>Ga0187881_10003924_pt1 | contig 12447 bp, 8 predicted proteins | sample June2016WEW_19_1_2_FD_133017 | JGI IMG/M metagenome (GOLD analysis project Ga0187881, IMG submission 133017) | Peatland microbial communities from SPRUCE experiment site at the Marcell Experimental Forest, Minnesota, USA - June2016WEW_19_100 | ecosystem: Environmental > Terrestrial > Soil >...
GAGTGGAAGCGCATCGAGCGCGAGGACGAGCCTCGCCGGGTGTCGTTGGAGGTCATGCTGCGCGGCACTTGCGACCGGGCGCGGTTGCTCGACCTGGTGGAGAATTTCACGCTGTTCTCCGAGCATAAGGCGGGCTTGGTAAAGGTGCTCGCGCAGAATCACCAGTACCTCGGCGTCAACAATGCGATCGCTGCCTCCCTGAAAGCCCGCCACGACGGCCATGGCCGCGGCGGCGTGTTCTGGCAGACGCAGGGCAGCGGTAAGAGTCTCGCGATGGTCTTTTTCGCACAGAAGATCCTGCGGAAGACTCCCGGTAACTGGAGTTTCGTGGTCGTCACGGATCGCGTGGAGCTGGACGACCAGATTGCCAAGACGTTCAAGGCGTGCGGCGCGGTGAGCGAGGCCGAGGGCGACCAATGCCATGCGACGAGCGGCGAGCACCTGCGCGAGCTGCTGCGCGGGAACCATCGCTATGTCTTCACCCTGATTCAGAAGTTCCAGACGCCGGAAATGCTCTGCGACCGGCGCGACGTGATGGTCCTGACCGACGAAGCGCACCGCACCCAGTACGACACGCTGGCGTTGAACATGCGCGCGGCGCTGCCGAACGCACTCTTCCTCGCCTTCACCGGCACGCCGCTCATCGCGGGCGAGGAGCGTACGCGCGAAGTCTTCGGTGACTACGTCTCGATCTACGACTTTCAGCAGTCGGTCGAGGATGGCGCCACCGTGCCGCTGTTTTATGAGAACCGCACGCCGGAACTGGAGCTGACGAACCCCGACCTCAACGACGACATCTATGCCATTGTCGAGGCGGCCGACTTGGAGCCGGCGCAGGAGGAGCGGTTGGAAAAGGAGCTGAGCAGGCAGTATCACATCCTCACGCGCGATGATCGGCTGGAAACCGTGGCGAAGGACATCGTGCAGCACTTCCTCGGGCGCGGTTTTCAAGGCAAAGCGATGGTGGTTTCCATCGACAAAGCCACGGCACTGCGGATGCACGACAAGGTGCGGAAACACTGGCAGGTCGAGCGCACTCGCGTGGAGAAGGAGCTGGCAAAGCTGGATGCGATCCGCGGCCCGAAGCGCGACAGCATTGTGCTGGAACGCATTCAGGATTTGCGGAAGCGCTTAACCACGCTGGAGACGACCGACATGGCCTTGGTGGTCTCGCCCGGGCAGAACGAGATCGAGCAACTCAAGAAGCTTGGTCTCGACATCGCCCCGCATCGGAAACGGATGAACGACGAGCCGCTGGACGAGAAGTTCAAGGACCCGGACGATCCGCTCCGCCTCGTCTTCATTTGCGCCATGTGGATGACGGGCTTTGACGTACCCAGTTGCTCGACTCTGTATCTGGACAAGCCGATGCGTAACCACACGCTCATGCAGGCCGTCGCCCGGGCGAACCGCGTGTTCCCCGGCAAGCACAGCGGCTTGATCGTGGACTACTGCAACGTGTTCGCCTCCCTGGAGCGGGCGCTGGCAATCTACGCGCAGGGTCGCGGTGGCGCGACACCGGTGCGAGACAAGCAGGAGCTGGTCAACGAACTGCGCAAGGCAGTGGAGGCCGCGGTGGCGTTCTGCGCAGGTCGCGGGGTCGGCATCGCGGAAATTGAACGAAGCAAGGCCGGCAGCATGGAGCGGTTAAGTCTGCTTGCCGCGGCGGTTGAGCGCCTGATTTCGCCCGACCCGCAAAGGAAAGAATTTCTGGGGCATGAAGGCTGGGTGACGACGCTTTATCAGGCGGTGAAGCCCGATCCCGCGGTACTGGAGTTTTCCTCGCGGGTGGCGTGCATTGTGACCATTGCCGCCACGATTCGCGAACGCTTGGGCGAGGGGCCGATGGATATTTCGGCTGTGATGGTCGACATCAATCGTTTGCTGGACGAATCCATCGCGGCGGACGGATTCCGCATCAAGGAACCGTCCAGCGGCGACGGGCGCGGTGTGATCGACATTTCGGCGATCGACTTCGAGGCCCTCGCGAAGCGTTTCGCGAAATCCCAGCGGAAGAACCTTGAACTGGAGCAACTCAAAGCCGCCGTGCGGGCCCAGCTCGACAAGCTAATCCGACTGAACCGGACGCGAACGGATTACCTCACGAAATTCGAGGAACTGATCGAGTCCTACAACGCCGGCAGCCGGAATATTGAGGAACTCTTCAACGAGCTCCTCGTTCTCAGCCGTGCCCTTGACGACGAGCAACAAAGGCATGTGCGCGAGCACTTGACGGAGGAGGAATTGACCGTGTTCGACCTGCTCATGCGACCCGGACCGGAGCTGAGTGCGGCCGAGCGTGAAGAGGTCAAGAAAGTTGCCCATTTGATGCTGGAGCGATTGAAGTCACTATTGGTGCTCGACTGGCGCAAACGCGGCGATGCGCGCGCCCGGGTGCGTTTGGCTATCGAGGACACTCTGGATGCCGGTCTGCCCAAAGCCTACAGTCCTTCCTTGTTCAAAGCGAAGTGTGCGGCGGTGTTTGAGCATCTTTACGAGAACTACCAAGGCGAAGGAGCGAGCACCTACAGCCGACCAGCCAGCGCAGCTGAATAGGAATTCCGCGAGATCGAGAACGACCTGAAGCGATAAACCGTCATGAAGTTCTTCGTCGGAGTCACCAACAACGAATGGTTCGAGTACTTGGCGGCTCGACAGCCGGACGAGGTGAACTTCTGGCGGCCGCGGAGCCAATCCGACTTTCGCGCCATCCCCGTCGGTGCACCATTCCTGTTTAAGCTGCATGCCCCGCTGAACTTCATCGCCGGCGGCGGCTTTTTTGTGCGGCATGATTTCTTGCCACTGCAATGGGCTTGGCAGGCTTTCGAGGAGAAAAACGGCGTTCCGAATATGGCAACGCTCCGCAGTCGCATGCTGGAACATCGTTCCGCCAGCGAACTCGGCCGACAGATCGGCTGCACGATCCTGACGCAACCCTTCTTCTTCCCTCGTGATGTATGGATTCCCGTTCCACCGGATTGGAGTGCGAATATCGTCACAGGAAAGTCTTATGACACCGCCGAGCCAGCCGGACAGTCCCTGTGGCAGCAGGTTCAAGAACGGTTGGAGCGCACTGCATCTCCCAATCTGCCCGGGGTCGAAAGACTCGGGGAAGAAGAACAAGCCCGCTACGGTCAGCCCCAGCTGGTGATGCCACGTCTGGGGCAAGGAGCGTTTCGCGTGCTCGTCGCCGACGCCTACCGCAGGCGTTGCGCCATGACTGGCGAACGCACGTTGCCTGCGCTGGAAGCTGCGCACATTCAGCGTTACTCGGAACACGGTCCACACCGCGTGGACAACGGCTTGTTGCTCCGCTCGGATCTGCACCACCTGTTCGATCTCGGTTATCTGACTGTCACCAATGACTACGTAATTCAGGTCAGCCGTCGCATTCGGGCGGAATTCGAGAATGGGCGCGACTACTACGCCCTCGATGGCCACCCGTTAAAGGCCTTGCCAACCGCTGCCGCCGATCGCCCCTCACTGCATTTCCTCGACTGGCATCGCAACACGCTCTTCCGCGACTGATTGTGGCACGGAGACGGGCTTGAGAATGGTTTCTTGATTGCAGGAATTCCGCGATGCCAGCACAATTGGCACTGGGTTGTCCCGCGAGTTCGAAAACGACCTGCAGGAAAAACATCGTTGATGAGTATCAGCTTGCAGGACGCCTGAAACCACGATGGCTCGCGCTCCGTTCTACCAAGTTCCACCAGAGACTTACCTTTTTGTCCGTGGGCTACCGGATAGTGAACGTGAACGTCCAGAAGAGGCTGTCCGTCAATGGGCCGCTCATGAATTGTTACGTGCCTACGGGCTGAAGATCACGGACATCACGTTTGAGGGATCAGCGCGAGTCGGGTCCAAAATTTTCCGGGCGGATATTTTAATCCGGAAGGGTGGCGAGCCGTGGATCGTGGTCGAATGCAAGGAGCTCTCTTTCAAGAAACATCCCGAGGCGATGGAGCAGGCCATCAGTTACGCGAACGCGTTAGGTGCTAGCGTACAGTTCGTGGTCTACACGAACGGAGGGGTTTGGAACGTCCAGCGCCGGATGAAGCAGGGATGGGCTCCTGTGGTTGATATTCCTCGTGCGGAATCTGGCCTCGGCGGCGGGACCATCGACGATCTCCTCCTGACCATTGATACCCTGGCGCCACTTCTGCACAAGTTGGATGAGCCAATGCACGGTGAGGACGCCCGAATATACTTGGATTCAATGCAGCGGTTTTTCTGTGGACATAACCTGCTGACCCTGGAAATCGACAAAGACCTACGCTTCGGCACTGACAATTTACTGAGGGTTTTGTCAGTTGGACCGCGGGATCAACACTATTGCCGCTCAAAGCTCGCTGCCGCGCGGCGCTGTTTCGAGGAATTCCGTAAGCGCAAGAACTTGGGCTTCGAGTTGCCGGAGATCGCCCCAGATGAACTTACACTCCATTATTTTCGGGCGCTGGAGGGTGCGATGTTCGAGATGATTGAGGCCAAAGCCGATCTGACGGGCGCAGATGCGCGGGTGGTCCGACTGATCCTAGCATTACTCGTCTACGGTAGCGGGCAGCACGATCCGAAGGACTCGTTTCCCACAATCCCCGCAAGCATTCATGATGCATTCCGGGACTTTCTTGCTCACGTGTTGGCTGCCCAGTTCAATATCGAGCTGCCCGATGCCTTGGAGGCTGAGCTTACGAGCGATATGAAGCACTTCTGCCGCCCTGCTTGGGAGAGAGTGATCGAGGAAGAGCGAGTCGAGAATCGAGCGGCTCTAACCGACCTCGTTCGCGTGGTTATCAGCGCTCTTTGCTTTTGGCGGAGGTGGCGAAAAAGGGACAGGTCTTAGGTCTTTCAACGGGACGGCGGGGTAAGCCCGCGGACAGGCGTCCTACTCTTTTTAAGACTAGAAACCGACGTTGCTTGGAAAGGTCTCCGGGGCTAAAAACGGCGACAATCTTGCGCTATGCCCCGCTGCCCTCGAGGAGTTCCGCGAGATCGAGAACGACCTGAAATAACCGAGTTAACCTGTCATCGCGGTGATAACACCAAGTACATCTCTCTGCCTTGCCGCACTTCTCTTATTTGCGATTCCGCCCTTTGCGCAGGCTCGCGTCGGTGAGACCGAGCCGCAATTGGTGCAACGTTACGGCCAAGTGCATTGGCGCAGTCGAGAAACGGTCATAGAGCAGCAACGGACATACGTGGTCGGCGAGAGTCTGCAGTTTCTCGCTGATGATTGGAGCATCTATGCCTTGATGGTCAACGGCCGCTGCGAACGGATTACCTACAACAAGGCGGGCGAGTGGACCGAGGCGCAGTTTACCCACCTATTTGAAATCAATGGCCCGCTGCAGGCATGGAAAGAAGAGGTAAATCGGAATCCCAAACTATTCCGGACGTGGACGCGAAAGGACGGAATCACCACCTCTTGGCAATTCGCTTCGGGATTGACCATAACAACACCGGCCTACGAGCAGGCGAAAGCTGCGATCAAGGCTGCCGCTAAGGCTGAGGCATCGAAACTGCCACCGTTCTAGCCGCGCGTCATTAGGTAGATTTTGGTGTCATTAAGGTCACATTTATAATCACTGCACTATGCTGAAAATAATCCCTGCACTTGCCGTTGTTCTCGTCGTCCTTGCCGTGCTGGCGATTTCGAAGCTCAAGGCCGCGGGAGGCGCAAAGCGCGGCGTCTACTATCTGCGCAAGACCCTGTTCACCGCCGCGGAGCGTTCCTTTCTCGGCGTGCTGGAGCGCGCACTGCCGCCGGGCGTGCGCGTGTTCGGCAAGGTGCGACTCGCGGATATCTTCGGCGTGAAAAGCGGCTCGGAACGCGGAGAACGCCAAGGAGCGTTCAACCGCATCAGCCGCAAGCACGTCGATTTCCTGCTCGTGCGCGCCGATGACCTTTTCCCGCTCGCCGGCATCGAGCTCGACGATAAGTCGCACGAAGAGGAGGAGCGCCAGGAGCGCGACGCCTTTGTCGACGAAGTCTTCGCCGGAGCCGGCCTGCCGTTGCTCCACGTCCCAGCACAGAAGACGTACGATCCTGCGGACCTGAAAGCCAAAGTGGTATCGCTTCTCGCCCTGCCAAGGAGCGGCTGAAGAGTGGTCTGGTTTATACAGTTGTGTCGGAGAGCGGCGCCCGCCAGCTCGACCAGCGCTGCCGGGATGTGGAAGATTGAGGAACGACAGAAGGGATCTGGGCCAACACCACCAACCCATGACATTCTCCGCGTCAGCGACGAACTCGACTACGCCGCGGCCGCGGTAACGCAGCGTTGCTTGTGTACCGACCACCACACACCGAAAGCATCATGAATAACGAAAAACAGAGGCCTCCGGAGGCCAAACCGTATGAGATTGTCGCCGCCGCCTTGAACGAGCAGGGGTTTTTATTGCAGCACAAAGTCGCCGAAACGCTGGCCAAACCAGACGACCGCCAAACGCACGCACACCAGTGGCAGGTCGAGGCACTGGAGGTCCCGGTTTCCGTTGCCAACGAAGCTACGCGGATTGACCTCCTCCTTCGGCACTACTCCTCGAAGGAAAGCCCGTGGTACGCCGTGCTGGAGTGCAAGCGCCTGGCGAGAGAATACAAGCGTTGGGTGTTCTTCGGCGAAACATACAAATCCCGCGGCCCTACGGCAGGAAGCTACTACATCGAACAAGCTGACTTCATTGGCATGTGGGATCATTCGGGCCCTCCGCCGATGAATCATCACTTAGCTACTCGGCCGGCATCGGATCAGTGCCCCGCTTTCGACTTCTACCTTGAAGCTCGGTTGGCCCGCCCGGGGGGCGGAAGGACGGTCTCGGCTACGAGCGCCATTGAAGACGCGTTCCAGCAGGTCACGCTTGGTCAGGCCGGGCTCGCCATGCGCATGAGGGCGACCAATATTTTGAAATTCCGCCTGCTCCCCGTTGTCGTAACCACTGCCGAAGTTGCCGTGGCGCTATTCGATCCCGCACGGGTTTCATTGGAATACGGCAAGATCGAAGCGGCCGACCTCACGCTCGAGTCCCGCCGTTGGGTGGCCGTTAATTACCGGGTTAACGACATCATCAGCCAGCAATCCCTGCTCACGACCAATCGTTCGCAAGAGATCGGCGTCGATATCGCCGCCCGTCAGGTGCGTACTGTGTTTGTCGTTCAGGCTGCCCACATCCACGAGTTCCTCGCTTGGCTGGCGCGACATTTCGACTGCGAAAGCTGACGCCGCCGAGGCGCAGCTTTGGGCATGAAACCCTCGGCCCGCGCCCCGCCTCCAGCCAATGCCCCTCGCCCGATCGACTGAGCTTTTTCACTTCATACAATGGTTGATCACAAAGCTTCCGACCCATAGGGAAAAACCAATGATTCCGATAATACCTGTCTCCGTATGTTTCTCGATCTGATCAAGAGCCCAAATCACTGGCGCGAGGGCCAGCACAAACGGCGTAACGATCACAACAATCACGGTGCCTGCAAAAACTTTCGACAGGAGCGAGCGCACTCTTGGTTCAGGCTTCGTCACTGGCTCCGAAGTATCCGAAAATTCCCAATACGGATTAAGCGTCCGATAGAATCCAAGTGCTCTTCGTCTTAGTGCAGCGATATTCTTTAGCTTGATGGCTTCGACCGAGAGAAAAAACACACCGATCAATTCAGCGAGAGAGGCGATCAAGGTCCACATTGCGTTCATCTTGTTTTGTTGAGCGTTTAGAGGTCTGCCACGGAGAGAATCGGCGCGACGGCTACGCGAACAGCCGGCGTGACGAATCTCGGAGTTTGCAGTGTGTAGCACAGCCAGCTACTGGCTCAGTTTGCCCGCATCCCTTTGTTGCTTCAATGAATAGTACTGTGGGAACACGTATCCCCACACAACATTGACCAGCTTGCGGACCGTCTCGACTTGCTTTGCACTGGCATTAGCTGGATCGGCGACAAGTAACGTTTCCATCCCCTGAACTGCCTCAAGCTGTTTGAGTCGGTCATTCGTGCTAATAGTCGTGATTCTTGTGAGCAAGGAATTCCGATTCGACTGACCCAGCGACTCATTGCAGTCGACAACGGCCTCGACGGCCAATCGCACCGCACTAACCATAGTATCTATTTGCAGGCCGCTTTCAGCCAGAAATTTATAATGGTCCAACGCTTCGACGAGATCCTCAACTCGAGTCAACCGCTCGAATGCTGGAACACGCGTGTCTTTGAGGGTCTCGCAGATTTTTTGGAACCGCTGCTGGTTGGTTACCAGTATCTCCTCTAGCCCTGCTTGGTGGGCAAGGTCAGCGCCAACCATGAGGGTCGAGAGACAGAGTCTAAAGATGCGCATCCCGTAAGAGAGAAGGGACTGATATGCGGGGCCGTCCGCTTCATTCCTAGAGTCTGTCGCGACGAAGTGCAGCCTCTCCGTTCGTCCCTCATGCACAATCGATCCGCGAGCTCGATAGAATTGGTGCGCCCATGCGTCGAGACGCGGCACTCTCCCGAGCAGCAAGGCGATAGCATCGACTAGGCGGTCTGTCTTCTCCGTCTGGGGCAGTCCCAGGAGCGACTCGAATGCGATAGCGAGGCTTACCAACGCAGCGTCGTGGCCGTTGCCCTCCCGATTCGCGTCGTTGAACCACTTTATCGCTGTGAAAACGCGCGACGAACTCGCGGTAACTGGGCCTGCGAGCAGTTGCAGAAGCAAGCCGTGCATGGTCCGACCTCCAGAAGCGGCTCTCTCGACATCTGCATAGAGGTCCTGAGATTGGTTTAGCGTGAGGTGCGGCTGTGGACCATATACTCGAGAACCTCGTGTAACCCAGAAATGGTGTCTGAAGTTGTACAAGGCATCGTAGCCACGAACTTTCTGGAACTGGTCCGGCTCGAAGCCGGGCCTCTGTGCGACCGGCTCGACGTGGAAGTCAGGCTGCACAAGGAACCGAGAGACACTCCCCGGGCTAAAGATGACCATGCTCGCGTGCTCCGAAGTCAAGAATGGGTCTCCGAACACCTCGTGGGGAGACGCGTAGAGGTAAGCGACCACCGCTTGGATATTCGCTATATGATGCACATTCACCATCGACACGTTTGTCATATCGACGAACGGTACGAGTGCGCAGGAGGCTGAACGGATCCGAAGGTCATCTTGTAAGAACAACATACTGGCTACTTCGGTCACCGAAGCCGCCTCAGCCGACGGTAGGCCTTCAAGGTCGTCACTCGATCTGAACGTCAAATCACCAAGCAAGACGCGGCCCGTCGTCTTCAAGAAAGGGAAGACGGCGATGCTATATGTGCTGCTAATCGCGTTTCCCATGAGATTGCAGTGAGCTCGTTGCTGGCATGCGACTGACTCGCTCTTAGCTTGTTTCCCAATTCTGCCGCCAGCGGGGCAGGTTTTTGACGGCAACGGCTTCAATCCTAGCGTGCAAGGAATAGTCCCGTTCGCCCGGATAAATGACGAATACTCTTTCTAGCGTCAGGTCGCGAAGCGAATTGTGCATGGACGGCGTAGTGCCAGGGCTCGCCGACGCTTTGAACTCAAATCCGTAGCGACGGCCGCCCCGCTCGACGACAAGGTCCATTTCGTCGCCGCTGTGAACCGCATAGGTGAAGCACTCGCTTTCGCGGAGACCAAGCACGCGAATGACCTGCTCAAGAGCGAAGCCCTCCCAAGAGGCGCCGTAGAGTGGATGGGCGTTCAGTTCGCGGTGCGAGCGTATCGAAAGCAGGGCGTGCGCGAGGCCTAAGTCGCGGAAGTAGAGCTTAGGGGACTTGCGAAGCCGCTTGTTCAGGTTCCGCTCGAATGGTGGCAGCAGCCGGATAAGGAATGTGTCCTCGAAGAGCTCTAAATACCGCTGGACGGTCTTGTAGTCCACTGAGAGGAGGCGGGCGGCAGAGGAGTGATTCCACACAGTGCCATGCGATTGGGCGAGGAGAAGCAGGAGACGGCGCAACGCAGCGGGTGCCATGCGCATGACCGCGAGGTCGCGGAGGTCCCGTTCAATCAGCGCGCGTAGGTAGTCGAGCCGCCAGTTGAACGAATTGGGTTCATCGCTCAGGAATGCGGGCGGGAGCCCGCCCTGCAACCACAGGGTTTCGTGATACTGGGGTTCGATTTCCCCGACGTCGAAACCGCCGATGTCCACATAGGCAGCACGGCCGGCTAGGCTTTCCGAAACGCCGCGCACAAGGTGCGGGGCCGCGCTGCCTAGTAAAAGGAATTTGGCGGGGTTTCTGGGCCGATCCGCAAGATAGCGCAGAAGAGGGAAGAGCGCGGGTAACCGTTGCGCCTCGTCAATCACAACCATACCGTAGAGTCGACTTAGTTCACCCTGTGGGTTTTCTTCAAGCCGTCGTTGGTCGACGAGGTTCTCCAAGTCGAAATAGTTCTCCGGCTTAGGCGCTAATCCCCTCGCTAAGTGGGTCTTCCCGGCCTGACGTGGGCCAAGCAGAAGGCAGATGGGCGCCCGCTCAAGCGCATTAACAATCTCATTACGATGCTGATTACGAATGATATCCATTAACACTTGAAAAATAGGATTATAAATCCTAGCTTGTAAAGCAAAATGACCCAGCTCCGCCAAGGATTGCTTCCATTGGAGGACCTCGATGACCAGCAGTTCGAGGCCTTTGTGCTGCTATTCCTCGGTGCGGGGATTTCACTGGAGGTGGTTGAGCCACCTCAGCCAGCGGCGCAAAAGCCATCGCGAGCGGCGCGCTACCGGCTGGTGAGCGCCTCGCTGTATGGCGGCAGCGGTCCGGGCGGGCAACGCGGCATCGATATCCGGGCCGTCACAGAAACGGGGGCCGAGTGGGTGTTTCAATGCAAACATTACCGGAGCGGGTTTACTGCGGCCAAGGCTCGGGCGGCGGTGACCAAAGCGGAAAGGGAGTATCCCTCGGCGGCACGGTATTTTCTGGTGTTGAGCGGTGAGCCCGTGCCGAAAGTCCGCGAGACAGTGGAAAAGAACCTTCGCTGGGAAATCTGGGGCGGCTCCGAATTGAGCGTGCGCTTCTTCAATGAGGTGGAACGAAGCAAACAGATTGAACTGTTGCGGCGGGTTTTTCCTCAGAGCAGCGAGGCCCTGATTACGCGGCTCTATCCGCACCATGACGACCTGCTGGTTGAGGTGGATCAGTTCTTTGCGCCCTGGCTCAAGAAGGACCGACTTTTCCATCATCGCGCCGCCTTGGTGGGTCGTGAAAAGTCGTTGCAGGCGTTGCATGACTTCGTGGAAGACAAGTTAGCTCAGGCCTTTATTCTTTCTGCTCCGGGCGGCGTCGGGAAAACTCGTCTGTTACTTGCGTTTGGCGAGACGTTTGCCCGCAAGCATCCTGGCCGGAAGCTTTTCTTTGTTGATCCCGCTGCACGCCCGGGCGTGGGCTCCGACCGGCTGCGCGCGGCACGCGAAGGCGAGCTGGTGGTCGTGCAGGACGATGCGCACCGCACCGAATCGCTCCGCGACGACGTGGCGGCCGCACTGGTGGAAAAGAACGGTAAGTTGGTGTTGGCGACCCGTCCGCATGGGGTCGATGTGTTGATCGCCTGGTTAACGCGTGCGGGCATGGACCACGCTAGGATTCAGGTGTTCCCGCCGTTGCCCGCCCTGCCGCGAACACAACTAGTGGCACTGGCCCGCGAGTGCCTGCCCGACGCGAAGCAGGCCTTTGCCGAGCCTCTGGCCGAGCTAGCCAAAGGTTGCACCCTCATTGTGCCGGTCGGCGCTCAACTTATTGCCGAGGACGGTATCACCCCCGCCCAATATCTGAATTCGCAGGACTTCCAACGCGCCGTGTTCGACCGGTTCGAGGCCGAAGGATTCGCGCAGGTAGCCACAAAAGACCGCGAGCCGCTGATGCGGGACACATTGCGGCTCCTCGCGGTGCTAGCGCCGTGGAACGACCGGCTGCTTTCACTGGACGAGGTGGCCGCACTGCTACGCTGCACCCCTCGGGAATTTCAGGAGAATTTCGACCGCCTGAGGGCGGCTGGCCTACTCGCGCAAACCCGGGAAGGCTGGCGGGTGGTCCCGGACTTGTTCGCGGATCATTTGGTGTATCGAGGATGCTACGGCGACAAGGGTCGGCTTACGCCGTTTGCCCGACGGTTGCAGACGGAGTTGATCGGTGCGGCCACTGGCACAATGCTACGCAATCTAGCCGAAGCGGAATGGCAGGCCCAGTTGGAGGACCAACATATTGAGTCACTGCTCGACCCATTCTGGAAGCAAGTGTGCGAAAAGTTTGCCGAGGCCAATTTCTGGGACCGAGCGAAGCTCATCCAGGAATGGCGGCGGTTCGCCGTCTACCAGCCGGAGCGGAGCCTGCATCTCGCCCGACTAGCCCTTGATCTAGCACAGGCTGCGCCTGCGCCCGAAGAATACCGGGGCACAGATATGGAGTCGTCATTGTTCTCCCATGCCCAGGTTCTGGGAGAATTGCCGGCATTACTCGAACCCATCGCCGTTTATCAC
>Ga0187881_10003927_pt1 | contig 12445 bp, 7 predicted proteins | sample June2016WEW_19_1_2_FD_133017 | JGI IMG/M metagenome (GOLD analysis project Ga0187881, IMG submission 133017) | Peatland microbial communities from SPRUCE experiment site at the Marcell Experimental Forest, Minnesota, USA - June2016WEW_19_100 | ecosystem: Environmental > Terrestrial > Soil >...
AGAAGGTCCACTTCTTCTGGCTTTACCGGGGGCAGAAAACCTACAACTGGTCTCCGAGATGCTCGAACAGATCGACGCCCTGCGCCTGAAGCTCCTGGAGATAAACATCTACCTCACCGACACCAAGATCAATTCGACAACGGGGCTGTTCAAGATCGGCATGGACCTGGTGCACGGATCCACGCGAAAAGACGTGCTCACCGGCCTCAAGTCCCGCACCAGCTTCGGGCAGCCGGACTGGAACCAGGTGTTCTATCGAATCGCCGAGGAGCACCCTTACAGCCGCACGAATGTCTTTTTCTGTGGTCCCTACCCCCTGGGCCGGGTGGTGAGGGTCGCGGCCCGCAGGGCCGGGTTCCACTTCAGGATGGAGCAGTTCTAGCCCTGCCGCGCTCCCTGGGGTTGCGTGGCGTTGGATGGCGAAAGTCGGCCCGGCCGCGCCTTGCGCGGCCGGGATAGCCGAAAGTTGGCAGAGATCGGCCGCGCGGACGAAGTGCTTCCGGCTGCCGCAGCGAAAAAACCCGACGTCGCCCTCCTGGATATTGAGATGCCCGGCGGGGACGGCCTGGTGGCAGCAGCGCAGCTGAGGGAGAAGGTGCCTTCCTGCCGGGTGCTCATGCTCACAACCTTCGGCAGGCCCGGGTATCTCAGGCGCGCAATGGAGGGAGGAGCAGTCGGCTTCCTGACAAAGGACGCCCCGGCAGCTCAGCTTGCCCTGGCCATTCGCAGGGCCGTAGCCGGAGAGCGCGTTATCGATCCGCAGCTGGCCATAGATGCCCTGAGTGAAGGAGACAATCCGCTCACGGAGCGTGAGCAGGATGTCCTTGTTGCCGCTTCCAGCGGATCCGGCATCGCAAAGATCGCCTCCACGCTGCATCTCTCTCAGGGGACGGTGCGCAACTACCTTTCGCTGGCCATCCAGAAGCTCGACGCCGCAAACAGGTTCGAGGCCGCACGCATCGCGAAAGAGAAGGGGTGGATCTAGCGCGCTTCCTTCTGAGGGACGGGACGCATGCCTGTCATCCTGGCAGACATCCCTGCCACGAGACCGCGCGGGGCGTGGCGGAGGAAAAACGTGAGCAGCGGTCTCCCGACTACGGCGAAAGGAGCCGGTTTCCTTGACCCCACAAGCCGGAGCACGGCGTCTGCAACGATGGAAGGGTCCGGTGAGCCTGAGATCATGCGTTCCCGGACTTCGCGGACGCTCCGTATTGCGGCGTAGTACGGAGACTTTTTGGGGGTCAGCAGCTCCTGGGGAAGGCCCGTGCGAATATACCATGGAGCAACTACAGCAATTCTCACTCCTGTCCCGAGCAGCTCCAGACGGATACATTCCCCGAACGCTTTGACCGCAGCCTTGCCGGCAGCATAAATGGAGGAGAACGGAGTAGGCGCCTCGCTCCTGATGGACCCGATGAAAACGATCATGCCGCTGCGCCGTCTGCGCATTGCAGGCAGGAAGCCCTGCACGAGAGCGACGGGTCCGAAGAAGCTTACCTGGAAGTGCTCCCGCATTTTTCTGACCGGGATTTCTTCAGCGGCGCCGACGGGGCTCTCTCCGGCATTGTTCACCAGGAGGTCGACCTGCCCCGCGGCGCGAATGAGCGCCGTGATTGTCTTTTCTTTGCCGAGGTCCAGGGGCAGGTAGCGCACGCCTGCCACCCGGTCCTTCACCGAAAGGGCGCGTGGGTTCCTGCAGGTGCCGATGACCTCCCAGCCCTCCCTGACCAGGGCCCCTGCGATTGCCCGCCCGATTCCCCGGGAGGCGCCGGTGACAAGCGCTCTGCCCTGCTTCATGCCAGGCAGTCCAGAAGCGCGGTGAAAGCCTCAACTGCCCTGTCGTTGTCAGCCGGGGTGTGGCTGGCGCTCACCATGTCTCTTCCGTTCCTGGTGAGCACGCCGTTGTTGTGCACGATGAGGGAGTATTCCTCCAGGATTCCCCTGCGAAGCATTATCTCCTGAAGAGCATCGGGTCCGGTAATGGGCACGGCATGAGGCGCCGTCATCTCGATCCGAATGATGCCGCCAAAGTTGTAGGCAAAAAAGCCGCATGCTCGAGCGGCGAACAGGGCGTTGAGCTTGTCCACGTAGTCTGCGGAAACGGCGAACAGACCCTCCATGACGCCAGGCTTCTCCAGCTCCACGAAGGTGTAGTACGCGGCCGCGGCGGAAAGAACCGTTCCCGGCAGCGTGCCCGCAAGGTAGGCAAAGGGCCTTCCGTCGGGGATCACGCCGGCGCTTGCCGTTTCCATGATGTCCGCTCTCCCGCACACGGCTCCGCAGGACGGCCATCCGCTCATCAGGGCCTTCCCCAGGGTGGTGATGTCAGGCTTCACTCCCAGCGCTCCCTGCGCCCCTCCCAGGCCCATGCGGAGCCCTGTGACGACTTCGTCGAAAACATACAGGGCGCCGTGCCTGTGCGCAATCTCGATTGCCGTCTTGTGAAAGCCGTCTGCAAACGGCACCAGCCCCGACTCTCCTCCCACGGGTTCGCAGAAAATTGCCGCAATCCCGCCGTCAGATTCGTTCTCTGCCAGCGCCTTCTCCAGCGCATCGAGATTGTTCGGCGGAATGAGAACCGTCAGGTCAAGGATCTCTCCGGGAACGCCTTGCGAGAGGAACCTTCCGCTTCCCGGGATCTCCATGTCTGTCATGAAGGTGTCGCTCCAGCCGTGGTAGCCGGCCATGAACTTGGCGATCTTCTTTTTCCCCGTGAAGGACCTTGCGATCCTGGCAGCCGCTGCGTTGGCCTCCGTGCCGGACGACGTGAAACGGACTCTTTCAATGCCGGGGAAATGGCTGATGATCTTTTCCGCGGCCCGTATCTCCATCTCGTCGGAAAATCCATGGAACCAGGTCCTGCTTTCGATCACCTCCATCATGCTTCGCTTCAACCCCTCATGGTTGTGGCCAAGGATGACCGGACCGCCCGCCAGGATGTAGTCGATGTATTCGTTCCCGTCCACGTCCCAGACCTTGCTTCCCAGCCCGCGCTCCATGAAGAGCGGATAGGGAACGCTGGGAGCCCATGCGTGCTCGATCCCCCGGGGGAGGACCCGCCCAGCCCGCTGGAAGAGCCGGGCGGACGTAGGGGTCCGGCTCTGGAACTCCTTCAATGCCTTTTCGCGTCGCCCGGGGTCGAGTTTCCTGACAGGACGCTCGACAAGCGCCCCGGTGCGGTGGATGATGTCCTGGTACTTCATATGAGCCTGGAGTATAGGGAAACGGGGCCGGGCTTGCCAGTCCCGGACGCCGGGGCTACACTCCCGCACGCAATGACCGCAAGCGGGTTGGAAGCCATCCTTTGCGACATCCGCCGCGCGAGCGTCGGCGTGATCGGGGATTTCTGTCTGGACGCCTACTGGGACCTGGATGCTTCGCTTTCTGAGATCTCCATTGAAACTGGGCTGGCCACCCGCGCGGTCCGGCGCCAGCGGTATTCCCTTGGCGGCGCGGGGAATGTCGCAAACAACCTCGTGGCAATGGGGGTCGGGCGCGTCAGCGCCTTCGGCGTGCTTGGCGACGACCCTTTCGGCAGGGAGATGCTTCGCATTCTCCAGGCGAGCGGGATTGAAGGGCGGGGCATCATTGTCCAGCCTCATGACTGGACAACGCCGCTGTACATCAAGCCCATCGAGACAGGAAAAGAGCAGGGGAGGATAGACTTTGGCGGCGCAAACCAGCTGGACCACTCCGCCGCAAAGGATCTCATTGGCGCGCTGGAGAAGGAGTTGGGCCGGCTGGACCTTGTCATCATCAACCAGCAGCTCACCCGCGGCATCCACACGGAGGAATTGCGCAGAGAGCTTCGCTCGATGATAGGGCGGTCATCGACTCCTTTCATCGTCGACAGCAGGGCTTTCAGCCACTCTTTTGACGGTGCCATGTGGAAGCTGAACGACCATGAGGCGCTGCGCCTGTGCGAGGTGCCGTGGAGCCGGGACCTGCCGGTCCCGCGTGAGCAGGTTGCGCGCGCGGCGCAGGTGCTCTTCGACCGGTTCCGCAAACCGATCTTCATCACCCGTGGAGCCCGCGGGATCCTGGGCCGGGAGGCGGCCGGAACCTTCGAGGTCCCCGGTCTCAGGACCATGGGAAGGATCGACACGGTCGGTGCCGGAGACAGTGCGCTGGCCGGCATTGCCGCGGCCCTTGCCGGCGGGCGCGGCTGCGCGGAGGCGGCCGTTCTGGGGAACCTCGCCGCAGGGGTCAGCGTTCGAAAGCTCTACACGACGGGCACCGCCTCGCCGGAGGAAATACTGGCGCTCGGAGCAGACCCGGAGTACGACTACAGGCCGGAGATTGCTGAGGACCCCGGCTCCGCCAGGTTTCATGAAGACACTGAGATCGAAATTGTCACGGGTCTGCGTCATGGACGACCTGTCAGGCACGCGGTCTTCGACTTTGACGGCACGGTCTCCACTCTTCGCGAGGGATGGGAAAAGATCATGGCGCGCGTCATGGTCCACAGCATCCTGGGGACTGAAGGGGAAGGCGCGTCGGACGAAGTCTCCACGGCCGTTGCCCAAAGGGTGCGGGACTACATCGACTCCACCACCGGCTTGCAGACAATCGCGCAGATGCAAGGGCTGGTGGAGATGGTGAAAGAGTTCGGGTTCGTTCCCGAAGGGGCCGTCGGGGACGCAGGCGAGTACAAGGCGGAGTACGACCTGGAGCTGGAGGCCACTGTCCGTGCCCGGGTTGCACGGCTTCAAACAGGAAAACTGTCCGCTGACGATTTCATGGTGAAGGGCGTGGAACCGTTCCTCATGGCCTTGCGCCGCGCGGGGGTGCATCTCTTCCTGGCCAGCGGTTCGGACCATGAAAAGGTCAGGCAGGAAGTCGAGGCGCTCGGGGTGGCGGAGCTCTTCGACGAAGGCGTCATGGGCTCTGTCGGGGACCCGGGGATCGAAGCGAAGAGGGAAGTGCTAAGCAGGATCGAAGCCAGCGCCGGGCCAGACGCGCTTGCGGATCTCGTTGTCTTTGGAGACGGCCCTTTCGAGATGCGGGAAACGAAGAGGCGCGGGGGCTATGCCGTCGGGGTGGCGGCGGACGAACCCCATCGGTTCGGCTGGGACATGAAGAAACGAAGCCGCCTGGTCAGGGCCGGCGCTGATCTCATCGTTCCCGATTTTCTCCAGTGGGAAAGGCTTCTTCAGGTCCTCGGGGTCCGAACGTGAGCTTTCCTTTGTTCGACCGCAGGGAGATCAGGTTCAAGCCCCTGAGCGAAAGGAAGAGCAGGGTCCTGGTCCCGCGGGACCTGGTCTTCGCGGATTCCCGGCCGCGCGAGCTTTCCGCGGAAGCCAGGGAGGCAATCCGTGAGGCCGCGCAGAAAATCAGGTCTGCCAGGTTGGCGGGGCGACCCGTGGTGTGCGTCTTTGGCGCTCATGCCATCAAGAACGGTCTGGGACCCGTGCTGTCAGCGCTCACCTCGCAGGGATGGCTCACCCACCTGGCCACCAATGGAGCAGGGATCATCCACGACTGGGAAATCGCTTTCCAGGGCAGGACCAGCGAAGATGTGCGCGCAAACGTCGCGCACGGGGAGTTCGGAACGTGGGAGGAGACAGGCCGCTATATCAACCTGGCGCTGCTGGTCGGGGCATGGGAGGGGCTTGGGTACGGCCAATCTATCGGAGCGCTCATCGCCGACCAGGGGCTTCAGATTCCGCACGCAGAAGACCTGCGCCAGAGAACGGAAGGGATGCTTGAAGACAATCCGGAGCGCGGCGCTGCCGGTGCAGACCTGCTTGCCGCGCTGAAGGCCGCGGATATTCCCCCCGGCCGCCTTTCGGTCCCGCATCCGTTTCGGCAGTACAGCCTTCAAGCAGCGGCCAGGACGCTCGGCATCCCTTTCACCGGCCATCCCAGCATCGGCCACGACATCATCTACACCCATGCGTTGAGCAGCGGGGGGGCGATCGGCCGGACCGCTGCGCGTGACTTCCTGATGTTTGCCGCTTCCATCAGCAGGCTGGAAGGCGGCGTCTACCTCTCGGTAGGCTCAGCTGTCATGTCGCCCATGATTTTCGAGAAGGCGTTCTCCATGGCGCAGAACGTGGCGCTGCAGCGCGGCAGTCCCATCCGCAGCCACTACCTCATGGTGGTCGACATCGCGGAAGCCGCATGGGACTGGCAGCGTGACGGCGAGCCTCCCGTCGATAACCCCGCCTATTACCTGCGCTTCTGCAAGACTTTTGCCCGCATGGGCGGAACAATGCGGTACCTCAAGGCGGATAACCGGGATTTCTTCCTGGCTCTCCTGCATGAATTGGGTTAGTACGCGCCAATTGTCACACCGTGTGAATTGGGATATGATCTTGGGCGAAAAGTCCCCCGCACCCTTTTGACGAAAGAAGGTCTACGAATATGGCCAGGAAGATGGTCACCATCGACGGGAATACCGCCGCCGCTACGGTCGCGCATGCAACCAACGAAGTCATTGCTATCTACCCCATCACCCCCTCCTCCACCATGGGAGAGCTTTCGGACGAGCTGTCCGCGGAGGGAGTGAAAAACATCTGGGGAACCGTGCCTTCGGTAGTGGAGATGCAGTCCGAAGCGGGCGCTGCGGGCGCCGTCCATGGCGCGCTGACAACCGGCGCCCTCACAACAACCTTCACGGCCTCCCAGGGGCTTCTCCTGATGATACCAAACATGTACAAGATCGCAGGAGAGCTCACCCCCACGGTGTTTCACATTGCGGCCAGGGCCCTTGCCTCGCACGCCCTTTCGATATTCGGGGATCACGAAGACGTCATGGCCTGCCGGTCCACGGGATGGGCAATGCTGTGCTCCAACAACGCGCAGGAGATCATGGACTGCGCGCTGATTGCGCAGGCGGCCTCCCTGGAGTCCCGCATTCCCTTCCTCCACTTCTTCGACGGCTTCCGATCCTACATGGAGGTGCAGAAGATCGAGGAGCTCTCACACGACGACATGCGCGCCATGGTCACAGATGAGCTGGTAGCGGCGCACAGGGCCCGGGCTCTCAACCCCGAGCGGCCCACCATCAAGGGCACGTCGCAGAATCCCGACGTGTTCTTCGCAAGCCGCGAGACGGTGAACAAGTACTACCTGGCAGTTCCCGGCATCGTGCAGGGCGCAATGGACAAGCTCGCGAAGCTCGTGGGCCGCCAGTACAGGCTTTTCGACTACGTCGGCGCCCCGGATGCTGATCGCGTCATCATCATGATGGGAAACGGCGCAGAGACCGCTGAAGAAGCGGCGGAATACATGAACGGGAAAGGGGAAAAGGTGGGTGTCCTGAAGGTCCGCCTCTTCCGGCCTTTCAGCCTGGAGCATTTTGTCCAGGCGCTGCCGAAGTCTGTAAAAGCGATAGCGTGCTTGGACAGGACCAAGGAGCCCGGCTCGCTGGGAGAGCCGTTGTACGAGGATGTCCGCACGGCCATCGGGGAGGCGATGTCTGGCGGCCTGCTAAAAATGAAGGATTACCCGGTTGTGGTCGGCGGCAGGTACGGCCTGGGATCATACGAGTTCACCGGCGCCATGGCCAAGAGCGTTTTCGACAACCTCAAAGAGAAGAGCCCGAAGAACCACTTCACTGTCGGCATCAACGACGATGTCACGCATACCAGCCTCAGCTTCGACCCTGGCTTCTCTTCCGAGCCGGCGGGCGTCCATCGCGCCATGTTCTACGGGCTGGGCGCGGATGGGACCATTGGGGCCAACAAGAACTCGATCAAGATCATCGGCAAGGCCACGGACAACTACGTTCAGGGATACTTCGTGCTGGACTCCAAGAAATCCGGTTCCATAACGATCTCGCATCTTCGCTTCGGAAAAAAGCCCATCAAGAGCACTTACCTCATCTCCAAGGCAAGCTTCCTGGCCTGCCACAAGTTCACGTTCCTGCAGAAATACGACATGCTCTCCCAGGCTGATGACGGCGCGGTGTTCCTCCTCAACTCGCCGTTCGGCAAGGACGAGGTCTGGGGGAATATCCCCGTCGAGGTGCAGAAGCAGATCATCGAGAAGAAGCTCAAGTTCTACGTGATCAACGGGACAAAAATCGCAGACGACGTCGGGCTGCGCGGCAGGATCAACGTCCCGCTGCAGACGGCGTTCTTCGTCATCTCGGGCATCCTGCCGGAGGCAAAGGCCCTGGAGCTGATCAAGGCGTCCATCGAGGACACCTACGGCAACAAGGGACGCGACATCGTCGAGATGAACATGAAGGCGGTGGAGACCGCGCGTACGCGCATCGAGAAGGTGGACTACCCGCAGAAGACGGTTGGTGACATCCACGTTCTTCCCCCCGTTCCGGCGGAAGCTCCCGAGTTCGTGCGCAAGGTGACAGCGGAGATCATTGCGGGACGCGGAGAGACGCTTCCCGTTTCCGCGCTCCCAGATGACGGTACGTGGCCCACAGGGACCACGAAATGGGAGAAGCGAAACATAGCGGAAGAGATCCCCGTATGGGATTCAGATACCTGCATCCAGTGCGGCGAATGCTCCTTGGTGTGTCCGCATGGGGTCATGCGCATGAGCGTCTACGACCCCGCACACCTCAAGGATGCGCCCCCGACGTTCAAGGCCGTTGATGCCAGAGGCAAGGAGTTCGAGGGCCTGAAGTTCACCCTTCAAGTCTCTTCCCTCGACTGCACGGGGTGCGGGGTGTGCGTTGCCACCTGCCCCTCGTACAAGAAGGTGGACGGCCAGAAGACTGACAGAAAGGCCATCAACATGGCGCCGCAGCTTCCCATCCGGGACCAGGAGGCGAAGAACTTCGAGTTCTTCCTCTCCCTCCCTGAGGTGGACCCGAAGTTCATCAAGCGCAACACCATCAAGGGGTCGCAGCTCCTCGCGCCGATGTTCGAGTTCTCGGGGGCATGCGCTGGATGCGGAGAGACGCCGTACGTGAAGCTGATGAGCCAGCTCTATGGAGACCGGGCCGTCATTGCGAACGCCACCGGTTGCTCCTCCATCTATGGAGGAAACCTGCCCACCACGCCGTACACGACACGGCGCGACGGCCGCGGACCGTCATGGTCCAACTCCCTGTTCGAGGATGCGGCGGAGTTCGGCTACGGCATGCGCCTGACGGCAGACAAGCTGATGGAGTTTGCAAGAGAGCTCATCGACGCAATCGCCGCGGCGGGGTCGAAGGCGGTTTCGAAAGACCTCCTGGAGCAGATCAGGAACGCGGACCAGTCCACGCAGGCCGGCATCGAAAGCCAGAGACAGCGCGTGACCGACCTGAAGAACGCCCTTGCGAAAAAAGGATCGACAGCCGAGGAGAAGCGGCTCCTGGCTGCCGCGGATTACCTCATCAGGAAGTCAGTCTGGATTCTCGGGGGGGACGGCTGGGCATATGACATCGGCTACGGCGGCCTTGACCATGTCATTGCCTCCGGCCGCAAAGTGAATATCCTGGTCCTTGACACCGAGGTCTACTCCAACACCGGCGGGCAGATGTCCAAGTCCACCCCGGTCGGCGCAATCGCGAAGTTCGCCGCAGGCGGCAAGCCGCTTGGCAAGAAGGACCTCGGCATGATGGCCGTGGCCTACGGCAATGTGTACGTCGCGCATGTGGCGTTCGGCGCCAACAAGGTGCAGACCATCCGGGCTTTCACCGAAGCGGACGAATACGACGGTCCGTCCCTGATCATCGCGTACAGCCACTGCATCAACCACGGCTACGACCTGCGAAAGGGAGTGGGGCAGCAGAAGCTTGCGGTGGAGTCCGGGGCGTGGCCGCTTTTCCGCTACAACCCGAAGCTGAAGGCCGAAGGAAAGAACCCGTTCATCCTGGACTCAAAGGAGCCTTCGACTGACATCGGCGACTACATGTACAACGAGATCCGTTTCCGCGCGCTCAAGCAGATCAGTCCGGAGCGGGCAGCTTCCCTGCTGGAGGTGGCGCGCAGGGACGCGAAGGACAGGTACTCGTACTACAAGTACCTCGCCGACCGGACATAAGGTGCGGCGCGGCTCCGCACAGCCGGGCTGTGCCATGGCCGCGCTACCCAGGCATTTATGGAGACATGGGAATCCCTGAGCGTGCGTCCCGTCCCCGAGTGGTTCCAGGACGCGAAGCTCGGCGTCATTGTCCCGTGGGGACCGTACGCCGTCCCCGCATGGGCGCCCCCCTCCGGAGACCACGCAGCGCTGGTTGCTGAGCACGGCTGGCAGCACGCCCTGTCCAATGACCCGCGGGCGGAGTGGTATGCCAACTGCATGCGCATCCCCGGCAGCCCGACCTGGGAGCACCACCGCGCGGCCTGGGGGAGGTTGGCGCGCTACGAATCCTTCGGTCGGCTCTTCCGCCAATGCCTGAAGGCATCGGATCCGGCAACCTTGGTGGACGCCATCGCGGCCTCGGGCGCCCGGTATCTCATCTTCACTGCCAAGCACCATGATGGTTTCCTCCTGTGGACCAGCAGGAAGAAGAACCCGCGACGCCGCGAGTGGCAGACAAGCATGGATGTGGTAGGGGCCTTCGCGGAAGCGGCGCGGGAGCGCGGCATGAAGTTCGGGGTGTACTACTCCGGAGGTCTCGATTGGACCTTCGGCGGTCTCCCCATCCGCAGCCTGGAGGATCTCCTGGAGGCAATCCCGACCACCAGAACATACTCCGCGTATGTGGACGCCCACCTTCGCGAGCTTATCATACGGTACCGGCCGTCCGTTCTCTGGAACGACGTGTGCAGCCCGGCCCAGGAAGACATCCTGTCCCTTCTCAACTTCTACTATGAGTCGGTTCCGGACGGAGTGGTGAACGACAGGTTCGGTCAGTTCGATCCGGAGGAGAGCGCCGGCCTGGGGCGGCGACTGATGGAGCACTTCCAGCGTATTCTCCCCGTGAGGAAAAAACCGCCCTCAGTCCACGGCTCTGCAGCGCCGGCGCCCCGACACCTTGATTTCAGGACAACGGAGGACGATAGCGCCCCTGCCGAGGAGGAAGGCGTGTGGGAGCGGCTGCGGTACATCGGCCGGACGGAAGAATCCCTTCTCTCTGTCGGCGACATGGTGCGAAGCGTTGTGGACACGGCGGCGCACGGCGGCAACCTGCTGCTAAGCGCGGGACCGGCTGCCACGGGGCTGATTTCCGAGCCGGCGATCAGCCGGCTTCATGACCTGGGGGAATGGCTGAGGCGTAATGGCGAAGCCATCTATTCGACAAGGCGATGGGAGGTGACGGAGGCGGTCACGGACGAGGGGATCGAAGTGCGATACACCCGAAAGGGGATGACTGTATACGCCATACTCCTGGGGACGCCGGCGGGCCGGGCTTTCATCCTTCCGTCGCTGCGTTTTCTGCCCTATGCGAGCATCCGCATCCTGGGCTCAGTCAGCCACGCAGCGTGGTTCCAGGAGGGAAGAGACGTCATGGTCCGGTTGTCCGAGCCGCTGCGGGCTTCTCCCGCCCACGTGATAAGCATCACCCCGGCCCCCCGGCTGACCTAAGGCAGATCGCGCGAAGCGCGATATCCGGTAGACGTGTCCGCCGGCGTCAGTCGTACCATCGCCCTATGGGCTCCCTACAGGTCCCCGAGCGTTTCACCCAGCTCCGCGCAGCCGCGGGAGAAAGTGTCGTACAGATCGTCGTAAAGTTTCAGCGTTTCCGGGTTCGGCGTGTAAGTTTTTCTGAACCGCACCATGGCGTCGCAAGCGGCGGACAGGCTGGAATACTCCTCAAGGGAATAGAACCCGACGCACGCATTCCCCACCAGGTCTGAGTCTTCCTGCTCAGGCAGCAGCACGTTCCTGCCAGTGATGTCCGCGCGAACCTGGCACCACAGGGGGATGCGCGCCTGCCCGCCTGAGACGCGGAGGTCGGTCACTCTGCAGCCATTGGCCTCCATGGCCGCGATGATGCCCCGTACTGCGAACCCCGTTGATTCTATGACAGCCCGCATGATCTCCCGCCGGCCGTGTTCCAGCGTGAGCCCCAGGAAGGCTCCCTTCAGACGCTTGTCCCATATCGGGAACCGCTCGGTTGTCAGGAAAGGCAGGAACAGGAGCCTGCGGGCCCCCGGGGGCGCGGCCTGAGCGTCTTTCAATAGTCCCTCGAGATCCGCGGAACGGCGGCCAAAAGCCCGGGCAGCCCAGTCGATTGCGGACCCGGAGGAGGAGATCATGGCGGACACGTTGTAGGCTCCGCGCACGATATGCGGAAAACAAAGAAGCCGGGGGTCATGCACCGGAGTGGACCAGCAGAGATTGATGCCTTCCGAGGTGCCCGCGCGATCGCAGGTCCGGCCTGCTGTCATCGTAGCTGTCCCCAGAATGGACATGAGATAGTCAGGCCCTCCCGCGATGACTGGAACTCCGGCGGGAATGCCAATGGCTTCCTCGGCGCGCTGTGACACATTGCCGACGATCTCCCCCGGTTCCAGGTACGGAGGGAATTTCTCCGCGTCCATGTGAAGCTGAGGTATGGCTTCCTCGTTCCAGAAGAACTCCTTGGAAATGGAGGTGGGAA
>Ga0187881_10003946_pt1 | contig 12389 bp, 8 predicted proteins | sample June2016WEW_19_1_2_FD_133017 | JGI IMG/M metagenome (GOLD analysis project Ga0187881, IMG submission 133017) | Peatland microbial communities from SPRUCE experiment site at the Marcell Experimental Forest, Minnesota, USA - June2016WEW_19_100 | ecosystem: Environmental > Terrestrial > Soil >...
GAGGAGGGAGAAAAATGGATAGATGATTTATTGGGGGCCATATTTTCAATGATAGCTTTTCTGCTTCCGGCTTGGATGCCCAAGGGAACGAATCCTTCGCAAGAGCCTGTTCTCTGAATTTTGAGGGGTTTCGTGAATTCTTTGAGACCCTCACCTATCGTTGTAAGGATCGCCCGAAGGTCTTGAGGAACCATCCACTCGACAGGATTCAAATCAAATAACACAATGATAGAAGGATAACCAGCTTGACAAAAAAGCTTAAACTCGGGTATCTATAAATTGGGGGTTACAGTTTTTCTCTGCCACCTGCCTCATTTTTCCTCCGCCCTTCAGATAAAGAATTTCGGATTGCGGAATAAGGAACCTCATCGAAGCAGGGGGCGATCACGCCGAGCGCACGACGGGTCGCCATTTGGGATTAGTCATTCTGCCTTGACTTGATGGCCCGTCAGATTACCGGGGGTGAAAGAAAGGCAAATGGACGAGAATCGTAGAAATAGCCTTCTTCGGAGGGGAAAAATCATCCAGGGGATCCGGCAATATTTCTTGCAGGAAGGGTTCATTGAAATCGAGACTCCCTGTCTGGTCCCTTCTCCCGGCATGGAGCCGCACCTGACGGCCCTGGAGGTCCTTGTCACCCGTCCCGATGGGGCCAGGAAAAAAATGTACCTGCACACTTCTCCCGAGTATTACATGAAGAAACTTCTGGCCCGGGGTTGGGATAAGATCTTCCAGATATGCCGCGTCTTCCGAGACAGGGAGTTCGGCGATACCCACGAGGTCGAATTCACCATGCTGGAATGGTACCGGACCCACGCGGATTACCTAAAAATTATGGAAGACTGCGAGGGATTACTCCATTATCTCTCTTTGGCGGTTCTGGGGCAAACGGGGCTGTCTTACCGGGGGAAGATCATCGATCTATCTCCCCCCGCAGAACGGGTGAGCGTGTCCAGGGCCATGGAAATCTATGGCGGAGTGGATATCCAAAAAAAACCTGATGGGCCTTCCTTGCTCGAAGAGGCAAAATCCAGGGGATACCGGTTTGCGCCCGGAGGAGTCTACTCTTTTGATGAGGTCTTCTTCAAGATTTTTCTGGAAGAGGTGGAGCCCCGCCTGGGAAATTCTAAACCAACCTTCCTCTACGAATATCCGGCGAGCATGGCCGCGCTGGCCCGCCTGAAGCCGGGAAACCCCCTGTGGGCCGAGCGTTTCGAGCTTTATGTCGGCGGGCTGGAACTGGCCAACGCCTTCTCCGAACTGGTTGACCCGGTGGAACAGAGGAGAAGGTTTGAGTCAGAACAACGGCTCCGGGCGGTGCTGGGAAAACCCCTCTATCCTATCGATGAAGAACTCCTGGAAGCCCTCTCCCGCATGCCTCCTTCTGCCGGCATTGCTCTCGGAGTGGATCGACTGGTAATGCTCCTTTGTGATGCTCCCCGGATTCAAGAAGTCCTGGCCTTTTCAATACAGTAACACCGTCTTTTTTTCTCGACCTCTGATCGTTTCAATTCTATAATTAGCCAGTTCAGACCCGGACCATTCAAAGTAAGGCAAAATGACGCCAAAAGAATTATTGAATTTTCTTGAAGGGAACAACCAGCACCACATTCTGGACCATTACCATCGTTTGAGTTCGGAGAAGAAAGAAGATTTCTTAGCGAGCCTGGCCAGCCTCGATTTGGATTTGGCCTTTAAGCTCTACCGGAAATTTTTGGGAGAAAAAAATTCTTCCTCTTCCCTCGCTAACATTCATCCGGCTCCGATCATCCCCCTGCCCCGAACTCCCGAGGAGGGGGCACGCTGGCGCGAGGCTTATAAGTTGGGAGAATCCCTGATTCGCCAGAACCAGGTGGCAGTCCTGATTGTCGCTGGAGGACAAGGCACGCGTCTAGGCTTCTCTGGCCCCAAGGGAAAATTTCCCATATCCCCGGTTAAGAATAAACCTCTGTTCCAGCTCTTTTCCGAGTCCCTAAGGGCCCTTTCCCTTCGTTACCGGGCAACAATCCCCCTTCTGGTCATGACCAGCCAGGAGAACCAGGCTGAGACTCGGGAATTTTTTGAAGGCCAAGGTTTTTTTGGCCTGGATGAAGACTGTGTTCAATTTTTGAACCAGAGCATGTTGCCGACTTTGACTCCCCGGGGGAAGCTTATCCTGAAGGACGCCCAACAACTCCTGGCCAATCCAGATGGCCACGGAGGATCCCTGAAAGCCCTTTATGATTCCGGTCTTCTCGATTCCCTGAGGAAAAAAGGTTTTACCGAACTTTTCTATTGTCAGGTTGATAACCCCCTCGTGAAAATTGCCGATCCAGCGTTTATCGGGTATCACCGGCAGGAAGGGGCTGATATTTCCACCAAGGTTGTCCGGCGGCAGAACCTGGAGGAGAAGGTCGGGATCTATGGGATGGTGAATGGCAAGCCGGCAGTCATTGAATACAGCGACTTTCGTCCGGAGGATTATCGGGCCCTGGATGAGAAAGGCAATATTCGCTACTGGGCGGGAAATATCGCCATCCATGTGATCTCCCTTTCCTTCGTGGAACGTTTGAATCGGCAGGGATTCGCTCTGCCCTATCACCGGGCGATTAAGGAAGTAGACAGCCTGGAGCCAAACGGGGGAGAGGCTAAAATGGCCGCCTGGAAGTTCGAAACCTTCGTGTTCGACTCCATTCCTCTGGCTCAAAAAAGTTGTTGTGTGGAGGTAACCCGGGAAGAAGAATTTTCTCCGGTGAAAAATCAGACTGGAATTGATTCTCCGCAAACAGCCCGGAGAGCCCAGAATGATCTTTTCCGGAGTTGGCTGCGGGAAGCCGGGGCTGAAATTGGACCGGAGCTGCAGGTAGAAATCAGCCCGCTGTTTGCTTTGGATAAGGAAGAACTGGTGAGTAAGTTAAAGGAAAAAAAACTGGTTATACGAAAGGATCAATATTTGGGATAGGAATATTCGCCTTTAATCGCCCCTTTTAAAAAGGGGGGCAGCGAGAGGTAGAAGTCCAGCTAACCCTTATGCTTTATCGCATCGAAAAAGATTTTCTAGGAGAGAAAAGAATCCCCCAGGAGGCTTACTGGGGAATCCATACCCAGCGTGCCCTGGAGAATTTTCCGATCAGCGGGTATAAGGTGAACCCTTCGCTGGTGAAAGCTCTGGCCATGGTGAAAAAGGGCTGCTGCCAGGCAAACCTCGAATTGGGTTATCTCGAAGAAAAAAAGGGGGAGGCCATCCTTTTAGCCTGTGACGAAGTGATCGCGGGGAAGTTCGTCGATCAGTTTCCCGTAGATGCCCTGCAGGGAGGGGCGGGGACCTCCAGCAATATGAATATCAATGAGGTGGTGACCAACCGGGCAATCGAGTTGCTGGGAGGGGAAAAAGGGGATTATCAGGCCGTCCACCCCATCGAGCATGTAAACCTCCACCAATCCACCAATGACGTCTACCCCACGGCCATCAAGGTCGCCTCCATCTTTCTCCTCAGGGACTTGAGCCAGACCATCGCTCGGGTGCAGGGCGCTTTCCAGAAGAAAGAAAAGGAATTCGCCAAAATCGTTAAAGTGGGCAAAACAGAGCTCCAGGAGGCAGTCCCCATCACCCTGGGAGGAGAATTTTCCGCTTTTGGGGAGGCCTTGGCCAGGGACCGATGGAGGACCTTCAAGTGTGAAGAACGCTTGAGAGTGGTGAATATCGGGGGAACGGCAGTGGGTACCGGCTTGAGCTCTCCCCGGAGTTTTATCTTTCTGGTAATCGAAAAATTAAGGGAGATCAGTGGCCTGGGTCTCTCCCGGGGCGAAAACCTGCTGGACGCCACGGCCAACACAGACCCTTTTGTCGAAGTTTCCGGAATTCTGAAGGCTCATGCCAGCAGCTTGTTGAAGATTGCCAATGATCTGCGATTGCTCCATCTTCTGGGGGAGATTGAACTCCCCAAACTTCAACCCGGTTCATCCATCATGCCCGGAAAGGTAAACCCGGTGGCGCTGGAAGCGACGATGCAGGTGGGCTTGAAGGTCATGGCGAATGATCTCCTGGTCACCGAGGCTTGCTCCCGCTCTACCCTCCAGATCAACGAATTCTTACCCCTTCTGGCCCATTCCCTGCTCGAGTCACTAGACATTCTGATCAGAATGAATCAAATTTTGGCCGGCCATGTCGAAGGGATCACGGCCAACGAGGCCAAATGCCGGGAGATCTTTGATCAAAGCCCGATGATCATAACCGCTTTTCTCCCCCATATCGGATACGATCGGGCCGCCGAACTGTTGAAAGAATTTTTTTCTTCCGGGAGGAAGAATGTCCGGGAATTTTTGTCCGAAAAACTGGGTCCCTCTCTGGTGGAAAAAACCCTTTCTCCTGAACGATTGATTTCACTCGGATACCGGGAAAATGGAGAAGACGCCTAAATCTTTACGGCTGCAGATCGGCCTTTTTGGCCGAACGAATGTGGGGAAATCGAGTTTCCTGAACCTGGTGGCGGGCCAGGATGTGGCCATCACTTCACCCGTCGCTGGAACCACCACGGATGTGGTCGAGAAGTCCATGGAGCTTCTCCCCCTGGGGCCGGTCGTCTTTCTGGATACGGCCGGGCTGGACGACCGCTCTACCCTGGCCGAAGCCCGTTTGAAGAAGACCGTAAAAATCTTCGACCGGTCGGATGTGATCGTCCTGCTGGTCGAGCCCAACCTATGGACGGATTATGAAGAGAAAATTTTAGAGGAGGCGAAGAAAAGAGAGATCCCTCCCATTATCGTGGTCAACAAAGTTGATTTACAGGCCCCGGCGGAAAATTTTATCGCCGAACTCCAGGAAAAAGCCGAAAGGGTCCTCCTCTGTTCGAGCGTGGATTTCGAACATCGGGACCCGGTCATCAATCAATTCAAAAAACACCTGATCGACGTCTGCCCAGACGATTTTTTGACGCCTCCTCCTCTCGTTGGAGATTTGTTGCCTGCCGGAGGGTTAGCGGTCCTGATCGTTCCCATCGACCTGCAGGCTCCTAAGGGCCGGCTGATCCTTCCCCAGGTACAGGCCATCCGGGAAGCTTTGGATTTCGATGCCTCGGTCATGGTAGTCAAAGAAAGAGAGTATTCCCAGGCTCTGGGCAATTTAAAGATTCTCCCTCATTTAGTCGTATGTGATTCCCAGGTTGTTCTGAAGATGGTTGCGGATACTCCTGATGGAGTCCCCTGCACGACCTTTTCCATCCTATTTGCCAGGAACAAAGGTGACCTCGTCGAATTGGCCAGAGGGGCGGCGGTCATCGAAACCTTAAAGCCCCAGGACAGAGTGCTGATCGCTGAAGCCTGCAGCCACCACGCCATTGAGGATGACATTGGAAGGGTAAAAATCCCCAGGTGGATAAGACAGTATGTTGGCGGAGACCTCCAGATTGATGTGTATTCCGGCAGGGATTACCCAGACAACCTGAAAGAGTATAAGCTAATTGTTCATTGCGGTGGGTGTATGCTGACTCGAAGGGAAATGCTCGCTAGAATTCAAAAGGCTAAAGAAGAAAAAGTCCCGATCACGAATTATGGTCTCTCCATTTCCTTTTCCCAAGGTGTTATCCGAAGAGTGCTTTCTCCTTTCCCAGCCGCCCTGGATGCCTTCCAAAGAGAGATGAAAAGAATTAAAACTCCCTGATCCGCCCCTCTCCTCGATGAGGGAGAAGTGCGGGATAACGGGGAATCGGGTGGCACAAAGCTTGCATAATTAATACTAATGCATATTTAGCCTCTTATGTATCGAAAGTATTCGGGTTTTTTAACCATCTAACTCGGGCCTGCTCGTTCCTGTACTTTTTCCCCGGTCAAAGGAGAAGAATGAACGAGAGGGGAGGAGCCAGATGAATCGATCTATTTTTTCTGAGATCATCAATGCTTCTAGAAATTTTTTCTTGGGGATCAATCATTGTTTTTCCGGGAACCAGAAAGCCCGCGTGGACGAAAGAAATCCCTCCTGCTCCCCTTTGATAAAGAAAAGTTGGAGAGATTTAAAGGCCATTTTTCATGTAAGTTTGCTCTTTCCCATATTCCTGTTAACTCTTGGAGCCGGGAGCATGAAATCTGAAAGCGATGAAATTCAGCTAGTCGGAAGGGTCTATGTGATGGGGAACGAACCCTTAACCCAGGTAGCTCTTAAGTTGGATGACGGTCAGGTGTATGTGCTGCTGGGAGACCGTGATAAAGAACTCCGGGGCCTTCAGGGAAAGCGTCTCTCGGTGGTAGGCAAGCCAAGTGAAGAGAAGCCTCGGGGGGCCAAAGCCATAATAGTAAAATCTTTTAAAGTATTGGAATCGAAATGAACTACTACCGAGCTTCCGCCCTCTCCTCCTAGGAATACCCCCTGCCTCCCTATAATCAAGGGGGGTCGGGGGGATTTTGGGGCTGGTGGGAGTTGAAAATTATTTCTTAAATAATCAGAGGTGCCAATGAAAAGATTTTCTTGGGGAGTCAGGGTTCTATCAGCGATTTTCGTTCTTTCTCTTTGCTGGATCCATACCCTTCATGCCAGCTCCGGGAGAGCCCCAATTAGTGGTACGCCGTTCCTTCGGGAGCAAGGACTCCAGTTCCTTCGGGACTACGGCCCCGCAGCCAGAATCAAAGCCGCGCGGGAACCCGGGAGACCCGTACGGGCCGATACCGTAGGCCAACAGACTACGTTCTTCGCTTTTAATTTTGCGACCCAAATCTATTACCAGACCACGGCAACTTGCAGGAATGTCACCCCTTTAAGCTCAGGTTTTTCCTTGCTTATCTATGTAGAAGATGCAGAGTGGACCAGAGCCCCGAGTGAATTTACCCCTACGATCCTAAACGGTATCGCCTCTGAATATAGTAATAATATCCTCCCTACAGAAACCACCTACTTCGGCACCCCTCCCACGGGGGATTTTACCGTTCTCCTGATGGATATCCAGGATAGCGGGGGCACTACTTTTGTCTCTGGCTACTTTGATTCTCTAAACGAAACGACCGCCACCAATAGCAATAACCGTCATATGATTTACATGGATTCCAATCAAGGGACCCCTGGAACCACCGCCTTTTACGGAACCTTCGCCCACGAATTCCAGCATTTTATCAATGATAGCTATGATCCTCTTCAAGAGTCCTGGGTGAATGAGGGGCTTTCCGGTCTGGCCCGCGTTGTCTGTGGATATGGCCCTCAAGCCAGTCATGTGGACGCTTTCGGTCTAACTCCAGACACCAGCCTTATCATTTGGGAAGACACCCTGGAAAATTATGGCGCTTCGTTGTTATTCATGCTCTACATTGAAGAGCAGTACGGGGGGGCGAATATTACGAGAGCCATCGTGGCCAACACCGGAACGGGGATCGACGGGATCAATAGCGCCCTCTCCCAGAATGGATACTCGGTCACCGTAAATGATATTTTGAAAAACTGGGTCGTGGCCAACTATTTGAACAATTCTTCTCTCTCGGGCGGAATTTATGGTTATCAAGCCAATGATTTCTCCTACCCCAACATCACCAATGCCCCGGGAAACATTCAGGTCGGCACAACGGTTAGCACCTATCCCGCTTCCGGCAATGGAACGGTTAACCCATACGCTGCTGATTACGTCCAGTTTTCCAGCCTCGGGGGAACCTACGATACTTTTGTTTTAATTGTTTACAACCTGGATGAGAACGGCACCTCATCCTATACTTACACAGGGAGGCTGGGATCTCTGATTCTGAATCTAACCGGCATAAGTTCAACCCAGGGCATGGAAGGGGTGCAACAGGGGTCCTCCAATCCTACCCCGGAGGTCCTGACCAACCTTTCAGCGTCCAACACCATCTCCACCAACTCTGGCGGTAGCAGCGGAGGTGGGGGGAGTAGCGGAGGTGGGGGGAGTAGCGGAGGTGGGGGGAGTAGCGGGGGCGGTGGCGGTGGGTGTTTCATTGCCACCAGCGCTTATGGCTCCCCGCTGGGGAAAGAAGTTTCCATCCTGCGGGAGTTTCGTGACCGATATCTCCTGACCAACCCTCCCGGAAGATTCTTCGTATCCGTCTATTACACGAGCAGCCCTCCTATCGCCCATTTCATCGGCAGGCATGAAAGCCTGAAGGCCTTCACCAGGATGATTCTTTACCCCGCCGTGGGCCTGAGCTACTGGTTTCTAAGAGATCCGCTGGGGGCAGGGGTTCTGAGCGTGGGGACTTTTCTGTTAATTGGACTGGTCCTGATCAAGAGAAGAAAGGCCGGAACGATGGAATCGTGATGAAATCGCAAAAAGCCCGGAAATTCGTTTTTCGGTCAATCCCCTAAAAACGGTAATCCAAATTTTTCAATTGGCGTCATGGATTCTGGATTCCCGCCTGCGCGGGAATGACGACTTTTTACGAGATCATCAATAAGGGAATGCTGGAATAACGAGCCCGGGGAGCCTTTTCTAGTCTCAATATTCAAATATTCAAGCGTCCCATCGTTTCATCGTTCCGACTATACTCTCCATTCTCATTGACATCCATTCCTGAGGGGGATATCTTAACCAATGTATTTTTAGAAAAGCTCCATGTATAAGTTACTTTCTAGACATTTCTGGGTGGTTCATCTTCTCTTTATCGCCTGCGCTGCGTGGCTTGCCTCTTATCTTTGTGTCGTGGTCATCCAGGATCGCTTGGCCATCGACCCTAAGCCTAGTTCAGCCGGAAAGTCACCCTCCGCCTTAGCGATAAACCCGGAACCTTACGAAAAGTATTCTCCCATCACGGAGCGGAACATTTTCAACCCTGCGGAACGGGGGATGAAACTGATTCCGCTCGAAAAAAGAGAGTCAGCGGGGTTTGCCGGAGAAGGTTTGAAAAGCGGGCAAATTCCACCGGCCGGAAGTTACCTTTTAGTGGGAACCATCACCGGTCCGCAGGGATATTCCTGGGCAATTCTTCAGGAGAAGGCAAGCCGCAAGCAACAGATCTACCGGATCCAGGGGGACATTGATGGAGGCAAGATCCTTTCGGTTTCCCGGAATCAGATCCAAATTGAGCGTCAGGGGAGGAAAGAAATTCTAACCCTTTCGGACGAGGACGGCGGGGCGCGAACGCCGGCCAAGCCCTCTGCCTCTGCCGGGACAATCCCTTCCAGAGGAGAAGAGGTGAAAAAAATGTCGGCCAATCGCTACGTGGTCAACCGCGAGGACGTTTCCGCGGCAGTGGGGGATGTCAATCAGTTTATGACCCAGGCCCGCTTAAAACCCCATTTTGAAATGGGGAAACCCGTCGGCTATTCGGTTTCCGAGATCATCCCCGGCAGCCTGATGGAAAAGCTGGGCTTGAAGAATAATGATATAGTAAAAAAAATAAACGGGATGCTGATTTCCAAGCCAGAAGAGATCATGCAGGCCTATGCCCAGCTCCAGAGGGATGCCAACATCGAGGTAGAGATCGAGCGCGGCGGCCGGTCTGAAATATTGAGGTACGATATCCGGTAACTCTCACCCCCACCCAGCCCTCCCTCCTCGAGGGGGAGGGTGAGGGTGGGGGGGATTTATGAGGGAAAGACTGAATGGGAAATTTGTTTAAACGCCTGATGTTGGCTCTCCTTGTTCTGGGCGCCATGACAGCGGCTCCGGGCTTGATTTGGAACGCACAGGGACAGGAGAAAAAGCCTTCAGATGTACAGATGCCCCGGCAACCTTTATCCGAGGAATCCCTGATTACCCTGGACTTCCAGGACGTAGACCTCCCCGTGGTTATCAAGTTTATGGGAGAGCTTACGGGGAAGAATTTTCTGGTCAGTGATCAGGTCAAGGGGAGAGTGACCCTTATCTCCCCCAAGAAGATTACGGTCCGGGAGGCGTACAAAGTCTTCGAATCGGTGCTGGAGATGAACGGGTACACGGCCGTTACGGGAGAGGACGCGATTAAAATCGTTCCTTCCGCATTGGCCCGCCAGTCGGGACTGGAAATTCGCGAGGGAAAAGAGGCGGAGACGGGCAAGTCAGAAGACCGGATGATCACCCAGATCGTCCCCCTGGAGTATGCTTCTTCCGATGAGGTCCGCAACCTCTTCTCTTCCTCGATCTCCAAAGATGGGATGATCGTCTCTTATAAGCCGACCAATCACCTGGTCATCACCGACCGGGCTTCCAATATCAACCGCCTTCTTAAGATCATCGAGCAGATTGACGTGCGGGTCGTAGAAGAGAAGATCTCGGTTTTCTCCCTGGAGTTCGCTTCCGCCAAAATGCTGGCCGATAAATTGAATCAGCTCACGGCCCCCGACCAGCGGCAACAAGCCGCCGGCAAGCCTCCCGGCTCTTCCGCCATCCAGCGCATGGTCAGGATCATCCCGGATGAACGGACCAACGCTCTGGTCGTGCTGGCCAGTGAACAGGATACCCAGGAAATCCGCAAGCTCATCTCCCAGCTGGACAAGGAAGCCCCCAAGGGGAAAAGCCAGCTCCACGTGATTTATCTGGAACATGCCCGCGCCGAAGAATTGGCCAAAGTTCTCAACAGCATTGTGACCGGAAAAGCCAGGATCGCCCAAAGAACAGCTACCGGTCAGGTCGCTCAACCAGGGGTGGTGGTGGAGGAAGCATCGATCACTGCTGACAAGGCGACCAATTCCGTGGTGATCACCTCCTCCCCCCAGGAATTCAAGGAAATGGAGGAAGTCGTCCAAAAACTGGATATGGCTCGTTCGCAGGTCTTGGTGGAGGCTCTGATCGCCGAGGTCACCGTGAATCGAGCTCAGCAGATTGGGGTGGATTGGCGGCTCATGGATCAACCCGTACAGGGGAGCACACGGGGATTTGGGGGGACGGATTTCGGGCTGATTAGCGGCGTGCAATCAGGAACGCTCCTTAGCAGCGCGGGAAATACCGGCCTTTTGTTGGGATTGGCCAATGGATTCATTACGGTCGGGGGAGTTCAAGTCCCCAATTTAGGCGCTCTGGTCCAGGCCTTTCAGAGCGATACAGATGCGAAGGTACTCTCAACGCCTCAGCTCTTGACCATGGATAATGAAAAAGCCAAGATCATCGTGGCCGACAATGTCCCCGTATTGAAGACCGACCTCTCGAGTGCTCTGGCGACAACTGGCACAACAACTACCGGCACCGCGATCGCCCGGACCTACGACTACAAGGATATCGGCATCCAATTGGAAATAACCCCCCATATCAGTAAAGGATCCATGGTCAATCTGGAGATTTCCGCGGAAGTAAGCGACATTCTCTCCAGCGACCCTTCCAATCCGGGGTATGTGATCACCCGCAAGAGGCAGGCCACCACCACTGTGGTCGTGCAGGATGGGCAGATGATCGTAATCGGAGGACTCATTCAGGATAACCGCTCCGCCCAGACCAAAAAAGTCCCCTGCGTGGGAAACCTACCCGGAATGGGCTGGCTGTTCAGAAACTTCTCGGGGACCTTGACCAAGACGAACCTTATGATCTTTATCACTCCCCGTATTATCCGCACTGCGGAGGATATGGAAAAGGCCACGGCTCAGCAGAAGTCAAAGTCCGAGGAGAACCTGAAAAAGCTCCAGAAAGATCGAGAAAGCGAGGTCAAAGACACTTTCGACATGCTGGTCAAGTGATCTTTTTTCTTCTCCCATGTTAGATAAGGTCATCGCCGAGATCATTCAGGAGAAAAAGGGACTTCCTCCGGAGGCGCTGGAGGAATTTCGCCAGAAGGAGAACGGGAAAGCCCTGGCCACCCTTTTAATCCAGAAAGGATGGATGACCGAAGAAGAGCTCCTCTCCGCCCTGGGGACCAAGCTCCGGGTTCCCTACTGGAAGGATTTAGAGGCCCAAGGATTGGACCCGTCTCTGGTCTCCAAAGTGCCCATCGCTTTTTCCAAGAAGCATAAGATCGTGCCCATAAAGGTGGAAGATGGGGTTTTGACCGTGGCCGCGGTGGACCCATTGAATTATGAGCCCCTGGATGATCTCCGCCTCATTCTCGGCTGCCAGGAAATTCGGACCGTCCTCAGCAGCGAACGGGAAGTCATCCAGGCGATCAACCGTTTTTACGAACAAGGCACTGATACGCCGGAAGAGATGATTCAGACCCTGGACACGGAGAACGGGGACCGTCTCCTTCATCAATTGGAGGAGACCGAAGACCTCCTCGACGTGAGCGATGAGGCGCCGGTGATCCGGCTGGTCAACCTCATTCTCTTCCAGGCGGTGAAAGAGCGGGCGAGTGACATCCATATCGAACCTTTCCAGAAAGAGTTGAAGGTTCGGTACCGGATCGATGGGATCCTCTATAATCGGCTGAATCCTCCCAAGAGGTACCAATCAGCGATGATCTCTCGTTTGAAGGTGATGGCGAAGCTGGATATTGCTGAAAAACGCCTCCCCCAGGACGGCCGGATTCCGATCAAGATCGCCGATAAAGATATCGACATCCGGGTCTCCATCATTCCGACC
>Ga0187881_10003954_pt1 | contig 12374 bp, 15 predicted proteins | sample June2016WEW_19_1_2_FD_133017 | JGI IMG/M metagenome (GOLD analysis project Ga0187881, IMG submission 133017) | Peatland microbial communities from SPRUCE experiment site at the Marcell Experimental Forest, Minnesota, USA - June2016WEW_19_100 | ecosystem: Environmental > Terrestrial > Soil >...
ATCAGGATAAGGAGTATGAGAGGCGTGGACTACGACGGACACTGGCACGCACTCAGAGTCGGAGACAATTTCGAAGTCACGCTCGAAGAGTAGGCGGTTTGCCTATCTTTCCCTTCGTTCTTTGTGTGGGTATGCTGGTGCGGGCATTCAAATTTGAACCCGGATGCTGAATGTGAATTATCAGGCTCATTTCTTCCCGTTCTTTGATGTCGTAGGTTGTGGTTTAGGATTTCTTCGCATTAGTTTCGATATGATGTAGAGGATAATGAGGGTGAAAATTGGTAATAATAGAAATGCGGTCCCTATGGAAAATCTAGCCGTACTATTCCACCATGTTTCTAGTTTGTACTATTGTATTTGGCATTTTATATAAAATACATCTTCGGAAGAATCCACGACTTGGAACCTGCATACAAGAAATCGAATCAAGGCTCAGAAGTAAATGACGAAAACTAGCGCTAATCACAAGCGCTGGATCGCACTAGGGCTGTGTCTTACACCAGTCCTCGTAGTCCTCTACAATGCTTTGTGCCATCTTCCTCGCAGCGGCGTGCAACCACCCGTCTTTTCGTTTCGCCAAGTCATTTCGCAAGGCTTTCATTGCCGTCTTGCTGCCGAAGTGAACGTTTGCAGTCTCAAATCCCATAGCTTTGAGAAGCCGCTCCTCATCCACCTTCCCAGGGAGCGAAGCCAGTTCGATCCGTGAACAGTCTGGTGCAACTCGGCGTACAAGCCATCGGCCCCGCGTTCGGACATAAGGATCGGGTGCCCGACTCGAGAGTCCAAGGATCTCCTCGTAAAGAATCTTCTTCGAGCTTCTGCCAGCGAAAGCCCAGACGCAGGCTGATGGGGCGAGGGCGAACCAGGTGACACGTACGCTTTTTTGTGGCAACGGGCGATGGGCGCATTTGAAACGATGCCAGAAATCGTAATTGATGCGGAGAGCTGTTTGCAGAAAGACGCTGATAGTTGCGTTGGGAATCTTATTCTGGGCTTGATCGAGGAGACGCTTCACATCATCTACCGCGATTGGAATGAGGTGCAAATAGGAGAGAAAGTCAACGAACTAGCCGAGGAATTTCTTGAATGTGAGATCCCAGAGGAAATCAAGAGACAATCGCTCGAAAGAAGAAGAAAGCTGGTTGGTTAAACTAAGGCTCACTAAAACTTAATCGTTTGATCTTGGCGACAGCAGGCGTGGTTGAGAAGATTACGCGTCTCCGACCCCGCATGCGAACGTGAATTAGGTTTCTTCCTGCGCGTTAATTTTGGCGCATAGAGCTACATTTTGCTTAAGCGGAACTTAACGACAACTTGAACGACTAGAACAAACGACACGGACAAAACCGCTTTTCTTGAGGGCTTCCTTGATGTTTCGCTCCTCTTGGTTGGGGAAGAATACTCTTCATTACCTACGCCGCGATGCAGAGGATGACTTGTCGCTCGGAGTGTCCTCCAATATTCGAAATACGATTGGAAGGGTAAGCTAGTTGGAAATGGATTTTCGAATTCAGTTCCTAGACATAGACCAAAGCACTCTGAAACTAGTGCCGGAATCGATTTATCCAGTAATCTGGGAGCAAGTCAACAGTTTCAAGAAACGATGCTCGGGAGCAGAGCCAGAACGGACAGGGAAAGCACTCCCCCTAATACTCACTATCAGGAATCCCAGTGCTCAGTCACTTAGTGGAGTACTAAGGATTCAGCTAATTATCCCTGGATGGGAGAACGAGAAAGGATCGACTCTTTCAATGGATGCAGATTGTCCGTTTCCGGAAGTCAATGTTGGCGAAACTAAAGAGGCTGTGCTCATGGAGGTGTCGAATATTCCTCTACTCAGAGTGTACCTTAGAACTGCTGAACTCTACGAGTCCGGCAAACACGTAGAGGCAAAGATGACAGGTCATCGTAGTTTCCTTTTCAAGACCACAGGGGATTTCTTCATCTCTTCGGCGTCAAGCAAGATTGAAGATGAAGAAGATGAGCGCAACATTGAACGCATAGAACATGAGATCGGTTTCGAGAATTATTTCCTCCTAAAGACCTACTTGGATTTGCCCGTCTATGAAAGAGGCATCATTCTCAGAGTCCTATTCGACCGCATTGAGGACATACGGAAAGGCCGCGTACTTGCAGATTTGACTCCTGATAGAAAGATGGCCATACAACACCTATTGCAAATAGAAATAATATCAAAGATTTGCATGATGATCGAGGACCTGGGACTCTTCTCTGTATCAATGCGAACAGGAATCAAGGAGCTTTGTAACATATTCCTTGATGAAGCAACAAGCAGCAACAAGGTGGGCCAATTCTACACGGGCCTAGATGAGTTAAACAGTGAGGATTTTCTTAAAGTTCTATCCTTCCCGACCGCAGACTCGCTTCGTCTGTCTGCATCGGATTATGAAGTAGTGAACAAAGTGCTTCAGAACGTACAACAAGAAGCGAGACGAGTATACAACGAAATAGCAAAATTCAGAAAACAGCACTGGACCTTATACAACAAGTACAAACATGGATTCGCGATCATCCCGTACGTGCAAAAAACGGCGAGCAACATAGATTTCTTGGCCGATGTAGAGTCCGCGGTCTTTGTTCTACATGACAAAAGATCACCTTTGAAGGAAGTCATAACCATTCCTTACAGTGCGAGAATCCTAGAGGGGTACAGGATTCTGATTATTGGGATTCAAATCCTTCTGAAGAGCATCCTCGAGAACCAGCTTAATGTTTTAGAGAATCCGAATTTGATTAATCTGCCGATGCCGAGTGAGGGTTTGACGGCAGATGAACGTTCGCGATATGCAGCAGTAACGAAGAGATTCCAACCAACAAAGGAAACAAATCGAGACCACCGAATACACATCAGGGCCTCTGCGAAGAGAGTTGACCTGAAATGGTATGCGGACTTGCCAAAGTTCTTAGAAGAAAGTGCAGAAAGGGGTAAGCGTCAACAATCGAGCAGGCCAGGATAGCATCTTTCTCCTCAGTGTGTGGTACTGCTGGTACAGCTGAAAATTCCACAACTATTACATGAGATTAGAAAGCCACCGACAGAACAAGAAAACAACGACAAGACAAACAAAGCCAGACGAAAGCGTAATCGAACCAAAAAACACCGAACAAGAGCCTATCGGACGGAAAATAGGCCTTTCAGGAGAGAATTCAATTCAAGAGTTTTTTGCTTAAACGGTTTTATCTCTCTGCATTAGATGGACAGAGACCCCCTGAGAAAGAGAGATCGCAGTTAAGGGCAAAGATAAGCGGCTTAACGTGATACAAAACGCAAGTAAGAAGTAGGTAGCTTAGTACATTCTGCAAGCGACTTGTCAACTAGAATCAAGTTATCCAAAATACAAACTCGGCTAACAAGAAACAAGTATGTTAGGCGGATAGTGTGCCAGAGAAATCGAGTTCTAAAGTCATTTGCTCTATTGTGCATAATTGGAGCATTGTATTATTTCCCCATCTTCTATCCTTTCATTCAAAACGACATCTTGGCTCCGCCACCTCCACTACATGCTAACTCGCGTCTCGACTTGCCATATTATCTAAGTAAGCCTGAGAACCACACATTTGCCGACATCTTCGTGACGCTAACAACGGACACAGATTTCATTGTTGGAAAACCTCTCAATCTGCTAATTACTGCAAGCATGCCGAACTCATTCACAGCGAACAGCCCCGCGGGATTTGCAATCGCTCCAGACGACGCTCTCTACTATCCTGTACAGACAATTCCAGAGACAACAGCGGTCTTTCCAGCTCTCCTTGAGATGCATGCAGGTACGCCGAACATTGAGACCAACATAAACGGTAGGACGATGTGGTCTGGTAATGAGACGATTGAGTATACCGTTACCGGCTCATTCGGTCTAACATTGGTCTTCTTTGGCTATACTACAGGTTACAATGGGGGGAACATCACGTACATGACTCCGATTGGTCAACTACAAACGAACCCAATATTCTCTATTGCCTCTCAAGATTCATTTGTCCTTAAGCGCAGTCAATCGTTGACGATGACACTTACATTTCTACTGTTGTTGTTTGTAATTCTAGATTTCATCAGGGTTGAGAAAGATAGCAAATACACCGAGAATAAGGACAAAAACTCGAATCCATACCCGAACCCGTAAGAGCGTACTAGGAGAATACTTCAAAACTAAAGAAACCAAAAGCTAAGCGGTCCTCGCATGACGGTCAAATGGCTTACCATTGCGTTGAATTCGCGTCGGAGCGTATCTCAGAGCAATTCCGTCTAGTTCACCGTCTGTGATGGTGCCTTCGCAATTCAACACAAGATTTCCATCATCAGCTTTCTCCAAGTACGCCACATACCCGCCGCTTTGAATAGCATATTGGGCGCTAGGGAGTTTCTCCGCGATAGAAACCAAATCTTTAGGCAGGTTAAATTTCCCCAAATAACATGAGACATCCCCCACTTTGAGCCATAGTTCGTATTCTGCGGGAATAAGGTAACGAATTTTTGTTTCATCAGGAGAGCCAGCTATCATTACAGAATGGTCATCAAGCCTAATCTGTAAGAAACTTAATGGAACGGGTAACCCGTCGTTAGGGAGTTTAGGCAAAAGAATCGGACGGTCAGCTACCCAAGTCCATCTTAGCGGGTGAGTTACCTTTTTTTGACCTGCCACTTGAGTCATCAGAGATGCACTTACGTCCAGGGCATCAGCTTTACCCTTTCTCGCGATAAATCCCCACTGATCCTTCGCAGGAACATTTAGCACTTCAGCCTTACAGTCAACCAAGTTTTCTTGAGTGACTATGTTACGTCCATATTTCATCTCTAAGCAAAGTTTCTCAGCAATGACCTTTGGTCGAATCACAATGTCTGGCTTCAAAAAAAACGGTGTAAGAAGTCCTCTCCGAATAACCAACTGAGAGTGATTACGACTGTGAAGATGACTGTGAAAACCAGAGTCCAAAATTCGTAAGGAAATGCGCTCGTGGGCAGTGTGCTGTTGTTCATGGCTACAAGAATCTAAGTCAGCATATTTAACGCGCGGCCAGAAATCGGCGTGAAACGCACCGCCGAGGCCCGAAATGGGTCACATGAATAACTACCGTGTCCCGCTTTGCAACGCTCTTGGTCGTGTTCCAAGAACGCAACAAAGCCTTTGAAAAGGTTCTGTCCAATCTACGGGACACCCCGTTTCTTGTCAATTTGCGGGACATGGGGTTTCCAAGTATTTGCCGCAGTTTGCGACTGTTGCAGCTTTGCAAGGTGCGCACGTAATTGCTCTAGGGTCTTTCCACATTGGAGTACATCACCTAGTCCTAGGATAATGTTGTTAAGTACTCTGCGACCTGCCTCAGCATTGATGGACGTATCTCGCTTTAACCAATCTTTGGGCTTACCCCCTAGCAATGTTGCTAGACTCTTGCCGAGATTCTCTTGATCCCAATGTCCATGAGCCAAATCATTTCTTAATGTGTTTAGATTCTCAAGTCTCTTAAGAGCCTCAGGGGAGATTACTCCAGCGAATTTTAGAAACTCCAGTTTAGCAGCTACGTTACGGGGCTTAGGAACGATGTGATTTAATTCCAAGTCCAGCGCGAATAGGACATTAAGAATTGACAATTCTATATGACTGTTCAACATCTCCGAAGCACGCATTAAGAACAAGAGGCTGGTATGGTCCAAAGCAAGCAAAGTGCTCAATGTCTTTTGATATAGTGGCTCATCCATACGCGAAGGTAATGCCAAACTGTCACCTACACCGTGAAAAGTGGGTAGCTTCTTACCGTCCTCCAAGATTGCAACACAGTCAAATTTCAGTGGCATCCAATGGCTCGCACATCTCACCGACAGAACCGCTGCCATGCTTGTTGAAATAAGGCGGTCATATGATGTGCTGTAGGTCTTAATTCCATTAGGTGAAAGTTCAATGAACTCCGCGTTTTTGTTCACTGTCACAGTCGGTATCGTAAACCTTGTCCAAGTGGAGTGTAGATCAAGTTTGTATTCTCCTGTGAATGATTTCGGTTTACTCATGTTCATTTCAGCCTAGTTTGATGTGAGACCTTCGAGCATTTTGTATTAGCGTTAGCCATTTGTCTTTTCCTTCAACATGAATGCCAGCTAAGTCAGCGGGAGTCTTACCATCTAAGGCCATGTGTGGTCTAACGTAGTTATGGTAGATTTGTAACCCTGTGATTAGTGGGCTATCTTCTTTCTTAACGCCTCTAACGACCTTCTCCCTGTCCCTGATTTCGCCGTTCATCCGTTCCATCTTATTGTTGTGGATTTGTCCGTCAAACCGTATGTCTTGTTCATGGACTAAGGCAAGTTGCTTCTTCTCACGCCAAAACTCGCTCTCGAGCCATAGGACTGAAAGCAATAGTTGAAGGCTGCGAACATGATTTAGCCTTACTGAAACGCCTGATGAAGCATGAAGCAATAAAGTCCTAGACATTCAATTGACCATCTTGAAGGGCGAGACGCTTGATTCTGAGAGATTTCCAATCTACTGCCTCGACATGAAATCTAACTGGTTCGGGCGAGAGAGCGGGATCACCGAAGAAGCTTAGGTCAATGTCAAAACTACAGGGCATCAGTACCCAGCTTCTTGTTGAAGAGTTGGGAAGAAACACTCGGTCCAAATCTTCGAAAGCTATGGCAAGCCCGACCGTCTTTGACTGACCCTCATTAAGAACGATTGAACGGCTAGCCAACTTGTCATCATCAGTGTCTACGACTTCAGCTTCAATCTCTTCTGCGAGACGCTTTTTGTTAGACACAAAGTAGTGTTTCCTAAATTGCGCCAGCGTCATGTCTTCGTGGTGCACGGTCAAATGGTCGGAATGAATGGAAAAAATGAACATAAATGGTCCATCCCAATGAAGTACCTTTCTCGATACGGCATTTCCGAGTAGATATGTGGCTTCCATCTGCCTAATTGCCGGTCCTGTTTGGTTTTTGATTGTGACAAATTCGAAATGTGCCTTGACAGGTTCACGCCTTTCTTTGAACGCAATCTCAAACTGCTTGAATTTGTCTGAGTCTTCGTCCGCACGGTCCACGAGAAATTGCGGAAAGTTGCGTTGAGTTTTCGTTACTTCTACTGGTTTAGCGCTTACTGAGATTGTTGCAGTCGTGGTTCCCTCTTGAAACTTGAATGGTACTACCAGTTGTCCATGACCCTCTTGTCTATCGGTTATCTCAGGGCTTACGTGCTTCTTTCTCTTTTCATAAAACCAGTGAACTACTACGGCAATCACGTAGATGGCAGCGATAATGAAGATAATACGAACCGCGTAGTAACCAGCATTTGGGACAATTGAATCGAAGAACGCAGCAGTCTCGGCTTGCCACTCATAAGCAGCGAACGCAATCATGCCGCCGACCAACGCGCTGATGGTTTCTTTTCTACCCATGCCAGCCACCACTCAAACTCCGTGTTTCCACTCTTATGAGGCCTCCATGTCCCGCTTCTTGACAGCCGAAAACGTGTCCCGTAGGTTTGACAGGACCTTTGAAAATGGTAACGTAACGTTGTCGTTTGGTAGCAGGTTTTCGGGACGCTGTAACAAACCGTTTGGTGGCGGTTACGAATGAGTACGCTGTCATGCAAAATGACAGTGTGGTGCAACTGTGACCCAGACCACACGATAGGAACACAGTATGAGATTTTGGAAGACAAAGATTGGCATGGCGAGATAGTCAAAATGAGGTGTCCCCGTTGCGGGCACACGGTGACTGTGGAACGGGGATTCGTCTCCGACAAACAGGTAGCGTGAACATCTGATTTGAAGGTATTAAGTATGTGATGAATACCAGTCTATATTCGAACAATATTGACCGCGCCTTTTCCGAAAGAGATCAAAGGAATTATTTTCACTGAAGTAGTTCCCAAGCTAACACCTGAGATTAACCCTACTGCTCTAATTCGTCTTGGAACAATTGTCAGGAAGAAAAACAAAATCGAGTTGTACAAACCACTGACGGATGCGCTCAGAAAGATACAATGGGTCAAATTGATGGCTATTGAAGCAATTGCAATAGATACCGAAATGTCGGGTCAGATGAACTCAGATAACCTCGTGTCGTATCCGTATGGTCAAATGCGGCATGCTCTCTCTGTTACTGGTGCTCTCTTTCACACTAAGTCTGCCGTAGATTCAATCGCGGTTTTCCTTACTGATTTGCTCAGACTGAAAGCACAAGGTGGCCAGAGGGATTTCAAGAAACAGGAGTTCCGACAAGAGGTCGATTCCAGCGATCCAATACTATGGGGGAGATTGAAGAGTCTAGAATCTTGGTTTATTGGCCTTCAGCTAATTCGGGATGAATGGATTCACAGGTCCTCTATTCGATGTATGCTCATAAATGGGCCAAGTGAAGTGGGAGCTTTACCTATCCCAAAGAAGAACATTGAACTTGGACTCGACGCATTTAAGGAACCAATAACTAGCAAGAATTTCTATTCCACGAAACAATTCCTTGATAGTCACTACAACAATCTAGTCGAACTGTTTTCCAAAGTCATTGAGCGCAGTATCGAGATTGAGCTAGTCGGGATTACTGAACCACCAATTGATTCCGAGGTTGAAGCGAGGCTTTACATGTTTCCTACCATGACAACTCAGTCACGAGTTATTCAGAAGTTTAGGGTCAAGATTGGGCCTCTTGGTTTCTGAATATGCGTCTGAATCTAGTTGGTCTGCTGCCGTCTGGCATTTTGAATGAGTGTTAGCCATTTGTTTTCTCCTTTTACTTGTATTCCTGCTACTTCCGCGGGTGTCTTGCCGTCTAATGCCATGTGCGGCTTTACGAAGTTATGGTAGATTTGAACACCCGCTAGAATCGGGCTGTCTTTACGTTCTAATCCCCGCATGACCTTTTCTCGGTCGCGGATTTCGCCGTTCATTCGTTCCATCTTGTTATTGTTGAAATCTCCTGCTAGTCGTATGTGGCGTATGTGCTCGGTTCTGGTTTCGACATTTAGGGTTCGGAACTCTTTGTTGTATGCTTCGTGGAAGTTAGCGGCCCCATCCGAGACAAGTGTCTTAGGGGTCTTGCCCGCAACTGCTTTCGCTAGTTGGAATAGTGGTCTTACATCAGCCGTGTACTTGGTGTCAGCGACCTCTTGGGCAATCCAAAATCTTGTTTGCTCGTCCATCATGGCGTAAAGATACTTCATGTTGCCCTTGACTTTGAGGAACAATTCATCTGTTGCCCATGTATCCGAGACTTGGGGCGTTATTTTGTCAACGTACTTCTGCATTAGCTCCGTGTATTTGGCTATCCATCTGTAGATTGTTTGATGGCTCACTTGAGTACCAAGTAAACGAAGCGATCTTGCTACGTTCCGTAGGCTCTCACCTGAGAAGTACAATTGCATGGCTGTTGTGATTGCTTGCGGGTTATGCTTCATCTTCTCGAACCCAAGATTGACAGTGAAGAACTTACTACACGATTTGCAAGAGAACTTCTGTATGTTACCGTATTTGTTGTGTCTTAAGCCCCATTTGATTATGCTTTCAGACTTGCAGAACAAGCAAGCGTGAATGTCGGTTATTGGTTCAATAACTCTGGCTTCAACAACATTCCTCACGGCTTGGCTGAATTGGACGGCCCAGATATGCTTGCATTGCACGTTTCTGTGTTGGAAGTCTGGGCAGGTGCAAAGCCAGTCGCCAATCTTACGTTTAACCACATCATAGCTCATGTCACGGGACTGAGAGTTGACACGGTAGAACCGTTCATCCAACCTCTGAATTTGGTTAGGTTTTTCCGCAATGAGTCGGCCTCGTTCCTCTCTTGTAGCTGGCATTGGTGCTTTACCACTTAACCACCAATATGTATGGAGGCTATAGATAAAATTAGTGGTAAACAGGTAAAGGTTATAAGTGGTAATATGTCTATAAGCTTTCTGAGGGCTAGACGGTGTCTCCAAGCATCCCTAAAGGCAAATCCCGAATAGATGTGTATTTGTCAGCAGATAGAGAAAAGCGGTTCAAAGAAGAGGTTTTCAAGCGTAAAGGCATGAAAAAAGGCAACATCTCGGAGGCTGTCGAGGAGGCCATTCTTCTCTGGATTAGCGCCGAACCGTCTAAAACCGTTAGAAGGAAAGAAGAGTAACCACTGTAACATTGGATAGACGAACAACAGGGTTAAATGCGCAGGCGTTATTTTTCAGGAGGAGAGAAAATTGGACTATTTGGCTTATCTAATGACCATCGGCAACCTAGAGCAATATGTCGGCAAATGGGTTGCCATTGTCGGCAAAGACCTTGTCGCGTCAGGGGATAATGGAAAGGAAGTGTTCCAAAAAGCTAAGGACAAGTATCCAGGCAAAGAACCCTTTCTGATGAAAATCCCCGCCGACACAGTAATGTGTCTGTAAGTCTTTTTCTTGTCCTCTCTTTTGTTCAAGGGAGCCATTACCAACCGCTACCTACAGTATCGCCACCCCTCACTTACTCGCCCTCTTAGACTCCCTCTACTGCATGTTAGGCTAATTACGAAAGACGGAAGTCTCTCAACTCTCGCCCTTCTGGATTCGGGTTCAACAACATCATTTGTGCCAACGGAGATGGCGGAAATTCTAGGTTACAAATTCGACACTGAACACACGGAACCTGCTGTCGGTGCAGGAGGGGAATTTACCACTAGCATTTTCCTAGTTACGATTGAGGTCTTGAAGGGCGGAAATCCGATTGCTGAGTTCAAAGACCTGAAAACACTAGTGCCTTCAAATCCGAAGGCAATACCATACGTGATCTTAGGGAGAGATTCAATTTTCATGAAATTCGATATTACCTTTAGAGAAAGAACGCAAAGAACCATTTTGCGCCCACCTAAAGTAAAGGTCAAGCACTCTAAATTCGAAAAACGATATTGATTTCACCAAACGGTTTGTTACAGACAGAAGAAATTAGCTGACCAAACGAAGAAGTGACGTTACCTTGAAAATTAGACCTTATATGATTCTTTTACTGATGGTAAATCACCGATCACCAAGATTCTTCATATTGTGAGGACCGAACTCACACACCGTAAGTCGGATAGACTTGCTTGACTTCACCTTTCGAATTCACGCCTAGTAGTACTAAGCCTAGTTTGTCGAAGACTTTAGAGTCAATACCTTGTGCTGCTCGCATAGTCGTTACCATCGCTACTTGGTCGTACCCGTAGGCTAATGCTTCCGATAGTTGTCCTATCCCGCGTGTAATATCATCCCGAGGTGTCTTCAACTCTAACGCCATCTTCCAGCCTTTACCTTCAACCTCTCCATCAATCGCCACATTGCCCAGCTTTATCGAGCGCATGTGAACCTGTAATCCTTTGTTTCGGAAATGCTTAGCAGTAGCCCATTTGAGCCAGCGGAGGTTTGTCATGGTTATTTCCTCTTTCTGAATAGCATGTTTCCCTCAAAGGTAGTCACATAATCAAAGCCAGTTTCCACCAATGAGTTAGCTTCTTCTATTGTCTTGGCCGCTTTGCAGCGTGTATTCGTCAGTGTCGAATTTGACGAGATGAGTGTAGACGAGCGTATTCTGGATTGCTCTGTGGCCTAGATTCTCCTTGACTAGGAGCAGATCTCTGGTTCGGGAGTACAACAGGGTAGCGTAGAAATGCCTCAATGTTTTGAAAGTGATGCTGATCAATCGAGCGTTTTGCAACTTGTCCGCGAGCCTCTTTCTCTGTTGAATATAGTGTCTCCTGAAAACGTGCAGTGAATTCTCTTTGGGGATACTTGGATTTCTGAAGACGAGGGGCCATTTTCTTTGTAGTCTGTTTAGCATGCCAATTAGATGAGGGCTTATCTTCAATTGTCTAGCATGGCTGTGTTTCTCTGGAAGAACTGTTACTGTTCCTCTTTCCAAGTCCAAATCTGTCCACTTCAGATCATATGCTTCTCCCGTCCTCATTCCTGTCTCTTTGAGAAGTTGAAGATAGCATGCGGTTTTTCTTCCTACACCTGATATGAGTTCGCTCACTTCCACTTCTAAGGGAATGAAGGGGAGTGCTTCGATTTTCCGGTATCGCGGCTTATCGAATCGTATTCCTTTGTGTCTATAGAAGCGGTCTAAATCTTCGCATATCTTGACTTTACGCGTCTCGCTGACAGTAGCCTTAGCCAAGTAGTCTTTGACCGTTTCAGGATTCAATAGATTGCATTTTCTGGCAACGGCTCTTAGAGTTCTAACTGAATGCTGAATTGTGGCTATTCTGTAGCCTTCCTTACTCATCCAGTAAGCGTAAGCTGCTATTTCGCTGAACAAAACTTGGACGGTACTGGGTTCATTGATGGCGGGCCCGCGGGGATTCGAACCCCGGACCCCAGGCGTCCCCCGCTTTTTGCAAAGCGTTTAGAGGGCCTGTGCTTTAGACGCTCAAC
>Ga0187881_10003963_pt1 | contig 12359 bp, 8 predicted proteins | sample June2016WEW_19_1_2_FD_133017 | JGI IMG/M metagenome (GOLD analysis project Ga0187881, IMG submission 133017) | Peatland microbial communities from SPRUCE experiment site at the Marcell Experimental Forest, Minnesota, USA - June2016WEW_19_100 | ecosystem: Environmental > Terrestrial > Soil >...
AAGATGTTGCTTTCTAATTTAGAGGAAAAAGCGATAACAAAGGTTAAATATTGCTTTAAAAAGAAAAAGAGGCTGCGGAGAAGTCGATATGAACGAATTAGTAATAGCTGTGGCTCCAATGCATAGATTATGTAAGAAAGCTGGAGCAGACAGGGTGAGTGAAGCAGCAGCGAAGGAGCTTGCAAACGTTCTCGAGGAGGTTGGCCTTAAGATTGCTAAAGAAGCACTTGATTATGCTATGCATGCCCGAAGAAAAACCATTAAAGCGAAAGACATTGAGATCGCTACTAGAAAAGTCATAAGAAAATAGTAATCTAATAACTCAAGCTCGCCTTTTCTTCTTTTTGAATGGAAAATAGTGTATAGCCAACTATGCTATTGTTTGCAGAATTAGCTTCGGTTAGGCGCTATGAAAACCTGTGGCCGCACTCACGGCATAGGTAACGCTGGATTTCCCTGAACGCGTTTGTCGCATCCCGTCCTTGTAAGATTTCTGACTGGTCCGAATAGCATAGTATAAGGGTACATAATGGCTAAGAAAAGTCTAATACCGATTGCGTTTATTTCTTGTGCTTTGTCTATCTAGGCGTATGTGATCTCTGCAAGCATTTTTGGCATTTCCGCCAAAGATCCTTTGAGCCTGATGAGGAGTTTTGTTAAAGTCATGCCTTACCATTCTATGTCTTTCATGAAGTGCCGAAGAAGGGCGATCCATCCAATCATGCATTGCGGAATAGCTCTTTCCATATTTTCTTTTACTTTGGGCACTGTGAGTTTCATTATCTGGCATATTGAGATATATGATAAAGGTTTGAATTTAAATTTTGTGTACTGAGCCTACTACTCGCAGTATTTTTTTGCCTGCGTTGAATTTCCTTTGAACTCGTATACCTTATCCCGTTTCTGTAGGATCTTTGACCGCCGCATTTTGGGCAGCTGATTATTTTTTCACCCAATTTGTCGGTCTCCTTACCAAGTTTTTTGCTGAATTAAAGAAAAGAGGGGAAATGCGGGTGACATCTCCACCTGACTGGGGGTTCAAGTCCCACTCCAGGGCATTATTGAAAAAAATCTTTTAAGCTTAACGTTGGCATTATAGCTTGGTAGTATTATGCCATCCCTGAAAAAGAAGAATGCTGCAAAGAAAGCAAAGCATGAAGCTAAAACGGGCAAGTAAGTTTAAGCAGAGTTTGCTCTTTTCATTGGCTTCGAGAGAGGCAAAACGAATAAGGGTGCGGGACAATTGAACAGTGGAAAGAAGGGTGCAGGAGGGGCAATCAAAATTAAAAACAAAACAAAAAACAAACCGAAAAACGAAGCAAAAGGCAAAACAAAAAACAAAGGAAAAAAGACGTGGAAGCAGCGGTAAATCCGCCTGAAATAACAGACGGAATTAAAACAAAAATCAAACAAATAACTTGATAAATAAGGAGTAAGCTGCGGAAGATTTAAGCACTCATCTCTATTTACACAAAATAAGGCAAGGTTTTTGTATGGTTCATAGAAGAGTACGAGGCGGACATTTCAAGACCAAGCATGTTGAGAAGCAATGCCCTGTCGAGTTGGGAGACGAATTAGAAGTAAACATCACTGACGTATGTCCAAGTGGAGATGGAATGTCAAAAATTCAAGGCTACGTCATAATGGTGCCAAAAGCCAAGCCAAGAGACCGCGTGAGAATAAAGTTAACACAAGTCGGCGAAAAAGCGGCAATTGGCGAAATAATCAAATAATTCTTTCCAGTGGGAAACCGTACTTTAAGTAAAAAAAAGGGAATCGCGGGTGAAATCTCCAGGAGGGCATGGGTTCGAATCCCCCCCGACTCACTTTGGACACTGAGGAGGTTGCTGGACTGTTTTTCCAGTTTTTTAAGCTGCTTGGCGATTCTTTTCAGCTATTGGACCCGCCCCCTTTTGAGACTGTGTGAAAACTAATTTCGATTTCAGAAAATTGCTAAGTTTATGCCGATGTGGTAGGGCTTAGGGACGTGTTTTCACATATAAGACGCAATTTCTTGAAGCAAATTTGACTTTTCACACAGTCTCGTTTGGGTATGCGTCCCGGCGACCGCATTCTATTCATCCAATTTAGATCTAAAATAAGCTCCATTATTCTCATACTGTTGAGGATTCCATTACTCAAGCGCTATAGTCTGATATCGACGGTAAAGAACAAAATTGATTGCTTAGTTTATGACAAACAGAACGGCAAGGCCTGCACGCACGGCTGCATGCATATCTATCTCGCTTGCAAAAATTTTTTAGCCGCCGTACGCGGTAAAGCCACTCTACCAGCAGATTCTCACCAGCCGCTTTTTTCTTGGAACGCGAAAAATACTTGCCATGAGTGCGGTGTCAAAGACTCCACTGTCCAACTTACATGAGCAATAAGAAACGCGCTATAATGGAAGTGCAAGTCCCGGCAGTAGCATGCTATCTTTGCTCAAAGTGCAGAAGAAAGTATGAGCTTGAAGATCAAGGTCTTAGAATGTGTGAACATTGTGGTGAAACCATACCTCTTGAGGGAAAGTGCCCCAACTGTGGTGTACCGTAGAATTCGAAAGAGCACCTGTTTAAGAACAGAGGGTCGAGCACAGGTCTCATCGAGTTTGTCGAGGTCTGTTTGAACAATGTACTCGATATCTTTGCAAAATTAGCCTCGCTTACACTTAACAAAACCTTCTAACGCCATTTCCATCTGAGGCTTAGTCAATATTCAGGTTAAGTGGGCTTTTTGCTTGCTCTGGGACTGAGGTAAATTCTGTTTTCAATAGAAGAAGAAACTGGAAAAAATAGTGTTGGGTTTGTTTTGGGTTGGTTTTTTGCGACAGAGGTTGAATCTATTGCGGGCTTCGCCTAGAAGTGTCTACTTCTGTCTAGAATTGTCTAGAAATGTACTTTAGTGCAGCGGTAGTTACCATTGGTGAGAAACAGAGATTTAATCAGGCTACCGACCTGAACCCACAAACATAAAATTAGGCGCCTTGTTGGGAGACCAACGAAGGTATAACAGGTTCTATAAATCAAACAAGCAACACGTGTGAATACTGAGGCTTATTTTTGAGTTGCTGTTGAAAGCTTCAATTACAACGTTTTCACGAAAATGAACCTGAACTGAGAGCAAAATTAGGAACTGGACCAGAAACCCTTTAAAATAAAACTCGGAGATAACTTTCAGTCATCGATACGGCATAATTACAGAAAAAGTATTATGTTTGAACAACCGATTGAGAGCAGATAGTGAGCATCATGTCGAGCAAACCGTGGCGACTCTCCGTTAAAGTCCTCATTCGAGATAGTTCAGGTCGCTTCCTGCTGTTAAAGCGCTCCAACTGTTCGAAGAGTAACGTTAGCAGGTGGGAGCCCCCAGGAGGCAAGATCAACGTTGGCGAGACCTTTGATGAGGCTCTGCTTAGAGAGGTTGCTGAGGAAACAGGTTTAGTTATTTCCATCCTGCATGTGGCTGGCGCAGTCGAATGGGAAATGGCTCAACTGCGACTTGTACAATTGCTATTGGAGGGTTCCATAGAATCGGGTCAGCTACACCTTAGTGATGAACATGAAGCTTACTCATGGGTTAAACCTGAGGAGTTTTCAACCTTGGAGCTGGCAGACTGGTTTGAATCATTCGCGAAAGAAGTGGCAAGAAAGTACACCGAAGCCGATTTGGAGAAAAATCGGGGCAACTAAGGTGAGAGTGGAGGAAAATGTTATGAGTGGATCGGTAAAAAGAATGTCGAACAAAATGTTGAGCACGCAGGTTGCACTGTACACACGACTTTTTCCCCGTTACAAGCTGTACGCTGAAACGCTCTCAGTGGTGCTTGAGAAAGCCGTAAAAAAATACGCGCCTCTGGCCATGGTGCAAGCTCGGCCCAAAGCCATCCCTAGCTTCGCAGAGAAAATCTTGCGGAAGAACATGTACACAGATCCAGTTAACGAGATGACTGACCTGTGCGGCGCAAGAGTCATCACTCACATACCTGATGAAGTTAAGGTGGTTTGCGAGTTCATCGAGAAGAATTTCGTTATCGATTGGGATAATAGTATTGACGTGAGCCAGCGTCTAAAACCCACGGAATTCGGTTATCGGTCAGCTCATTACATCGTGCTGTTTAAAGAAAGGGTCTTTCCAAACAAAGAGATACCTGTAGAAATACCTAAAGAGGTGCTGGGATTAAAAGCTGAAGTGCAAGTCAGAACCCTGCTGGAACATTCTTGGGCTGATTTTAACCATGACATGAGCTACAAAGGAGCGTTTAAGATACCTGCAAAATGGGAGCGTGAACTCGCTGGGTTAGCAGCTTCGCTTGAATCTGCTGACAGCACTTTCTCAAGGATACACGCGGGTCTCCAACTTTACGCCAGCAATTACGGCGCCTACATGTCTGAGCAACAAATCAAGGACGAAATAAATCTTCAGAAACTGGTTTTGGAGAACGACCCCACCAACGTGGAAACGGCAAACAAGATAGGAAAATTGTGGCTAACTCTGGGCGAATGGCAAAACGCAATCGACATACTCTCCAGATATGTTGAATCCGGCTACTTGCCACTGCTTAGAGACTTAGGGGTTGCATTATGCAAGAAACACAAAGAAAATAAACAAAGCCTCGAATACTGCGAAGGCCAAAAGTATTTGGAAACTGCCAGTGCATCTCCAAGCAAAGACATCGATGCACTTACTTCTCTAGCGGGCACCTACAAAGAAACTGATGAAGCGAAAGTGAGAGATCTTCATCGCCAAGCCTTCATGATTGACCCGACTAACCCCTACGTTTTGGGCAATTATCTGGAATCTGAAATTGTTCATAGACGCGACATTTCAATAGTGTCGTTGATGGATCCAATCATAAAGGCGGCAATCAACCGCAGCTTCGATCAAGTGGAAGTTGGCATAAATATGCCTTGGGCGTATTACGATATCGGCAAGTTTCATCTGCTCATGAATAAGCCGTATGAAAGCTTGGAAGCGTACGCGAAAGGCGTTCAGATAAGTTTGAACGAATGGGTTTTGGATGCGGCACTAAAATCCATCGAAAGACTTGCAATAGTTAAGGGTCAATTGTTGGGTTACGATTGGATGAGCCGGTTGCTATTGATTGGATTAGCCGCTAAGTTCCCGCTGACCGCCTCAGGAAAGGCAGCCTTGGTACAATTGAGGAACCAAGCCACTGCTGACTGCGGAGCTATTGCGAAACCAGTATTTGTCGTAGCGGGGGGATGCGATTCCGAAAATGAGGGAAAAATTAAAGAATATCGCGGATTAATACTGAATGCCTTCCAAGACTTTAAGGGCGCAATAATCTCTGGAGGAACCACTTCAGGGGTAAGTGGTTTCGTGGGCGAATTGCAACAATTGTATCCGCAAGCAATCAGGACGATTGGCTATGTTCCGAAGTTAGGCGAAGCGAGCTTGGTGGACAAGCGTTACGGTGAAATTCGGTATACCGATGGTGACGCTTACAGTCTAACGGAGGCACTTCAGTATTGGACCGATCTTCTTGCTTCGGAAATATGCCCCTCTGAAGTCAAACTATTGGGTGTGAACGGCGGAAGAATTGCAGCTGTCGAATATCGCATTGGCTTAGCATTAGGCACGAACATGGCAATTGTTCAAGGGAGTGGAATGGCGGCCGCAAAGTTGCTGGCGGATAAAACGTGGAATACATCAGCGAATCTGTTACCTTTGCTCAACGATTCCTCCACGGTTTGGGCGTTCATTCAATCGGGAACAAAAGCGTTTGACCCAGAAACCCGAGAAACCCTCGGCAAGGCTATTCATGAGAACTATGTCATAGCTGCAATGAGCAAGAAAAAGGAAGATCCGTCGTCACTCGCTTGGTCTGATCTCCCAGAATATCTCAAGGAATCAAATCGTCAACAAGCCGACCACATAGCAGAGAAACTCAACCGCTTATCTTGTGCTATTCACAAGGTCAAAGGCCACGAAGTCGCTACTGTAAAATTCACAAAGAGCGAGGTAGAAGTCATGGCTGAAATGGAGCACGCCCGTTGGAACGTGGAAAGGCTTCTAGATGGGTGGAAAAAAGGTGCTTCAAGAGACGTAACCAAGAAGATCAGTCCATACATCGTGCCTTGGTCCGAATTGCCTGATGAGATAAAAGAAATTGATAGGGATACTGTGAGTAAAATTCCAGAGTTGCTGGCGAAGGTTTCAATTGAAATTGGGATGACTAGCAGAATTACCAGCGGATTACCTGGCCTTGACCGCCTTCTCTTGGGCGGAATACCAGAGAAATACGCGGTCATAATGACTTCGCCCTCCGGGGATGAAACGGAACTGCTAATAAAGCGTTTCCTTGAAGCGGGAATTGGAGAAGGAGAAATAACCCTCTATGTTACCAGTGAGATCGTAAATGCAAGAGAGTTAGCCCAGCGTTCTTTGTCGAACTTCTATCTTCTCGTGTGCAACTCTCAAGCGGAATTGATGGTGCGGAGTTCACCCCGGGTTTTCAAACTCAAGGAAATAGACAATCTGACCGATGTGGGCATTCTGTTAACCAAGCTACTTCGGACAATCGACTCTTCCCAAACGGGTCCAAGAAGAGCTTGCATTGACTTAGTGTCAGATGTGCTATTGGAGCACCACGCTGTAATCACGCGGAAGTGGCTGAATAGTCTTCTGTCTAACCTTAAGTCAAAAGGGTTCACTACCCTTGTAGTGATTGATCCTCAAATGCACACGCAGGAAGAAGTACAAGCAGTCACAGGCATATTCGATGGCGAAATTAAAGTTTACGAAAGAGAAAGCGCGAAGGGTAGAGAGAAAGTTCTGAGAGTCAGAAAGCTTTACAACCAGAAATATCTTGAAGAAGAACTTGTTTTAAGTCGAGAAAGCTTGGAGCTATAGCATAGCGTGAGAGTCGTGTTACTTGAGTTTTACATAACAGCGCACAAACAATGCAATATTGTTTCTGTCTCGAAGAAGGCAGAGCGTTTGATATGTGGGTACTAAACATATTAGCAGTAAAAGCCGAGCAATTAATAAACAAACGAAAGTTAATCAACGACTTCAGATGCGCGCAGAAAAAAGATAGTCGCTTCGGCTAAATGTGCGCTATGGCTAACTTGTTATGATCTCTATTTATTCCTTAATCGTCAAAATAGTGTTTTTCCTTTTCTCTCCTTTTTGCTTGCGGCCGTTACGTAGTTAAAGTTAAATATGAACACAGTCAGATTAGGTTAGCTAAGATTCTGGGAGGTGAATAGTGAAAATGGAGAAGATTGCTTTCTCGAAAGCTGTTTTGGCTGTCTTGCTTGCAGTTTCAATCGGAGTTTCAGCGCTTGTCTCAGCGGGCGTTACGATTCAGCTGGTGGCTGGACCACAAGGCGCTGTTGGACCAAAAGGAGATACGGGTCCAGCGGGTCCGCAGGGTCCGAAAGGAGACACTGGAGCAACGGGACCAGCAGGTTCAACGGGACCAGCAGGAAATACGGGGGCGACTGGAGCAACTGGAGCAACGGGTGCTACGGGACCAACGGGTCTGACAGGCGCAACCGGAGCCACAGGAGCAACTGGACCACAAGGACCAACAGGAACTACAGTAGTTAACTACACCAACATCGGGACAGTCTCAAATGTTACCTATCTAATCACCAGCATTGGCAACGTCGTAATAACTGCACCAGCAAATGGCATAGTTCACATAATCTTAACTGGAATTTTGTACCTTCCTTACAACAACAATACTGGCGAATTAGGTATTAGTACCTCACCGTCGACTTACACCCTCAGCGGCTCCAGCGTAATATTTGCCGGAACATTTAGTGGTGGTTCAGGAAATGAGACAATAAGTTACAGCATGACCGCGCAGTTAATGTACAACGTTAATGCAGGCATCAAGTACACTTTCTATGCTGATGCAGATAGGAACTACAATGACCGGCCTCAAATATCGCTGTATAACGTCGAATTGACTGCAGTGTTCTATCCAACTTAATCTTTTTTCTTCCTTTTTTGTTCCAATTAACAGAGAGACCGTGATAGACAGAGACAGACACAGAGAGACAGGGTTAGTGTGTGGAATTTTAATCCCAAACCCAAAAAAAGATGCTTGTTAATTATTATTGAGGCGCTGCTAGATTAATTAAAATTTGCTTATTCTTTAATTAAATTCAAATAACAAATTACAAAATATATGTTGCCACATAAATAAGTAGGCATTCAGGGCGGTTGCCTTTATGGCTAATTGGTAACATGTTTCTTCATTTCATTACAACTTTTATTGCAACACCATAAAATGGGTTATTTGCTTGGTGGCGCTACGGCGGATTATCCAATTGGACCCAAACTCTTCGTTTTCAGGAGAAAAAATTGGACCACCCTCTCTTCAAAATCTTATCAAGATTTTTTTCTCTCAATGAAGTAGGAGGTAGCGTTAGCGTTGAACTTCGAATTGGGCTATTGTTTCTTATTTAAACCTAGCTCTTTTAAGCCTGCAATGATTCTGGGCAAAACCGCAGCTGTTCCTTCCACTGGAATTGATATTGAAGCAGCAGCGCCTATTGCTTCCCGCCACTCAGGTTGACGCCTTTGGAAATCGGCATGGGTGATTCCGCGCATCACCGGGATAAAGGGTTTTCCAGCTTCATGTGCTCGAACAATTTCCTTGGTTACTTGGCTTGAGCTCATTGCAGCTATTGAGATTAAAAGTACAACAGCTTGGGACTTCACTATGGCTTGGCTAGTTTGTAAGAGGTACGATGGTCCAGGAAGGCTGTCGCGTTGATAATACCATGTTGCGTAGCCTGCTTCTTCCAAACCTTTAGCGATTTCGACGGCTGTTTCAGCATCATTTTCAATGTAACAGATGAAGATGTAATCAGACTTGTGCGAATATGGTCCTAGGTCTCCTTCCGGCTTGTTGTCTGTACTCGGACTTAGATGAAGCGAATCTTCTCCGTTTTGTTTTTTGGGTGCTGATTCGCCGACAAAGGTTGATACAGCAGAATTTGGGGCGTTTGGTTTTTTACGTTTCAAAAGAACTGTAACTACAACAATACCTACTATTGCTACGGCTATCGCTGCGACAAAAAGGTAACTTCCCTCGCGCGCACGTTCGGGTCCACTGAGTGCTTTTACGTTTTGGGTATTAAGAATTAGACTTGACAGGCACAATATTATGAAAACCAGAATTATTGCCTTTTTTCTATTCAACAATAAGTGCCATCCCGTAACGCCAATACAAACTTAGATCAAACCGCGTTTTAATCATTGACTAAAGGATATATAACTTTCGGCGATTCCTCCAATTCAGAATAACATCTGTATTTTCAATAACAAACAGTATTATTCACATAATTTGGTTAGGAAATAGCCGCAGCTCCCGCAAATTTGAAAAGTATTGCAGTTTTAGCGAGAAGCGACTTGGGGCGCGCAGAAAATCTTAGAAGATGGGCTCAAGTTTGTTCTGAAGATAAGAATTTTCAAGCAGCAATGACTAAACTTACGGAAGCAAAGAAAGAAATCGGATTACTTATCTAAGTACTTGTTCGGAGATTCAGCTGCCGAAGCAAAAACATTACTTCAAAAAGGATTAAAGATAATACCTAAGGAAAGTAAGTTTTACCCAAGAATGGTCAGGCTAAATGATTCATTTAACAGAAAAATAGTGCAAAGGCAAAGCAGATCTGGAATAGTTAGCTACTTCAAAACAGACGGCAAATACGGATTCATTAAGTGTGACGATGGCAAAGAATACTTCTTCCACATATCGGCATTCACGATCTTCTTGAGCGAGGAAATAATCCTCAGCTTAACAAACCGCCGTGTTATTTTTGACTTGTCAAAAGATGCGCCTATGCCAGATTCACAACTACCAAAAGCCGTAAATATCACTTTTGAAGAGGAAAATTCTGCCAAATGAATCTTTAACTCGATAAGCAATGAGGGTTTTCCAAGCCATAATTCGGTTATATCTCTTGCCAATTTGGTCGTTTGTAAGCGCCAAAATGGGACTAAAAACTGTAAGCAAAAACTTACCTAATGTCTTTTGGGTCCATCCTTTTCGGGTCACGAAAATGTAACTAACCTTTCGCTTTGTTTTGGTTCTTACTAACCGCGGTCTGGTTGAATAATTGGAAAAAGTTTCTCTTTTTTAAGGTCTTGTTTCCGAAAATAGGATAATAGGAAATAGAAATAATTTTCGACCTTCAGTCTTGATACCTACGGAGAACAGATATACTCGGTGGTGCTAATGATTTTGTGGAGCCAAGAGGTGCTAAGAAGATGGCCATAGCTGATGCTTTTGAAAAAGGTCTTTACTGGGCATTCTACCATTATTTGGAAGATGATTTGATTGAGTATATGCGAAAAGTGCCTTATATCGACGAACACAAGCATGTTCATTCACCAGCTCTGCTTGCCCAATTGCTTCTGAATTGTAGTTATATCGACACTGCTTTCAAAGACATGGCACGTTACGCCGGATTTACCGGGGACCCAGCTTGCCAAAGAATAATTAACGGACGTAGAAAATACAATATTGGTTATGCTCATGAGGCTTTTGAGCCCATTTACAAATTGTCAGCCAAGAAGGTGATTGCGAAACTAGATTGGTGTGGTGATCGGGAGTTAATCCCTTTTGAAGAATTTGACAAAACTAGTGGATTTGTGCCAAAGTGGTGGACTGCATATAACAATTCAAAACATAACTGGACAAGGGCCTTCGAACAGGCAAACTTGAGCAACGCTTTGGCGTCACTTGGTGGCGCTTTTTTGCTCAATGCGATTCATTTTTCTAGCATCGAGTTTCTGCATAGCATTGGAAACTATGAATTTGGGGTGTGGCAAAAAAGCGGATTCTTCCCTACTAATATGATTGGAAATGCATTCAAGGAGATGTTGAATAGAGCCGTCGCAGGTCGCCGAGACCTAGAAATGGATTCGATGCTTGAAACTAAACTTTTCATATATGCTAACAAGCGCACGTGACATCCAATCAGTCTAATTTTACAAACTACTTAAGGTCGAGCTATTGAGAAAGTCTTAGTTACTTTCGCGTCTAATAATATCCGTTGCAAATCGCTGCAAGTAGCTAAAACCAGTTCTCATATCTTCCAAATCCAATCTTTTTTGAACTTTAAATGCGGCTATTATGCTGTTGTCTTGCTTGACTATGTCGCTGGCCAGAGTCTCACGGAACAGGTACGGCCAAAGTTTCGCTTATTTCTCTGACTATGTTGAAGACTTCCCGATCGCTTAAGTGCTAGTCTGGAATGATGAAATAATGTCCGAACACGTTTCTGCCAGGAGGCAACCAAAACTTAGGAATCGGATTTAGTGAAGTCAAGTAATCCAGATATTTCAAAAGGTTCTGGGTTAACGAATCTGATAACGGAAAAGCCTTGAACGACTTCGCTTGTTTAGATGTAAAGGCAACTTGTACGTGTGAAATTCCACAACCGCATTTTTTGCAGAACAACGAGGTGGCTGAGTTTTTGGTGTTGCACCTTGGGCATTTCTTGTGTTTTCTTTTCTTCTTTTCCAAGGTGAAAGTGACTGTCAACAGATCGTTTTCTACTTTGAAGTTTTCAAGCGGAATCCAAGCAATTTCCGTTCTTCGCTTTCCAGACAGCCGCAGCAAGGAAAGAACAGCGAGAGCTCTTAGCCGGAAATACTCATTGTCAATCGTGTTAGCTTGATCTAATGCTCTGCCTAGCTCATTATCGTCTATGACTGTTTCGCGGCCTTCCCTGAAGGCATTGTTCCTCACACGAGTCAAAATAACGCCTCCAGCATCAACGGTATTCCAGAATCAAAACTAAAAAAAGAAGAAAAAAATGCGTTTTTTTCAGTTAAAAGAAAAAGAGGGAAGATGGCGCGGGAGATGTCGCCAGCTAGGGCATGTTCCGCCGAACAGTTGGTTAAACGATTTTTCTCGTAGCTGACAAAAAAAAGGCATTGAGGGTAAAATCGCCAGTAGAGCATGATTTAACCCTCGCACAATAGTTGTTAGAAAGGCTCTCGAAAGTATTTTATCTGCTCAACTTCTTACTTATTATAACAGCGGTGGTGATATTTTGCCCTTTGCAGCTTATTGTAAGAAACGCGGGAATTATTTAATCGGTAAGTGGTTTGTTAATATTCAAGGAATCATAGCAGAACATTTTCAGAAGCAGCATAATCAAATTCCTGATCCAAATATTTACACTGTGGATTTTAATCGTGATTTTTTTGCAAATGACGTTGAATTGGAAACGGACGAATTTCGCCCATATACTTTCCAATCAAAGCTCTTTGATTCTCAGAATTATTGTATTGCGGTAATAATTGGGAAACATTTTGATTACCTCCAAAGAGAACTGACAGGGAAACCGATTGAAGACAAGGAAACT
>Ga0187881_10003974_pt1 | contig 12323 bp, 8 predicted proteins | sample June2016WEW_19_1_2_FD_133017 | JGI IMG/M metagenome (GOLD analysis project Ga0187881, IMG submission 133017) | Peatland microbial communities from SPRUCE experiment site at the Marcell Experimental Forest, Minnesota, USA - June2016WEW_19_100 | ecosystem: Environmental > Terrestrial > Soil >...
CAGACCCTGTCTTTTTCCAGGGCAAAAAAGTATGCCGACCAGGTGGAGGACAAGGGCAAGAGGATACCGGACTGGGACCAGGACGTATATCTCTCCATTGGAGGAGATTGGTTCAGCGAGGAAAGGTATTCGGACTACCTCAGGGAGGAGATGGACAAGCACTTCGGCGAGAAGCCCAAGATGCCTCCGGGGTTCCACATCCCGAACGAGGGGGAGGAATACAAGGAGCCCTGGACCCCGTCCCCGCAGCACCGCCGCCTGTTTCCCGAGCCCGAGGCCGGGGACGAAGGCATCCATGTGGGAAGCATGGATAGCTCCCTGCTCAAGAGGGCGGACGTCCTTGAAAACGTCAGAACTCTCGAAGCCCCCCTGTCGAAGGAGCACGACCTCGTGGCCAGGGTCCTGAAGTGGTACCAGGACAACGGCGTCCGGGAGCTCCCGTGGAAGGACTTCCAGAAGAAATTCCCGTTCGCCCAGAATTCCTCGCTGTTCACCAGGCTGCGCCGCAACGGGCCGACCGTCACCCTCGGCCAGCTAGAGGGCTGGCTGGAGACGGAGGAGCCGCCGGAGAAGGACTACGGGGTATCCTACGAGACCTACCACGACCCCGAGGAGTCCTTCCGGGACGCGGAGCAGCTCGTCCTGCAAATCAACCAGGGGGCTTCCGCCAAGGGCATCATGGGGGAGGACATGCTGCTGTCTGACTACGTGGACTACGTCGGGAAGTCCAGCGAGATGTCGGGGCACCCCGTGGGCAAGGACACGGTGGGGTGGCTGCGCCTGGACTTCATCGACAAGGACTGGCTGCTCGTGGACGAGGTGCAGACGGACCTCATCAACTCCGTCAGCCAGGCGAAGGCCGTCCTGGAGGCGGAGACCTTCGAGGAGTTCTTCGCCGGGATAATCAATCCCCGCGTGCGCGAGAAGATCACGAAGGAGATGCAGAGGATCGAGGGGGAGGGGGAGGACGAGGGGGACGAGGGGCCGGAGGAGAGGACGACCATGCACCAGAGGTACGACGTCGGAAGACGCCTCCTCATCCAGCATGGCTATACCGTGGAGGAGATGGAGCGCATACGCCGCCGCCTCACGGAGCTGTTCAAGGACTGGGCCGAGTATGCGATCTCCACCCTGCTGGAGATGGCCAGGAGGAACGGGATTAAGTACGTGGCCATCCATACCTCGGAGAGCATCGCCGAAAAGGACCTCTCGGTCGAGGCGGACAAGATAGGGCTCTACTACGACGGCCTGGCCAAGTCCTTCGGGTTCCGCAAGGAAACCGTCAGCCTCGGCGGGCAGCAGAAGGCCTTCTGGGTAAGGCAGGCTTCCGCCCGGGCATAGTATTTTCCTGTATGTCCAAAAAATGCATCCATAAGATCGGAAGCGCCTACGACGCTTGGTGGTTCCTTTACAATCACCCCGGGCTCTGCCTCCGGGCGCGCAACGAGGTCTCCCGCAAGGAGGCCGACGACCTGGAAAAGAAAGGCTTCGTCGTCACTCGCGATCGGGTTGGGAGCGCTCACGGAGGGGGCGGCAAGTGCTGGAGGGAATGGCGTCACCTCCTCCGCCATGCCATCGAGGAGAACCTCAGCATCTTCTACGCCAAGGTGGACGCCTCCGGCAAGGTTAACGATGACGCCTCGCTGAACACCGTCCCGGAATGCTGGCTGGAGTTCGGCTCGATGGAGTACGGCTACCCCTCCCAATGGCATGACGAGACCCAGGACATCCCGTACCACGATCCCAGCCTGGACTGCGGCGGGGCCACGTTCGACGAGGCCCTCGTGGCCCTCGCCAAGGGGGTCCGCAGGAAGTACGGGGACTATAGGGACAAGGAAGGACAGGAAGGCGTCTGCGGCAGGCCCGCCTGCGCCGACTGCGAGGAAATCAGGAAGATACAGGAGGCGAGGAAGGTGCGGTCCCGTTCCTTTTCGCCCTTGCCTTCCTAGACGCCGCAGTCTTCGCCATATGATCCGCATGGCATAAAACCCACAGGTTTTCCGGGACGCTCAGCCCCCCGTCCGCCACCTCGACGATGTGGTCCACCTCCCGTCCCGGCCTCCCGCACATCTGGCACGTCCACTTGTCCCTCCGGCGGACGAAGTTCCTTACCACCGGCCATCGGACCAGGAACAGGACGGCCTTCAGGCATTCTTTTCCGCACCAGGCGGTCTTCTTTCCGTCCAGGACATTGCCGCATTTCTTGCAGAGATGCCTGCCATGGGCGTCCTTTCTCTGAGGAAAGTCTTCCCATACGTTCGGCATGCCCCTTGGGTTGCTCATCAGCTATGCGCTTGGATGCCCATGTAGGCCTTTATGAAAGTCGCGGCCGCCTGGGCGCACAGGGAGTTCGCGTATCCCTTTAACCTTGCCTTCCGGTTCGGCGTGCCCTCGACGAACGGCGAATAAACCTGGGTATCGCCATGGCGCACAAGTCCCAGATCAGTGGCAAGCCCTGGAGCCACCTCGCAAAACAGGGGTTCAGGCACCCTGGGAATGGGGCGGTACCTTCCGTCCCGGCAGAAGATCCAGACGGGATCGGACCAAGGATTTCCCCCAGGAAGATCAGGTGCGCCACTTGGTTGTTCAACTGCTCCCCCTTCTTCCCCCCGCCCCGTTCCTCGTACGTCCTGAGGTTCGGGAAGCGGTAGTCCCTGGCCGTCGGGGTGGCCCATCCCGCCGTCAGGGCCGCCGACTGAAGGTCCCCCCCTCCCGACTTTGTCCTCCCCCTGGCCCGCTTCTCCTCTGCGCTCTCCCCGCCTCCAGTGCAGGTTATGGGGGTCGGCCATCCCGCCTTCTGCGCCACAATCCCCAGGGACCCCGAGCCTATCCCCTTCCCCGGGTACCTCTCGTACTCCGTCCGCTTCCGCCTTTCCCAGTTCTCCAGGGACTCGTCCGCCCCCCCGACCTTGGGGCTCGGCCACCCCGCCAGCTTCGCCGCCTCGCAGAGGTAGAGCGGGACGGTCGTCTGCCCGTGGTTCTCCAGCCTCCATTTTGCCAATTTGTCGATGATCTCCCGCCGCCGTTCCCGCTCCGCCACGGTCGGACTCGGCCACGAAGTACAATCGTTTCCTGATGTGCGGCGCGCCGAGATTGCAGGCAGCCAGACCATGTGCCCCGAAGGCGTAGCCCTCCGCTTCCAGGTCGTCCTGAACAAGGTCGAGCCACACTTTTCCGTCAGCCCCGCCAGCCTTGCGTGCAGCCCTTCCGCCAGATTGCCCGACGACCTTGGAGGACGCGACCTGCTCCCCGAAGACGACGAGGGGACGGCACTCGCGGATGAGGGAGAACCAGGCTGGCCAGAGGTGACGTTCGTCGGCGGCCCCTCTCCTCCTTCCCGCGTCGGAATTAGGGCTGGCAGGGGCAGGAGCCGGTCCAGCACCCGAAGTCGTCGGGGACTCCCGCGAGGCGGAGGGCGTAGGGCCAGACCCCGATTCCGGCGAACCAATGGCACTGGGCGAACCCCCGGACGTCGTCGGGACGGACGTTCCTGATGTCTCGCTCATCGACCTCTCCCTCGGGAATCTGGCCCGCCGCCATGAGCCTGCGCAGCCATTCCGCGCAGAACGGATCGATTTCGTTGTAGTAGGCCCATCTGGGCATGCTAGGCTAATACCATCGGCACCGGAAGGCGCAGGCCGCCCTCATTCCAGGAAGATCGGCGTGAACACCGACTTGCTGTTCCATTTGCGGTTGACCAGGAAGAACGCCTGCTGGGGCTTCTGGTACGGGGCCCGAATCCTGACGGCAAAGTCGTTGTAGCCTATCAGGGAGCCGTTCATCACGAACTTCGAGTTGTCGATCAGGCGGTGGAAGTGCCCGAATATGTCGAGGTCCGCCTGCTGCGTCATGTCCCACTGCGCCAGTGCGCGGTTGATGGGGATCTCCACCCCCCCGATGCCGCCGTTGAAGTTGATGGCGTGCCCGTGATGGCACCTGATCCGGTACTTGTTGTCGAACAGCCCGATCCAGGAATGGTAGCCCTCGGCTATCTGGAACTGGAGCCTGTCCTCGCCCTCGAAGAGGTCCCGAAGGTGGTAGTATATCAGGCGCTCCAGGGAATGCCCGGCCTCGGTGACCCCCCGCGTCTTCTCCGTGGTGCGCGAGTGGTTCCCGTAGTGGCACGGGATGACGAACCTGACGTCCTTCTCGACGTTCTCCAGCAGGAACTTGAGGCCGCTCCTCAGCATCCCCTCGACCTTGTAGACGGCCTCCATGGGGAGCAGGTTGTTGTTCTCCAGGAACTCCTCGTGGATGTGGTTCGTGATGAAGTCCCCGAGCAGCGCCACGACGAGGGTGTTTATCGCCGTGTCCCTCCTGAGGATGTCGTACATCCTGTGGACGCCCTGCCAGTATTTGGTCGCCCGTTTGTCCCCGATTTTCAGGTTGAACTCGTTCTTGTAGCTTACGGTCGCCGGGGCCACGTTCTCCTCGATGTGCCAGTCGCTGGCGATGGTCACCGCCACCGACTCCGACCCCGTGGACGGGGTCTTGGGGGCGATGATGGTTACCTGGGGGTTGTGCTTCTTCAGCGAGAGGGCCACCTCCAGGTTCTTTTCCAGCAGTACGATGCGCTCGGTGGCGCTCTTGAGCCGCGCCCCCACGCCCGCCTGCTTCGCCTTGACCTTTTCCTTCTCCAGTTCCAATTGGTGCTCGGGCGGGAGGGACGTGTCGGAGGTGCTTCCCACCGTGGGGAGCTTGGCCTCCTCCATGAATGCGGCAAACTTGGCGAACTGGTCTCCCCACCTGTTGCCGAACCTGCTATGGGTACGGAACCAATCGCGGCTGAACGGCTTCCGGTCGTTTTTGTCGAAAAGGGCCTTCGCCTCGGCTATGAGCTCCTTCTTGCTTGGCTTTTGATGTTTCAAGTTTCCTCCTCGTGCGGCCGGATTGCCGCTTTGCCAAATCGTTTTCTCGGATGAGATTGCATCGCTAATAAAGGGTTTCGTAGACTGCCTATCCGAGATGCGGGCTATCCTTCGGCTCGTTCTGGTCCGCCTTCTCCCTTGCCTTTCCTTCCCGCCTTTCCCACTGCTTAATCCCGTCCCATAATACCGTGATTTTCAAGTCCTTTATCAGGGGGGCGCATGGATTTGGAATCTAGCTTTCGGGTGACGGGGAAGCTCCCGCAGCACCACAACGTCAAACTGCATGGCCTGGACATTATCGTCGAGTGGCCCAGGGGATCGATCCGGGAGGACAAGGACAAAGACGGGAAACCTTGGAGAAGAGAAATGCGTTGTGATTACGGTTTCGTGGACGACACCTCCGCCAAGGGCGACAAGGAGCCCCTGGACGTATACATAGGGCCCTTCAGGGACTCGGAAAAGGCCTACATAGTGGAGCAGCTCAAGGAGGACGGGGAGGCGCTGGACGAGTACAAGGCGGTCCTCGGGTGCAACAGCCTGGAGGAGGCCCAGGCCCTCTACCTGGCGCACTATCCCAAGGGATGGGGGGACAAGAGGCTGGGGGACGTGCACGAGGTCGAACTGGACGACCTGAGGCCCGCCATCGAGAAGCACCAGGAAGCCGTCAAGGAAGGCCCGGGCACCGTCGACGACGAAGAAAAGGAAGAAAAGGGGGCGTCCAAGGAGGGAGCCATGGCTTTGGCCGATGGGGCGGAAAATGTCAGGATCGGGACGAGGCTCACCGGGTTCGCCGGGCATGGCCCGGCGACGTGCATGAACTGCCATTTTCGGACCCCCCACTCGAAGGACGAGGACGGGAACGAGGTCGATTCGTGCTCCCACCCCGCCGTGATGAAGGACCCGGACATCAAGCCCGAGAAGAAGCTCCCCGATGGGGCCGTCAAGGTAGGTTACGACGATTGGTGCGCATTCTTCCGTCCTCCTGAAAAGGAGGGGGAAGAGGAAGGCAAGGAAGAAGGCGCTGGCCAGGAAGTCAAGGCGTCCTCGGCCTGCGAAATCATCGGCTCCTCGTACATCAAGACCCTTAGATTCATGGACTAGGACTGGCTTCGCGGAATTCCTGCCCGGGAAGGCCGGACCAAGGTATAATAGTCTTGGAGGACCCTCGGGATGCTCGCTCCCTTTTTCAAGGTCGTGGTGGACAAGAAGGAGGAGAGGAAGTTCCGCCGCCGCGCCCTGGGCCACTATCCCAACGAATACGTCGAGGCGCTCTGGGGAAGGATACATGGCGACACCATCTACGTGGTGGCGTTCGTGCGCATGGAGCACAAGGGGCACCGGCGCTCCATAGAGTACGAGGACTCGGAGCTCGACGAGCACGAGGACGACGCCAGGGAGGCGGGGATGAGCTTCCTCGGCACCATCCACACGCACCCGAACTTCTCCGACACCCGCTTCGGAGACGCCGACCTGGCCTCCGCCCAGGAGTCGCAGGAGCTGGTGATGGGGATACTCGCCATCGAAACGTCGAGGGACGGGAAGCCGCTGAAAAGACGCCGCTGCCGCATGGCGTACTGGCCGGTTTCGAGGCCCCTCTTGACGGAGCGCAGGGAGGAGTACGCCAACGGCCACCGGGCGTCCTTCTACGCCAAGAAGGGAAGCCTCCGCAAGCACTGCTGCAAGCCCGCCAAGCCCTAACCTTTCTTCTTCCAAGTCTTCAACTTCCCATTTCTCAATCAGGGGCTCCAGGCCCCCGAAGACGGCGTACAAGCCTGCCCGGTCCCGCCGTCGAGCGAGATATGCTACGATGCGCATCGCACAAAACCCGCTCCTCAGGACAGCATGGCAGGAAATCAGTTATAACACGCCTCATTACGACCTAATCGGCGGAATCCTGGAAAACGACCCGGACCTGGAGGCATGGGCCGACAACGAGCACCTTTCCGACCCCGAGGGCTTTGTGCGGATGCTGTCCGGCAAGAAGGTAGGCGTCATCGACATCATGTTCGCCTCCCCTCGCGGCGAGGGCTGGGGAAACAAGACGCTGGAAAGGTTTACCCGGCAGGCAAGGCGCATGGGATGCGACGCCGTCGTCCTCCTGGTCGGCATATACGAGAAGAACGTTAGGGCGCTCAAGGGCATGAACCTGGCCAAATGGTACGAACGCCACGGCTTCGAGCACGTGGGCATGGCAGGCGGAGAATGGGCCGAGGAGGGCGAGAAGCCCACCCTCCCCCTGATGGTCAAGTGGCTCGTCCCCCAGGAACCCGCCCGCCCGAAAAAGGCGACTGGGACGCCCGCATTCACCTGCCAGCTCGAAATCGTGGACGCCCACAGGGACGAGCTTTTCGGCAGGGTCACGGCATGGGCCGGGGAGGACGCCGGGGCGTGGAAGTCCGTCCCTGATGGCAAGGGCGGCCATACGGAGACGAGGCGGGGCGTCAAGGTGGGTTACCTGCACTTCTCCGAATACAGGGACGAGGTGTGGGTGCAGTACGTCTTCGTCGATCCCGCCTGGCGGCGCAAGGGCGTGGCCACCGCCATGTACGAGAAGGTTGGGCAGGAGTTCCCGGGCGAAAAGATAACCAGCAGCGGCACCACGGGCGAGGGCGGCAAGCTGCGCAAGTCCCTCAATCAAAAAGGCATAGTAGCCAAGGCCATGGACTACGGGCAGGTCAGGAACGTCCTCGCGTCCCTGATGCCCGACGTCCGGGGGGACCTCCCCGTTCCCGAGCTCAAGGTCGTGAACAACATAAAGTCCCGCTGGCTGGGGGATTGCAGGTGGACGATTGGAAAGCCCAACACCGTCATCACCCTCCAGAAATCTATTTGCGGGGACGATGAAACCCTTCGGCGCATCCTCGCCCATGAGCTTGCCCACCACGAGGAGATGCTCGTCTACTGGCAGGGAAAGCTCAACGAGGGCATGACCCCCCAGACCGTGAAGATGCTGAGTGGCGTCATGGGCGGGCACGGGAGGTCCTGGAAGGAAGTCGCCGACCGCTGGAACGCCAAGTACGGCAAGGACTTCGTAACGGAGAAATCCGACCAAGCGATGGTGGTGGAATACGACGAGAAGCCGTTCTACGTCCTCCTCCACAGGTATCCCTACGGGAACAACAACCGGCTGTGGCAATATTCCGCCCACCTCTCCCAGAAGCAGAAAGAGCTGCTGGCGACCCCCAAGCTGCAGGACCCGGGCCAGTACAAGCTCGTCGAAACGACCGACCGCAGGTTCCTGTGCAAGGCGGGCATCTCCCCCTACGGCGGGTACGCAATCGCAAGGGGGCCGGAGCTGGAGGCCAAGTTCGACGAGATGTGGGGGCAGCCCGACGTGCGGGAAGGATGGCTGACCTCCGTCACGGCCAGCTCGTCGGGCGGGGGAGCCATGGACGCCCTCCTGCGCAGGATCAACTCCAAGGACTGGTGGCATGTCCCGCCCGAGGACCCCAAGGCATATAGCAAGAGGGGGCAGTTCCTCGCCTCCACCTTCAGGGAGGCGGAGTTCTGGGGCAGGCCGTTAGACGCCCCGCTCCACGTCCACGTGGCCAATCCCCTCGTGGGGGACGAGGAGAGCATCCTCCGGGATCTCGGCCTCGGGGGAATCCCGGACGATGCTGGCGTGGCCGCAAGGTTCTTCCTGGACGCCAGGATGAAGCAGGAGGCGGAGAAACGGGGGTTCGACTCCATAGTCCTGTTCAGCCCGAGCAACTACAAGAGGTTCGTCGGGCAGGGCACCGTCCCGATAAGCATCGAGCTCAACGTCTTCAAGCCCGTGTTCGCGCCCGAGAACAAACAAGCGGCGGGAAGGGCGGGCAATGTGGGCACGGCCTGGCACGGGACGTCGGAAGATGCCGCCTACTCCATAAAGGAGAAGGGCCTCGTGCCCGGCAAGTTCTGGGGGACGGCGTACGCCACCCCGGACAAGGGCCTGGCCATATACTATGCCCTCGGCGATGCCCTGGGCAAGGGCCTCAAGGAGGGCATCGATCCCGAGAAGGAGCCCGGGAGGATGCCGGACGTGTTCCTCGTCCGCATAGACGACCCCAGGGGAGCGGGGATGGACCTCCAGCCGAGGGTAGGATTGGGCGACGACGAAATCGACGTGTACCTCAAGCGCGGGCCGGTCGGCCCCCAGCACATAAGCGCCGTGGAGCGCTACCGGTACAAGGACCTCCTGCCCTACCTCAAGAAGCGCATCTCCCCGACCGCACGGTGGCAGGGGGTGAAGAAGGGAATCTCCAGGGTGCCGCCCTACCGTACGGAGGGAATCAAAAAGGCGGCGGCAAGGCCGATCCGCACGCCAGCCTTGGACGCGTGGTTCGGAAACTCCAGGGTGGTGGATGCAGCGGGAAGGCCGCTGGTCGTCTACCATGGCAGCAAGTCCCCGTGGGTGTCGTCGTTCGACCTGGGCATGGCAGGCACTTCGTGGGCCGGTGCGGCGGGTGTCGAAAAGGGAATCTGGTTCACGTCCAGCAAGGACAATGCCAGGTTCTTCTCTGACTCGGGCCCCAAGAAGAAGGCGGACGAGGCAAGCATTCAGGGATACGGCAAGGACGGAGAGTTCTATGCGGCGGTCTTTACCCTCCGGGAGGAGCCGATCTTCTCGGTCGGCCCCTACCCCACCATCGAGAAGGCCGAGGAAGAGGCCAAGAGCCAAGCCCGGATGTACAACAGGAAGCTTCGCACCGACACCCATGTCATGGCGGTGTACCTCAAGATCGAAAACCCGCTCGTGCTCGACGGCATAGTCCCCCGCAAGGCGGAGTTCGACTGGGCAAAGAAGAACGGGCGGGACGGCATCATCGCCAGGGACGTCTATGACGGGGCGACTCAAAGCGACGTTTATGTTATCTTCAGCCCCAGCCAAGTCAAGTCCGCCGACAGGAACACCGGGACATTCGATCCGGATGACCTTAGCATTACGGCCAGCGGGAAGGAAACGATGCCGACGCCCGAAGTGCTGGACGCCCTCCGCAGGATTCGGGGGAGCATACGCATGGACGAGAGCGCCTCCGCGGCGGCCAGCGAAGGGCAATGCGGCTTCGTGTCGGAGGCGGCGTCCAAGAAATTCGGCTGGGGCATCGAAGGCGGTTTCTACCTTCCTGATGGCATTCCCGCCCCACACGGGCGGAGGCCGAACTTCGGGCATCTCGACCACGTATGGAACGTCCTCAAGGACGGAACCGTTATCGACGGGACGCACGACCAGTTCGGGAAGCCGGACGTGAACGTCGTCCGGCCAGGACAGCCGGGACACGAGAAGTACCACGCCTTCTGCGGCGACCCTAAGTGCCCGTGCTGCGCCTGCCCGCAGTGCAATCCGGACGGAGCAAAGGTGGGGAGCCTAAAGAAGGCGTTCGTGCGCCAGGACCTCGCGTGGCTGAAAGGCTACCTGACGATGACGGACGCCGAAAAGGGCGAGGAGCTGGCCCGCCAGTTCCCGCATCGCTTCTTCGACTGGCTATCCGGGCAGGAGCTGCCCGAGGGCTGGAAGGCCCCCAAGGACCTGGAGGACCTCATCGACAACGACATGTTCTCCGGCCTGCCGCCTGCGATGTGCGAGCAGTTCCTGAGGAGCGACGAGGGAATGAGGGCCGTGGATGATGATCCCATGGACGCCCCGTCCTTCATGCACATGGAATACGAGGGCATCGTCAGGAACCAGTGGCTCGTCCACAAGACCGACGAGCCCGGCGAAATATCCCTCCACGGGTTCACGAGGGGGATGTGGGACCTGGCCCGCCTCGGGCTCATCACCTACTTCACCGACAAGGCCAAGACCGGGGGATACAACTTCGCCGTCCCAGCGGACGAGGCGGGGCGCATCGAGGGGAAATACGGCAAGCATGCCGTGCTTTTCAGGGCATCGGGAATCAGGATTCACCATTACGGGGACGAGGAGGACCAGGTCATCTTCTGGGGCAGGGACGCGAGGGACATCGTCTCCATCTGCGAGATATACGGGAAATGGTGCTTGCCGGAGGGGGGCAACGGGAGGCCCGTGTTCGAGGCGGAACGCCTCCAGGACGCGGTGGACTGGGCGGTCGCCAACTTCCAGCAGTACCGCAGGTGGCTCGTGCTTGCGCCGACCGCAGGCAAGGAGCCCAAGCCGGGGAGCCCGCTCCTCGCCCCGAAAGCGCCCGTCACGGCGTCCGCCAAACGGAGGATCGAGATGCCCCGCTCGCCCAGGAAATACCTGGAGGGCCTTGGCTTGAGTGCAGGCGCTGACTTAAAAATCCGGGAATGGGCCCTTCCGGACCAAGTGGAGTACCTCAACTCCATAAAGTTCCCCCTGACGGTCTACCGGCAACTGTAGGTGCCTGCCGGGAAGAAAGTCAACCTGGAAAACGTGGGGATATACTGGAGCGACAACGTAGACAGCGCCCAGTCCTACTGGGGCCCGTCGTCGATATGGACGCCGAGCGTCGGGGGGGAGGAAGGGGGGATCGTCACCCTGCGGGCCGAGGTGCTGAGCGAGGACGACGTGGACTGGGAGGGCACCTTGCATGCCAACGCCAAGGATCCCGACGAGGACGAGATACGCCTGGTGCCCGGGGCCAGGATCCGGCTGACTGGCATCGAGGAGCCGAAGGACAACGACTTCAGGACGATGAACAAGATGGTCACGGCCTCCCACAAGCAGACGCCGCACCGCGAGAACGAGTTCCCGGACCTTGGCGAGGGGGAGGCCATCGGCGGGTACGGGACCCAGCCCGAGTGCATCGACGGGAACAGGACGGGGCTTTCCCTGGAGGAGCTGGAGGAACAGGCAAAGACGGCGGCCACCGGCGACTGGCTCTACCACGTGACCTACTTCAACCGGCTGGAGGACATCATCTGGCTCGGGCTCGAAACAGGCCACCCGGCGAGCATCGGGGGGCTCTATGGCTGGCACACGAAGGGAAGGAGCTTCCTGACCGAGTGGCGCGGGGTGGGCTTCTGGTACCAGCGGGCGGTCGATTGGGCGTACCACAATTCCGACAGCCCGGTCGAGGATGGCCTCGTCCCCGTGATCCTCCGCACCAAGGAGGCAAAGCGCCTGAAGGTCCAGCCCGACGAAGTGGGGACAGGCGACGCCGTCGCCGACGCCTTCTTCACCGAGAGGAGCATCCCCGCCGCCCGGCTGCAAGTCTGGGACGGCAGACAGTGGACGAGGCTGACCGAGGACGCGATGTGGGCCATGACGCCGGAGGGGTACGTTGGGGAGGCCGACAGGCCGCTCACCGACCCGGAGGAAAGGGAAGGGGACGACGGGGGATACTACATCGACGAGGGCGCACTCTACCCGAAGACGGCGGGGATCATGGAGGGGATGCCGTCATGGGAGGAATGGAAGCGCCAGCACGGCGGCATCGAGGGGATGGTGCGGGACGTGGACTCGTGGGACCAGTGGGAGCCGTCCGACGTCGACGAGACGAGGGAGTTCGACGCCCTTCCCGAGGAGGAGCAGGC
>Ga0187881_10003981_pt1 | contig 12311 bp, 8 predicted proteins | sample June2016WEW_19_1_2_FD_133017 | JGI IMG/M metagenome (GOLD analysis project Ga0187881, IMG submission 133017) | Peatland microbial communities from SPRUCE experiment site at the Marcell Experimental Forest, Minnesota, USA - June2016WEW_19_100 | ecosystem: Environmental > Terrestrial > Soil >...
ATGTCCTTTGAGATCGCGGCCAAGCGCCTCAGCGCCGACACCCTCAACCTGACGGTGGCCGCTTCCAGCGCCGTGAAGGGCGAGACCCTGGCGGACACCGCCCACAACCTGGAGGCCATGCAACCGGACCTTTTGGTCATCCGCCATTACGCCAGCGGCGCCCCGAGCTATCTGGCCGGCAAGCTCCGCTGCGGGGTGGTCAATGCCGGCGACGGCCTGCATGAGCACCCCACCCAGGCCCTCCTGGACCTGCTCACGGTGCAGGAGGCCAAAGGCCGCCTGGATGGCCTGAAGGTGGCCATCGTCGGCGACATCGCCCATTCCCGGGTGGCCCGCTCCGACATTTTGGCCTTCAGCAAGATGGGCTCCCGGGTGACGGTGGCCGGCCCTGCTACCATGCTGCCCCCGTTTCTTTCCGACCTGGGAGTGCAGGTCACCTATTCCCTGGAAGAGGCGGTGGCCGGGGCCGACGTCATCATGATGCTGAGATTACAACTGGAGCGCATGGGCCAGGGGTTCATCTCCACCCTGCGGGAATACAGCCGGCACTTCGGCCTGGCCCCCCGGCACCTGGAGTTGGCCAAGGAAGACGCGATCATTATGCATCCGGGGCCCTTGAACCGGGGGGTGGAGATCTCGCCGGAGGTGGCCGACGGGGCCCACTCCGTCATCCTGGAGCAGGTCACCAACGGAGTGGCGGTGCGCATGGCCGTCCTCTACCTCTTGATCGGAGGAGAAAAGACTTGATGCTGATTAAGGGCGCCCTGGTGGTGGATCCGGCCCAAGCCCTGGAAGCTCCCATGGACCTGCTGCTGGCGGACGGCAAAATCGCCCTGCTTTCGCCCCCGGGGACCATCCCCGGTGAGGGCCGCCGGGTGGTGGAGGCCCGGGGCCTGGTGCTGACCCCGGGACTCATCGATATGCACGTCCACCTGCGGGAGCCGGGGGAGGAATACAAAGAGACCATCGAGACCGGGACCCGGGCCGCGGCGCAGGGCGGTTTCACCGCGGTGGCGGCCATGCCCAACACCAGTCCGGTGAACGACACCGCCTCGGTGAGCCGCTATATCCGGGAGCAGGCCGCGGCCGCCGGCCTGGCCCGGGTCTACCCGGTGGCCGCCATCTCCATGGGGTCCAGGGGGGAGAGCCTGAGCGAATTCGGCGACCAGAAGGAGGCCGGGGCCGTAGCCGTCTCCGACGACGGCAAGCCGGTGATGAGCTCCATGCTCATGCGGCGGGCCCTGGAATATGCCCGCACCTTCGACTTGCCGGTCATCTCCCACAGCGAGGACCTGCAACTGCGGGGCCAGGGGGTGATGCACGAAGGCCTGGTCTCTCTCACTTTGGGCCTGAAGGGCATCCCGGCGGCCGCGGAGGAGATCATGGTCTTCCGGGACCTGGCTCTGGCGGGCCTCACCGGCGCCCGCCTGCACATCGCCCACGTCTCCACCGCGGGCGCCGTGGAGCTGATCCGCCGGGCCAAGGCCGCGGGGTTTAAGGTGAGCGCCGAGACCGCACCCCACTACTTCAGCCTGACCGACGCCGCGGTGGGCGGCTACGACACCAACGCCAAGGTGAACCCGCCTTTGCGCACTGAGGCGGACCTGGCCGCCATCAAAGAAGGCTTGCGCGACGGCGCCCTGGACGCCATCGCCAGCGACCACGCCCCCCACAGCACCCTCGAAAAGGACCTGGAGTTTGAGGCCGCGGCCTTCGGCCTCATCGGCCTGGAGACCAGCCTGGGCCTCAGCCTGAAACTGGTGCACGAGGGGGTCCTCAGCCTGTCCCAGCTAATCGCCAAGATGAGCCTCAATGCGGCCCGCATCCTGGGATTGCCCGGCGGCACTTTGGCCGTGGGCGCCCCCGCGGACCTGACCCTCATCGACCTCGACCGGGAGTGGACCGTGGACGCGGGGAAGTTCGCCTCCAAATCCCGCAACTGTCCCTTCCACGGCTGGACCCTCAAGGGCCGGGCGGTGATGACGCTGGTGGGCGGAAAAATAGTGAGCAGTGAGCAGTCAGCAGTGAGCAGAAAAGGCAGGGGTTAGGGGTTAGGGATCGGTTTTCGGCGGCGGCATTCAATGTTGCCGCAGGCTTTAGCCTGCGCCAGAGGAAAATTGCTCGGGGCACGTCCCTAATGCTTAAGACCCATTCTCGATAAGAGGTACCTATGCCTAGCCAGGTGTTCTTCATGGACCTCCGGGCCAGTGTCAAGGAGCCCAATTTCAAGAAATTCGAGCGGCTCCTGGAGGCCCTTTCGCTCAAGGGCATCATCCGGCGCAAGAAAAAGCGGCCGCTCATCGGGGTGAAGCTTCATTTCGGCGAGCGGGGCAACACCTCCTTCATCCGCCCCATCTACGTGCGCCGGGTGGTGGACCACCTCTGGGAGGCCGGCGGCCGCCCCTTCCTCACCGACGCCAACACCGTCTACGTGGGCACCCGGGCCGAGGCGGCGAGCCACCTCACCACCGCCATCGAAAACGGCTTCGCCTACGCGGTGGTGCGGGCGCCGCTGATCATCGCCGACGGCCTCACCGGCAAGGCGGAGGTGGAGGTAGAGATCAACCGGGAGCAGTTCCAAAAGGTCTATCTGGCCGAAGCCATCATGGAGGCGGAGGCCCTGGTAGTCCTCTCCCACTTCAAACTCCACGAACTCTCGGGCTTCGGCGGGGCCCTGAAGAACCTGGGGATGGGCTGCGCCTCCCGCAAGGGCAAGCTTTCCCAGCACTCCAACATCTCCCCCAAGGTGAGCGAAAAGAAGTGCACCGGCTGCGGCGAGTGCGTGATCCATTGCGCCCAGGAGGCCATCGGCATCAACCCGGAAACGGAGAAGGCGGTCATCGACCCCACCCGCTGCGTGGGCTGCGCCGAATGCCTGCTGGTCTGCCCCTACGGCAACATCCAGATCCAGTGGAACGAATCGATCCCGGTGTTCCTCAGGAAGATGATGGAATACGCCTACGGGGTGGTTAAAGACCGGCAGGACCGGGTGGTGTTCATCAACTTTCTCACCCAGGTATCGCCGGCCTGCGACTGTTATGGCCACAACGATCTGCCGGTGGTGGGGGACCTCGGCATCCTGGCCTCCAGGGACCCGGTGGCCATCGACCAGGCCTGCGCGGACCTGATCATCGAGAGCCCCGGGCGCCTGGGCTCCGCCCTGAAGGAGCTGGCCCCCGGCAGCGATAAATTCAGGGACATCTACCCCCAGGTGGACTGGCCGCAGCAACTGGAGTACGCCGAGCAGCTGCGCCTGGGCTCCCGGGAGTACGAATTGGTGAAGGTGTAGCACTTTCATATCCGGCGTTCCCGGCGGGCGGGAGATGGTTCAGGCCAGGACGCCGGGACGCCAACCTATAAGGAATGAAGATAATGCTGCCCATCGGACCCCTGATGATCGAACACCGCCTCATCGAGCGCCTGGTTGCCCTTATGAAAAAGGAGTTGGCCCGCCTCAAGGACAACGTCGCGGTGGCGGCGGAGTTTGCCTTTGTGGACCCGGTCTTCATCGACACCGCGGTCGATTTCATCAGGACCTACGCCGGCCGCACCCACCACGGCAAAGAGGAAGGCATCCTGTTCGCGGCCCTGGCCGGCAAGGATTTGACCCCGGAGCACCGCCAGACCATGGAGGAATTGATCGAGGACCACCGCTGGGGCGAGCGGACCCTCGCCTCGCTACTCCAGGCCAAGAATGACTATCTCCTGGAAAAAGCCGGTGCCCTGCCAGACCTCCTGCTGCATCTGGAGTCGCTGGCGGTTTTCTATCCCAACCATATTGAAAAAGAAGACAAGCACTTCTTCCTGCCCAGCATGGGCTATTTCAGCGAGGCCGAAAAGGCGCAGATGCTGGAGCGCATCTGGGAATTCGACCGCAAGATGATCCATGAAACCTATCGCCGCCTGGTGGAAGGCCTGGAACACGGAAAGGGCTGCAAGACGTGTAGGTAGGGGGCCCCTTGCGGGCCCCCCCCCCATAAAATCCTTTTTTAGGCTGGGGCCTCAGGTGCTCCAGCCTAAAAAAATGATACTATCAATATATGGTCTATTTAGTCGGGGCGGGGCCGGGTGATCCTGGCCTGATCACGGTCAAGGGCTTGGCGGTGTTGCGCCGCGCCCAGGTGGTGGTCCACGACCAGTTGGCCAGCCCGGAGCTCCTCAAGGAGGCCCCGGCGGCAGCGGAGATCATTGACGCCGGCAAGCAGGCCGGGGCCCATACCCTGCCCCAGGAGCGGATTAACGAGATTTTAGTGGCCAGGGCCAGGGCCGGCCTTACGGTGGTGCGCCTCAAAGGCGGCGACCCCTTCGTCTTCGGCCGGGGCGGTGAAGAGGCCGAGGAACTGGCCAAGGCCGGCGTCCCCTTTGAAATCGTGCCCGGGGTGACCGCGGCGGTGGCGGTGCCGGCCTATGCCGGCATCCCGGTAACCCACCGGCGCTATACCACCCTGGTGACCTTGATCACCGGCCACGAAGACCCCAACAAGGAGGCCAGCGCCATCCCCTGGGAGGCCCTGGGCCAAAATACCGGCACCCTGGTCTTCCTCATGGGCGTGAAGAACCTGCCGGAGATTTGCCGGCAGCTGGTGGCCAAGGGGCGAGACCCGCGGACCCCGGCGGCGGTGATCGAAAAGGGCGCCACCCTGGCGCAGCGCACCGTGACCGGCACCCTGGCCGACCTGGCCTCCAAGGCCCGGGAGGCGGCCATTAAGCCCCCGGCGATCCTGGTGGTGGGCCAGGTGGTGGAACTGCGGCAACGCCTTAAATGGTGGGAGACCCGGCCCCTGTGGGGCAAGACCGTGGTGGTGACCCGCTCCCGGCAGCAGGCCGGCAAGTTGACGGCGTTGCTGGCTGCGGCCGGGGCCCGCTGCCTGGAGGTGCCCACCCTGGAGATCGGTCCTCCGGACGATTTTGCGCCCCTGGATGAGGCCCTGGCGCGCCTCAGCCAGTTCCAGTGGCTGGTTTTCACCAGCGCCAACGGGGTGGCGGCCTTTATGGCCCGACTCTTTGGCCGGGGCCAGGACGTGCGGGCCCTGGGCCAGACCAGGATCGCGGCCATCGGTCCGGCCACCGCCCAGGCCCTGGAGGAGTTTGGCCTCAGGGCCGACGTGGTGCCCGGCGCCTTCAAGGCTGAGGTCCTGCTCCAGGCCCTGTCGCCCCTGGTGGCCCCCGGCAGCCGCATCCTGCTGGCCCGGGCCCAGATCGCCCGGGAGGTGCTGCCCCAGGGGCTGCTTCGGCTGGGCGCCGCGGAGGTCAAGGTAGCCCCGGTTTACCAGACCACGGCGCCGCGGGAGCTCCCCCCGGAGGCGGCAGCCGCCCTGAAGGAAGGGGCGGTGGACGTCCTCACCTTCACCAGCTCCGCCACGGTCCACAATTTCGCCAAGCTATTGGGGAAAGAGCGCTTTCAGAAATTAGCCGCCAAGGCGGTGGTGGCTGCCATCGGCCCGATTACCTCGGCGACGCTCAAGGAATACGGCATCACTCCCCAAATTGAGCCGCAAGAATACCTCATCCCCGCTTTGGTGAAGGCAGTGATCGATTTTTTCCAGGAGCGGTCAGGCGATTGATGATTGTAGGGGCGGGTTTTAAACCGGACCCTCCCCCCTCCAGAGGGAGGGGGTTAAACCGTTACGGTTTTGATGGATTTTCGGTTTTGGCGCGGCGAACCATTTTCAGCGAAGTTTTTTCTGGTTCCCAAGCTCCTGTTTGGGAACCTTCCTGGGTGCAAAGCTCTGCTTTGCAATGAGCAACTGGCGCCTCGATAAAAGATTGCCCAGGCAGAGCTTGGGCCAAAATTGGCGTTCCCAAGCGTTCCCAAGCGGGAGCTTGGGAACGAGTGCCAAAAAGCCTTACGCCCTCCTCACCTCAACCCTATCCCCCGTTGGGGGAGAGGGAGTTAGCACTTTACTTGCTTAGCTTTTACTAGCTAATAGCTACTGACTACTGACTACTGACAAAATGCCAAACCGAATCATAGCCATACCTGAGGAAGCCCAGGGGCCGCGCATCGATTATCAGCAGGAGCTCAATCCCGCCCAGTATCAGGCGGTGACCACCCTGGAGGGCCCCATCCTGGTGATTGCCGGCGCCGGCAGCGGCAAGACCCGCACCCTGGTCTACCGCCTGGCCTACCTGGTGGAGCAGGGGGTGGACCCCGGGGCCATTTTGCTCCTCACCTTTACGCGCAAATCCGCCCACGAGATGCTGTCCCGGGCGGTGCGGCTGCTGGACCGGCCCCTGGCGCAGGTCACCGGGGGCACCTTCCACGGCGTCTGCTACCAGTGGCTGCGGCAATACGGCGACCGGGTGGGCTACCCCCACGGGTTCACCGTCATGGACCGCGGCGACCAGGGCGACCTGCTCAACATGCTCAAGGAGCGCTACGGCTTCAAACATCCGGCCGGCGCCTTTCCCCGCAAGGAGACCATGGCGGAGATCTTCAGCGCCGTGATCAACAAGAGCACCCCCCTGGAAGAGCTGCTGGTCCGGGACTATCCCCAGTTTCAGGAGCGGCAGGAAGAACTGGCCAGGCTCCATAAAGGCTACAGGCAGGAGAAGCGCCGCCAGCATCTGATGGACTATGACGACCTGCTGGTGGAGGGCCGGCAGCTGCTGGAGTCGCACGAAGACGTGCGCCGCCAGTTGTCGGAGCGTTTTCGCTATCTGATGGTGGACGAATACCAGGACACCAACCGGCTGCAGGCGGAATTGGTGCGGCTGCTGGCCTACAGCCACCAAAACGTCATGGCCGTGGGGGACGACTCCCAATCGATCTACTCCTTCCGGGGCGCCGATTTCCGCAACATCATGGACTTCCCGCGGCTTTTCCCGGGGACCCGGGTCATCAAGCTGGAGGAGAACTACCGCAGCACCCAGCCCATCCTGGACCTGGCCAACGCGGTCATTGCCGGGGCCCGGGAAAAGTACACCAAGTGTCTGTTCAGCCGCAAGCCGGACGGCCAGCGGCCCCGGCTCTTCCGCACCGCCAGCGAAAACGAACAATCCCGCCTGGTGGTTTCCCAGATACAGGAGCTGCAAAGAGAGGGCGTCCCCCTGAAAGAGGTGGCGGTGCTGGTGCGGGCCGGCTATCATTCCTTCGACCTGGAGATCGAGCTGGCCAGGCTGGGCCTGCACTTCATCAAGGTTGGCGGCTTCAAGTTCGTGGAAAGCGCCCACATCAAGGACATCCTGGCCTTCCTGCGGGTGGTGGCCAACCCCAAGGATGCCCTGAGCTGGCACCGGTTGCTGCTGCTGGTGCCGGGAGTGGGCCGCCAAGCCTGCGCCAAATTCGATGCCCACCTGGCCAATGATTTTACCCTGGCAGCCGCCCTGGAGTACCTCCGGAACCAGCGCCGGACGGCCCAGTTGGCGGAGCTGGCCGGGCTGATAAAGCGCCTCCACGAACCCGGCCAGGCCGTGGTGGCCCTGATGACCCAGGCCCTGGAGTTCTATGAGCCCCTGGCCCGGGATCACTATGATGACTATCCGAGACGGATGAAGGACCTGGAACACCTGCTGGCCATTGCCAGCCGCTACCGCGATCTGCGGACCTTCCTGAACGACCTGACCCTGGAGCCGCCCGCCAGCGTGGCCGAGCTGACCCCACCCCCCCAGGATTACCTGACCGTCTCCACCATCCACTCCGCCAAGGGGCTGGAATGGGAAGCGGTCCTGGTCCTCTGGGCCGCGGAAGGCCGCTTCCCGGGCTCCTACTCCCAGGAGCGGGAGGACGAAATGGAAGAGGAACGCCGGCTGATGTACGTGGCCATCACCCGGGCCCGGAAATACCTGGGGATCGCCTACCCTGCCATCGGCTACAGCCGCCAGTTCGGGATGACGATCAATTCGCCCTCCCGCTTCATCGCCGACATCCCCCGGGGCTTGCTGGAACCCTGGCGGGCGGAGGTGGAGGAATGGTGAAATAGATGGGGAGGAAGGCCAGGGATTTCATCCCCGCCCTCCCCCACACCTAGTGGATGTAGGGTGGGCACTGCCCACCAGTTCCTCCCCTCCCAACCCGAATAAGTTGCTGCGGAAGCCCGGCTTCCTTAGGGATTGTTTTTATGACACCTTGGGAACCGGCTTATCTGGAGACGCATCGCCGGGGGCTCCTGGAGCCGAAGATCGCCGCGGCCTACGCCATCTTGAACCGGTGCACCCTCTGCCCCCACCGGTGCCTGGTGGACCGCCATCACGGGGAGCGGGGCCTGTGCCGCACCGGCGATCTGCCCGTCACCTCCTCCTATGGCCCCCATTTCGGCGAAGAAACCCCTCTGGTGGGCCGCCGCGGCTCCGGCACCATCTTTTTCACCCACTGCAATCTCTACTGCAGCTTCTGCCAGAACTATGAGATCAGCCACGGCGGGGAAGGGGAGGAGGTCTCCATTGCCGACCTGGCGGCCATGATGCTCGCCCTGAAGCAGCGGGGCTGCCACAACCTCAATTTCGTCACCCCCAGCCACCAGGTTTACCAGATCCTGGCGGCCCTGCCCCTGGCCATCGCCGGCGGCTTGGACCTGCCCCTGGTTTACAATACCGGCGGCTATGACGCGGTGGAGACCTTGCGCCTGCTGGACGGGGTGGTGGACATCTACATGCCGGATTTCAAATTCTGGGACCCGTTGGTGGCCGCCGACCTCTGCCAGGCGGAAGACTACCCCGAGATGGCCCGCCGCGCCCTCAAGGAGATGCACCGCCAGGTGGGGGACCTGGTGGTGGCTGATACCGGGGTGGCAGCCCGGGGCCTGCTGGTGCGCCACCTGGTGCTGCCCGGCGGCCTGGCCGGCACCCGGGAGGTCATGGAGTTTTTGGCCCGGGAGATTTCTCCGGACACCTATGTCAATGTCATGGGCCAGTACCGCCCCTGCGGCCGGGCTGCCGCGCACCCCTTGCTGCGGCAACCCCTCAGCGCCGGGGAATACGCCGAGGCCCGGCGCCTGGCCCGGGAGGCCGGCCTCACCCACCTGGACCACAGGGAGAAATTGTTCCGGTGGTTGGAATGAGGTAGCGCCGGTGCCCTCGCCGGCGTAGGAACCGCCGAGGGCGGCGGTTCTACATTTTAATTCAAGTTATTGATTTGCAGAGCAAAGAATGGCTAGACAGACCCCAACGGAAGCCAAGGGGCTTGATCCTGGACATTAAAAATTCTAAGAATGTAAATATGGCCGCAGACATTTACGCCATCGGCGACATTCACGGAAATCTGGACCTGCTGCAGCGTCTCCTGGAAAAGATCCAGCCCGACCTGGCCAGGGACCGGTTGATTTTTATGGGAGATTACATCGACCGGGGACCGACCCCCAGGGGGGTGGTCGATTATGTCCTCGATCTTAAGAGACAGACGCAGCCGCAGGAGGTCATCTGCCTCAAAGGCAACCACGAGGCCATGTTCCTCAATTTTTTGCAGGGCCGGGACGTGGAGCTCTTCCTGTACAATGGCGGCTTAAACACCCTGCGGGACTATTGGGGCGAGGATTGGGAGCGCCGGGACCAGTTGGTTCTGCCCCCGGAGCACCGTAAATTTTTCGAGGGGCTGCGCCTCTATTATGAAACCCCCGATTACCTCTTCGTCCACGGCGGCCTCAAACCCGGGATTCCCCCGGCGGAGCAGGATGAAGAAGACCTGCTGTGGATCAGGGGGGATTTCATCGCCTCCCTGGAAGATTTCGGCAAGAAGATAATCTTCGGCCATACCCCCTTTCAGCAGCCCCTGGTGATGCCCAACAAGATCGGCATCGACACCGGCGCCGCCTACGGCAACCGGCTCACCTGCCTCAAACTCCCCCGGGAAGAATTCATCTCGGTGGGCCATGAATCGGGCGGCTGAGATTAGAGCTGATTAAGCCCGGCGGCCGCAGGCGCTGAGGCGCGGCTAGCTGCGCCCGCCGGGCGGAGGCAGGCTCCCTGCCTTTACCCACACCGGCTGAGAGCAGGCGGAGTATTATTTTTTTCCACCCTGGAGGCGCGCCAGGGTCTCCTGCAGCAGCCTCTGCACTTCCTGAATATGGGCTTCATCCCGATAGCGCTGCCGCGGCCAGAAGAAGCCCTTCAAGCCGTCCCGGCGCCGCCGGGGCACCACGTGGATGTGCAGGTGGGGGACGCTCTGGCTGATGCGGTTGTTGATGGCCACGAAGGAGCCTTCGGCCTCAAGGCCCGCTTCCAGGGCCCGGGCCAGCAGCGCCGCGCCGGCAAACAGGGGTTTGAGGAGGGCGGTCGGCAAATCCGGCAGGGTCGGATAATGGCCCTTGGGCACCAGCAACAGGTGCCCGGGGAACAGGGGCTTATGGTCCAGGAAGGCCAGGGAGAACTCGTCCTCGAACACCTCGTAGGCGGGCAGCTCCCGGGAAATGATGCGGCAGAATTTGCAGGGTAATTCCATGGCTGGTTCAAAGTTCAAGGTTCAAAGTTCAAAGTTGAGACCTTTGCGAAAGTCCCCACTTTTGTCATTCTGAGGGAGCGAATAATCTCATAAATACAAGGAAATACGAGATCCTTCGCTTCGCACCGGATGACAAATTTGCTTTTCGCAGAGGTCTCAAGTTGGACATAGGCGTGATTAACCTTGAACCTTGAACTTTGAACTAAAATTCCAACGCCGGCGGGCGGCGCTCCCCAACCCTCACTCCCCGGGAAGCTTGACAGGCACCCCTCAGTACAGTAATTTAAGCATGTTCGGCGAACTCGGGGTCTGGTTCAGGGTACCCCGAAAGCTTCGCTTTTTCCAGAAGAATCAGCAATCCGGGCAAAAAGGAAGCCGCGGCCCGGCCGCGCCCTTTGCCTCGGCCTCCAAGGAGATATCGAGATGCTGCGAGCTGTGCGCCTGAAATTTCTCTTCCTCTTTTGCCTCACCTTCCTGGCCATCATCTTCGTGCTGCCCTCAGTGACCGGTGAGTTGCCGGGCTGGTGGGAGCAACACGTCAGCCGTGGTCTGCACCTGGGGCTGGATCTGAAAGGGGGCATGAACCTGATCCTGCAGGTGGACATGGAGCAGGCGATCAACAACTCCTTGACCCGGGCCGGAGTGGAACTGAAAGAAAAGGCCGATAAAGCGGGGATAGACCTGAAGGTGGGAAATCTGGCCCTGCAAACCCTCCCCGTCACCCTGACCAACAAAGATGACCAGGCCGCCTTCCTGAGGTTGATGAAAGATCAGTTCCCGACGCTTAATGTCGGCGAGCCCCAGCGCCAGGATAACCGCCTGGTCTTTGGCCTGGCTGTCAACCCCGCGGATGTCCAGCGCTTGCAAGAGCGCACCCTTTCCCAAAGCCTGGAGGTGCTGCGCAACCGCATCGACCAGTTCGGGGTCACCGAGCCGGTAATGGTGCGCGAGGGAACCGAGAACATCGTGGTGCAGCTTCCCGGCATCCAGGACCCCCAACGGGCCCTGGATCTCATCGGCCAGACGGCGCAGTTGCAATTCAAGATGGTGGACGATCAGACCAGCCTCGATCTGCCGGGGCTCATTGACCAGGCCCTCAAGGAGGGCAAGCTGAAACCCGGCTATACCTGGGAAGAGATCAATGAGGCCCTGGCCGGTAAGATCCCCCCGGAAGATGAGGTCTATATCGAAAAGAAGGTCAACAATGAGACCGGGCGGGTGGAGCGGATTCCCCTGCTGCTGAAGAAGAAGGTGCTGATGACCGGCGCCGACATCGTCGACGCCAGTGCCAACACCGGCCAATATAACGAGTATCTGGTCAATTTTGAGTTCAACAGCCATGGGGCCCAGGAATTCTCCCAGATCACCGAGGCCAACCTCCATAAACGCCTGGCCATCATCCTGGACAACGTAGTGCAATCGGCCCCGGTAATCCAATCCCGCATCTCCGCCCGGGGCCAAATCACCGGCTCCTTCTCCCCCCAGGAGGCCCATGACCTGGCCATCGTCCTGAGGGCCGGGGCGCTGCCGGCCACGGTCAAGATCGTCCAGAATATCACGGTGGGCCCCACCCTGGGGGCCGACTCCATTAAGAAGGGCCTCACCGCAGGTATCCTGGCTACTCTCCTGGTGGTGGGCTTCATGGTGTTCTACTACCGCTTCTCCGGACTGGTGGCCGACTACGCCCTGGTGATCAACATCATCTTCCTCCTGGGGGCCCTGTCCCTGTTGGGCGCCACTCTCACCCTGCCGGGCATCGCCGGTATCATCCTGTCGGTGGGCATGGCGGTGGACTCCAACGTCCTCATCTATGAACGCATGCGGGAGGAGTTCCAGGCCGGCAAGCCCCTGAAGGCCGGCATCGACGGCGGCTACGACAAGGCCTTCTGGACCATCATCGACTCCCACGTCACCACCCTGATCACCGCGGTGGTCC
>Ga0187881_10003982_pt1 | contig 12311 bp, 10 predicted proteins | sample June2016WEW_19_1_2_FD_133017 | JGI IMG/M metagenome (GOLD analysis project Ga0187881, IMG submission 133017) | Peatland microbial communities from SPRUCE experiment site at the Marcell Experimental Forest, Minnesota, USA - June2016WEW_19_100 | ecosystem: Environmental > Terrestrial > Soil >...
CCGGGCGGCAGGACCGCGACCGGGACGGCAAGCCCGATCACCGTGACCGGCCTGGCCAACGGCACGCCGTACACGTTCACGGTCCATGCGACGAACGTGGTGGGGAGCGGCCCGGAGTCCTCGCCGTCGAACAGCGTCACGCCGACGACGCAGGCCACGGTGCCGGGGGCCCCGACGAGCGTGACCGCGGTCGCCGGGAACGCGCAGGCGACCGTTAGCTTCACCCCGCCCGCCTCCAGCGGCGGCAGCCCTATAACCTCATACACGGTGACCTCGTCCCCGGGCGGCAGGACCGCGACCGGGACGGCAAGCCCGATCACCGTGACCGGCCTGGCCAACGGCACGCCGTACACGTTCACGGTCCATGCGACGAACGTGGTGGGCCGCGGCCCGGAGTCCTCGCCGTCGAACAGCGTCACGCCGACGACGCCGCTGACGATCACGACGACCAGCCTGGCGGCCGGAAGGCTCAACAGGTCCTATAGCGCCACGCTCAAGGCGACGGGTGGCATCTCCCCCTACACCTGGACGATCACTTCGGGCGCACTGCCGCTCGGCCTGAAGCTCGGTGCCTCGACAGGCACGATCTCCGGGACGCCCACGAGCACCGGTACCTTCAGTTTCACGGTCTCCGTGGGGGACAGCTCGAAGCCGACGAGCCAGACGAAGACGAAGACATTCAGCATCACTATCTCGAGGAGGTAGGTGCAAATCCGTCCCGCAATGCTGTCGTGCATCGGGAGGCCGTCTGAACCTTTCTGGGCCTCAACGCCCGCCTGTCGTGAGCCCCGCAGGCCGGAGCAATGGTTTCCCTAGCCTGAACTGAGCCCCGCAACTGCAAGCCGTCCGGGCCCTCCCGGGCGGCTTGCCTTACCTGGCGAGCGGCTGGGTCGGGGGCCTGCTGGTCGTGGGTGAAACTTGACACTTGCGTGTGACCAGGTCGTCGACCGTGGCGAAAGGCAGCTGTTCACGCGAGGCGATGATCTTGGCCGCGGTCGCCGGCCCGATGCCCGGGAGCCCGTCCAGCTGAGCGGCTGTGGCGATATTCAGGTTGAGCGGCCCGCTCGGCGCGGCCGACGCCGCGGCTCCGGACGAACTGCTTGAGGCGTCGCCTCGTCTCGGAACGACGATCAGCTGGGCGTCCTGCAGCTTGGCCGCGAGGTTGATCTTCGTCTCCGCCCCGCGCGGGTCGACGTCGGTGGAGTAGCCGCCGGCCGCCCCGATCGCATCGGTCACCCGCGAGCCGGCCGGCAGCGAATAGACTCCCGGCCGGATCACCGCGCCGGCCACCTGAACCACGACCATTGCCGGGGACGCCGTGCCTCCTGGTCCAGAAGGCCCACCCGTCCCGGAAACCACCTCCACCTGCCCGGCGGGCCGAAGCTCAACGAACGCTGCCACTGCCAACGAAACAACTAGCAGGGCGGCCGCGGCCGCAAGCATCAGGAGAAGCGCGGACGGCCTCGATCGGTTGGGGGCCGCCTTTGCCTCTTCCGGGCCCACTGCCTCCAGCGCCCGCCAGGGCGCGTCGGTACCCATCCCTCGTCTCCGATCTGGCGTACGCGGCGGATGTCGCCGCGCACCGTATCGGAGGCCGCTTATCCGCGGCTTATCGCTCGCGCTCGCGCCTGTCTGTCCGGACGCGCGTTCGTACCGAACGACACCCCGCGACCGCTATCGGACGACGATGTTGACCAGCTTGCCGCCTGCGTAGATCACCTTCAGAGGTGCCCTGCCGTCCAGTGCGGCCACGATCTTCGGCCGTGCCAGGACGATGGCGTCCAGCTCCGACTCGGCGATCCCAACCGGCACCATGACCCGGTCGCGAAGCTTGCCGTTCACCTGGACCGGTACCTCGCGCTCGCTCTCAGCCGCGGCTGCCTCGTCCACCGCGGGCCAGACCTGCGCATGGATCGATGACCAGCCCTCACCTCGGGCATCCGCCAGCCGTGCCCAGATTTCCTCGGTGATGTGCGGCGCCGCGGGCGCCAGCATGAGCAGCAGCAGCCGGACCGCCTCGTTCCAGGCCGATCCGCCTGCCACCATCGTGCCGCGGTAGCGCTGGAGCAGGTTGGACAGCTCCATCAGGTGGGCGACCATCGTGTTGAAGCGCAGCTCGGCGTACTCTTCGGAGACCGTCCGCAGCGTCCGATGGGCGGCGGCCCGCAGCGCCTTCTCGGCCGCGGCGGCGTCCTGCCCGGCCGGCAGCACGCCGGATTCGGCGTCGCCCGGCTCGACGCCGTGCGGATCGAGCGCGGCCGTCCAGACGCGATTGAGGAAGCGGCTGATGCCGCCGATGCCCGTGGGGCTCCACGGCCCACCCTGGTCCCACGGCCCCATGAACATCAGGAATAGCCGGACCGTGTCGGCGCCGTAGCGCGAGACCAGCTGGTCGGGGTCCTCGACGTTGCCGCGAGACTTGCTCATCCGCTCGCCGTCGGCGCCAAGAATCTGACCCTGGTTGAAGAGCCGCTTGAACGGCTCACGCACGTGGACCATGCCCAGATCCGCCATCGCCTTGGTGAAGAAGCGTGAATACAGCAGGTGCATCACCGCGTGCTCGGCGCCACCGGTGTACTGGTCGACCGGGCTCCAGCGGGCTTCGATTGACCGATCGACCGGCGCGCTCGAATCGGACGGCGAGAGATAGCGGAACCAGTACCAGCTCGAGTCAATGAAGGTGTCCATCGTGTCGGTCTCGCGCCGGGCCGGCCCGCCGCACTTCGGGCAGGCCGCATTCACGAACGAGGTGTCCGACTTGAGCGGGTTGTCGCCGCGACCGGCGTAATCGACCACGTCGGGGAGCCGAACCGGAAGCTGGTCGTGCGGGACCGCCACGATGCCGTCGGCCTCGCAATAGAGCACGGGGATCGGCGTGCCCCAGTAGCGCTGGCGGCTGATGAGCCAGTCGCGCAGCCGGTAGTTAACCGCAGCCTTGCCCTTGCCTTGCACCTCGAGCGTGGCCACGATCGAGGCGAAGCCCTCCTTCGCAGGCAGTCCCGTGTGAGGGCCTGAGTTGACCATCCGCTCCTCGGTGCCGTGCGAGACGAAGGCCGTCTCCATCGGCGCCTCTACCTCGGCGTCCGAAACCTCGGGACCGGCGATGACGCGACGGATCGGGAGACCGAACCTGCGCGCGAAGGCGAAGTCGCGGTCGTCGTGGGCGGGCACGGCCATGATCGCGCCCGTGCCGTAGCCGGCCAGGACGTAGGCGGCGATCCAGATCGGGATGCGCTCGCCGTTGACCGGGTTGACCGCATACGAGCCGGTGAAGACGCCGGTCTTCTCGCGCTCGGTCGACATTCGCTCGATCTCGGTCTCCCGGCCGGCGACAGCGACGTAGGCCTCGACTTCGGCAGCCCGGTCGGCGTGAGTCAGCTTCGGCACCAGCGCGTGCTCGGGAGCGAGGACCATGAAGGTCGCGCCGTACAACGTGTCGGGGCGAGTCGTGAAGACGCGCAGATCATCGCCGCCTGACTGGTGTTCGTCCGGGGCTGTGGTGAAGACGACCTCCGCGCCCTCCGATCGACCGATCCAGTTGGTCTGCATGATCCGGATCGGCTCAGGCCATTCGATGCCGGAGAAGTCGAGCAGCTCGTCGGCGTATTTCGTGATGCGCAGGTACCACTGGTCCAGCTCGCGCTTCTCGACACGCGCGCCGCAGCGCCAGCAGTGGCGGTCGGCGCCCTCGACCTGTTCGCGTGCCAGCGTGCCGTCGTTCGGGCACCAGTCGACCGGGGAGGTGCTTCGGTAGGCCAGCCCGGCCTCGAGGAACTTCAAGAAGATCCACTGGTTCCAGCGGTAGTAGCCGGGGTCGCAGGTGACGACCTCGCTCTTCCAGTCGAACGTCGCGCCCATCGTCCGCAGCTGCCGCCGCATGATGTCGATGTTCGCCAGGGTCCACTCGCGGGGGTGGATCTTGTTCTTGATCGCGGCGTTCTCCGCTGGCAGACCGAACGCGTCGAAGCCGATCGGGAGGAAGACGTTCTCGCCGTGCATTCGATGGAACCGTGCCAGCGCGTCGGTGGGCGTCTTCGCGTACCAGTGACCGATGTGCAGGTTCCCCGAGGTATAGGGATACATGGTCAGCAGGTAGTACTTGGGCCGGCTGTCGTCGCCTAGGTCAGTGTCGTACAGACCGAGCTCCGCCCAACGCTCCTGCCAGCGCGGCTCCGTGACCGCGGGATCGTAGCGATCGGTGCGGGTGCGCTCTGCTGCCGACACGGGTTGACCTCTTGCTCTGTGCGCTGGCGTTACGGCGCGCCGCTCCTCCCGATCGGGCGCGCTCGAACAGCCTCAGTTTAGCCGAGCGTCGGCGGGGGGCGGCAACCGCGAACCGGCTGCGGTCAGGCCGACGTTCCCGTGCCGCCCCCGGCACCGGTCCCGCCGCGCAACCGGCGCGGATCCTCCCGCGCCCTGCAGCAACCTGCCGCGCCCCTGCAGCTCCCTTCCTCCCACTTGCTGACCCCGTTGCATCGTTACAGGATGCCGGCCCGCTCCCGGCCCCCGGCGGCCGTCCGAACCCCCTCCTTGGGCGCGTCGATGTCGAACTGCCCAGATTGCGGCACCGAGTCGGAGGTCGTCCACGCCCGGAGCCTGAGGCCGCCCCTTTATCTGCGCTTGTCTCGTCAACCAGCAGGGGTGGCCACCTGGCGGCCGGTGCGGCCCGGCCGCATGGTGAGGTGGTGGCGCGCCGGTTCAGGCGCAGCCGAAGGCGCGGTGTCGGTGGGGAATTGGTGGAGCTACAGGGACTCGAACCCTGGACCTCCTGCATGCCATGCAGGCGCTCTCCCAGCTGAGCTATAGCCCCACGCGACCGCGAATGTTACAGCAACCGGGTGTTGGTGCGCGACAGGCGCTTGCGCGACAGGCGCGTGCGACGCACGGGTGGCGGGCGCCGACCGACCCGAAGAGCCCTCGGTTCCGACGGCCGCATGCCTGCAGGCGAACGTTTCCGACGGCCGCGCCTCGGGGTCGCGCAGGGGCTCGAGCCTGATCGTCGGAGCAACCTGTGACCCCGCCCCGCGTTACGCTTCCCTCGATGGCTGCGACGACGGAATGGCGCTCTTCTCTACGGCTTGCGGATGGTCGCTTCGAATGCACACTTCGGCGATCGACGCGGGCGCGGCACCTCCGACTGACGATCGACCCTCGATACGCGGCCATCGTGACCGTGCCCGCCAGGGCGGCCCGAAGCCGAGGTGAGGCCGAGCGGCTGGCTGAGTCGTTCGTGGCGGACCGCGAACCGTGGCTCCGTAGGCAACTCGAGCGGCAGGCGCGCCAGCGCGAGGAGCTGGCGGCGCTGGGTCCCATCCGTGACGGCGGCCTCTTCCAGTTTTGCGGCGAAACCCACCGTCTGCGGGTGGTGGCCGGTCCCGAGCGGCGCCGCACGACCGTGAGCCGTGAAGGTGGCGATACCGGCGACGAGCTGGTCGTGCGTTTGAGCAAGGCGGAGCGACGGGGCCTCACCACGATCCTCGAGGCCTGGCTGCGCGAGAGAGCCCGCATCGCGATCAATCGCGAGATCGAACGCCACGCGACGGCGTTGGCCGTAGCCCCGGCTGCGGTCGCGATTCGGGATGCCCGGACTCGCTGGGGCAGCTGCTCCAGAGCCCGGCGCCTCTCCTTCTCGTGGCGTCTCGTCCTGGCGCCGCCCGAGGCTCTCGAGACCGTGGTCGTCCACGAGCTGGCCCATCTTCGCGTCTTCGGCCACGGCCCGGGCTTCTGGGAGATCGTGGCCACTCGTCGGCCCGATCACCGGCTTTGGCGGCGCTGGCTGCGCGACCACGCCCTGGAGCTGCACGGTGCACTCGAGCCCGGCGAATAGCCGCCCTTCGCGCCCGAGAGCCACTACATCGTCCAGCCGCCGGTGGCCGGCGCGGGCTGCGCTCATCTCGGTTCGGACGGCCCTTTGCGGGGCCGGAAGAGTGGCATAGAGTGTGGTTACGCCGATCGAGTCGCTGCCGAACGGCCGCCGGGCGATCGACGCGAGCGGCCGAAGGAGCCCGAGATGCCCATCGTCACCATCTCCCGCCAGTTCGGCGCCGGTGGCTCGAGTGTGGCTGGTATCGTCGCTGCCGAGCTCGGTGCCGAGGTGGTCGACAAGAAGCTGATCGAGGAAGTCGCCAGACGGCTCTCGATGCAACCGAGCGAAGTCGAAGCTGAAGACGAGCGACCGCGAACCCTGCTGGAGCGCCTTGTCAGGTCCTTCTCAACGCTCGAACCGGGCTTGGGGGCAGGATGGGCGCCGCCATACCCGGACCCGTTCTACGATCCCCGCAAGGAGATCATCGAGCTGACCGAGCAGGTCATCAAAGAAGTGGCCGCCCGAGGTAACGTGGTCATCGTTGGCCGTGGCGCCGGCTTCTTGCTGTCGGATCAGCCGGGCGTCTTTCGGGTCTTCCTGCGGGCACCCGAGGAGGTTCGCATCAAGACGCTCATCGATCGGCTCGGCGTCAACGAGCACGACGCCAGGCGGGCGATGCACGAGACGGACTCGAACCGGGCCGCGTACATAAAGCAGCTTTATGGACACGACTGGTGCGATCCGGACGAGTACGACCTGGTCGTAAACACGGGCCGGATCAGCTATCAGAACGCGGCGCACATGATCCTCAACGGTGTTCGCGAACAGGCCGTGCCTGCAGTCTAGTCCCCGTCGGACGGGTGCCGACCTTCCGACTGTCCCGTCGTCGGTCGGTAAACCAAACCCGCCACTCAGGCCCGCGACAACGCCAACCTCGGTGGCGCCCACCAAGAAGTTACTGGGCAGGATTACCGCTCGGGATGACCCAGGCCGGGCCGCTCGGTGGCGCGGACCACTGATCGGCTGACAGAGTTGCCTTCGACAAGGTGGCCATAGACCAGCCGACCGCGAGCGCCAGAACCCATATGACGACCACCAGATCGAAGTGGCGGCCGAACGTCTCGCGCATGGCGACTACCTGCGGGACTCTATAGCCGACCGGCCTGAACGCCGGCCTCAACCATAAGAATCGGTCTGGGAGAAGGCCGCAGAACAGTGCTTCGGGGGCAGATTTCGCGGGTACGAGGGCCTTGAGTGGGCCACTAAACCTTGAGCGCCGTGCTGATGGCAGTCGAGGCGTCGCAAGGAGCGGGTCAGGGGACAGTCACGGCCTCCGGCTCGATGTCGAAGAGGCCCGGCACGGAGAGATACCGCTCGCCGGTGTCGTAAGTGAAGGCCAGGATGCGGGCGCCGTTCGCCATCTCTGGCAGTTTTTTGGCCACGGCCGCCAGAACGGCTCCGGACGAGACTCCGACCAGGAGCCCCTCCTCGCGAGCGGCTCGCTGGGCGAACTTGAAGGCGTCCAGTGCCGAAACCTGGATGACGCCGTTCACGGCATCGGCGTGGAAGTTGCCCGGGACGAAGCCGGCGCCGATGCCCTGGATCGGGTGAGGGCCGGGGTTGCCGCCGCTGAGCACCGGCGATAGCTCGGGCTCGACCGCGAAGACCTGGAGCTTCGGCCAGCGCGGCCGCAGGACCTCGCCCACGGCCGTTACGTGGCCGCCCGTTCCGACACCGGCAAAGATGTAGTCGAGGCCGTCCGGGAAGTCGCGGGCGATCTCTTCGGCCGTCGTCCGCTTGTGGACCTCCACGTTGGCGGGGTTGTCGAACTGCATCGGCAGCCACGCGTTGGCGTCGAGGCTACGATCTCGCGGGCCTTGGCGATGGCTCCCTTCATGCCGAGCTCGCGCGGGGTGAGTTCGAAGGCGGCGCCGAATGCGGCCATCAGCTTGCGCCGTTCGACGGAGAACGATTCGGGCATGACCAGGATGAGCTTGTAGCCTTTAACGGCCGCCACGAGGGCCAGGCCAACGCCGGTGTTGCCCGACGTCGGCTCGACGATCACGCTGCCCGGCTTTAGAACGCCGCGCTTCTCGGCGTCTTCGATCATCGACAGGGCGATGCGGTCCTTGATCGAGCCACCGGGATTCTGCCGCTCGAGCTTGACCCAAACCTCGACCCGTGGGTCGAAGAGCTTGTTGATGCGGAGTTCGGGCGTGTTGCCGATGGTCTCGAGAACGTTGTTGGCCTTTGCCACGGAAATCTCCTCCGAATTCGGATGCGCGCGGGTCAAAGGTCTCCCGGCGCTCGTTGGATACGAGAGCTAGATGACGAAGTCGGGCGCCTCGAAGTCGGCCCGGCCCTGCCGGACGTGAACCTCGCTGCGCTGGTAGACGATGGAATCGGGTGGGATGCTGGCGGTGATCCAGACGTTGCCGCCAATCACGCTGCCCCGACCAATGACGGTCTCGCCGCCGAGGATGGTGGCGTTGGCATAGATGACGACGTCGTTCTCGATCGTCGGATGGCGCTTGGTCGAGGCGAGGGACTTAGTAACAGAGAGCGCCCCCAGGGTCACGCCCTGGTAGAGCTTCACGTTGTTGCCGATCACCGCGGTTTCGCCGACGACGATGCCGGTGCCGTGGTCGATGACGACCGGATGGCCCAGAGTCGCCCCCGGGTGGATGTCGATACCGGTCCGCTCGTGTGCCCATTCGGTCAGGACACGGGGCAGGATCGGCACGCCCAGCTCGCTGAAGCGGTGGGCCATGCGATATACGGCGATTGCCAGGAAACCCGGATAAGCCAGGATGACCTCGTCGACGCTCTCGGCCGCTGGGTCGCCACGCTCGATGGCGGTCGCGTCGATCATCAGCTGGCGGTGTATCTCCGGTAGCGACTGGAAGAATGCAGCGGCGATCTCGGCCGGATCCTCGATCTGGCCCTCGAGAGGGCGCAGCAGCGACCGCAGCTCGGCCGCCGACGCGTCGAGCGCGTCACGCACCTCGCCAACGGTGGCGAATGTCTGCTCGGCTGCCTGTGGGAAGAGAATGTCGAGAAGGGTACGGATCCAGATGGCCAGGCGCGCTTTGGCCAGCCGCTGGCCGTCCTCCTCGGCCAGAACGCCATGAAGGCGCGAAGCCAGGCCGTCGAGCGGATCGCTCCGGCCGTGGCCGGCCTTCTTCGGGTTGATAGATCGGATCGGGAGAGCCATGACTGCCTCGGAACTTGTGCGGAAGGAGCGACCGGGAAGCCCGGACTGCTCCCGGAATAGGCGAGCGCGGGCGCACTCGGAAGCGCGCTTCGTTTGGTGACGCGGCGCGTCCGGTGGGAGGAAACAAGAAAGCCGCGGTTCCCTGCGAGGACCGCGGCCCCTGGAGCGACTCGGCGGGCTCCCGGTTGGGAGCGCGATGCAGCCGGCTACCTCCTACGGCGGGGCCGCTGGGGACAGAAGCAGGCGAAGCCAAACGAATCCATGTCACGATGATGAAGGTAGGCTGACGAACCCGTCAAGCGCGACGGACCCGTCTCGTCGGGTGGGTTCGCCGCGCGCGACACCTTGCACCGGGCGGGCGCTATCTGAGCCCTGGCGGCGCCGTCAGCAGGCGCGCCCGGCCGCGCCTGTGCGTCGTTCGCGTGGTCGGGCACCCTGGATGGTCGTGATAACTTGTTCACGATTGGGGCGCTCATCGGTCTCTGGTCGACCGCGCCGAATCCGCCACCGCAGCCGACTTGCAGGAACAGGGGAGGTCTGAATGTTCCGGTTCGTCCAGGCGCGCAGCCGCGGCCCGTTCGTTCTGCTGGTGGTCATGGCGATGGCACTGTCCGCCTGCTCGGGCAGCTCCTCCACGGCAGCGCCGGGCGGCTCCAGCAGCCCGCAGCTCAGCCCCGTCGCCACCGAGAACGGCGGTAGCCCGGTTGCCACCTCGAATGGCAGCAACGCGGGCGGCGCAGGCCTTGGTGGAGCGGCGAATGCCCTCGCCGGCGTCAATAGCTACAAGTTCAGCATGACCCTTGCGGGCAGCACGGTCGTTTCGAACTTGGCGATGCTCCCCGGGTCGTCCATTGAGGGCAACGGGCCCGTGACTCTAAACGGGACCATCGAGCTCAAGCCCGACAAGGGCGCAGACATAAATGTCGAAGGCTTCCACTTGATTGAGACCGGCGGCTACGACTACTTCGACACGGGCGGCGGTGGTGGCTTCCTCAAGATCCAGTCCTCAACCAGCCTTGCCGACTCGTTCTCGCCGGCCCAGATGTTCTCGGGCGCAATCGCTCCGTCGCTCATCAGCGGCTTCGATCTGGTCGGGACGGAGATCAAGAACGGCGTTTCCGCCGATCACTATCAGGCCTCCAGCTCGGCCCTCGCTGAGCTCGGATCGATCACCGGTGTTGCAGCTACGACGTGGGCGGCCGACGTATGGATCGCGGCGGACGGCGGCTATCCCGTCAGCATGGCCATCGTGGCGAACGCCAGCGACAACAGCGTCGTTTATGAAGTCCAGTTCGACATCACCAACGTCAACGACGCCGCAAACAAGGTCACGGCCCCGACCAACGTGACCGGCGAGTAGGCCCCTTCTGCGGATTTTGTTGCCGCCACCAAGCGGCGTCACTGGTCCCAGGCCACCGGGACCGCAGGCCGAGAATCCTGCTGATGTTGTCTGGCGAGACAGTCTCGCCGAAAGGCCGACTGGGTTTGGCCACCCGCGCTGAGTCGGACGGGGTTCGGCCGGATGGCGTCACGCTCTGGCAGTTCAGAACGGAGCGGAGGATCGTCGATGGTTACGTCTAGCAGATCGATCAGGAGTGCGGTCGCCGTCGGGCTGGCAATTGGGCTCGTGGCTGCCGCGTGCAGCTCATCCTCGGGCTCCGTGCCGCCGGCTCTGCCCGGCGGCACCAGCGCCGCCGGCGCAAGTGGCGGCGCCTCGCTCACGTCCGGCCTGTCGTCCAACCTCGCCAGCCTGGACAGCTACAAGTTCACCTGGACCCTCTCCGGCTCGTCGGCGGGCACGGGCGCGTCGCCCGGCGACAGCGGGGCCCTGACCGTTTCCGGAACGATCATCAACAAGCCCTCCCCGGCCGCGCAGATCAACGACCTTGGCATGCAGTTCATCGTCATCGGCAACCAGGCCTGGCTTTCCTCGGACGGCAATTCCTGGACCACTACCGATCCGACCACATTCAGCGTGACCGACCTTCTGCCCAGCAACGACTATGCGACCTGGTTCGACGCCAACTCGGCCGACTTCACGGCCGTGGGCGAAGAGACCAAGAACGGCATTGATTGCATCCACTACACTGGCAACTCCTCGCTCGGCGCCCTGTACGCTGCCCCTGGAGTGTCGGCGAAGTTCCAGGCCGATCTGTGGGTCGCCAAGGACGGCAACTACCCGGTCAGCGGCGTGTATGGCTTCGCTGCTGCGGCCGGTGGCCAGTCGGGAGCCTTCTACTACACCTTCGACGTCACCAACGTCAACGACGCCTCGAACAAGGTGACTCCTCCGACGAACGTGATCTCCATCCCGACCTGATCGTCGCTGGTGGCAACTCGGAGGCGGACCGTCTGGATGGTCTTGGTCTGAGGGTATGGTGGTCCTCGCGCAACAGGCGGCGAACCGCCCGGCTGGCACGGTCCGGTGCTCGTTGGCCATGCCGCGGAAGCTCGGTCCTGGCCAAGCCAGGCGGTGACCACCGACCAAGCCGCGCACTAGAGTTGTGCCATGAAGGAGTCTTTGTCCGGAGGTCTGGATGCCTGAGCTCGTCTCTGAGGATCTAGCCGGGGTTACTGTGCAGTGGGAGCTCTTCTGGCGCCAGCAGGCTCAGGGCGGCGAACCGGAGGTCGGCCAGATGCAGCGCTGGATTGACGATGCATGCCAGCGCACTGGGATCCAGATCGACATGGCTGCGCTTGCGAGAATGGAGCCGAGGGGCGCCGCTGAAGCGCGGAGCTTCTGGCTGAATATGGCCAACATGGTCCTCGCCCTGGAGACCAACATGCTGAAGCAGTCGCTTTGGGGCCGGCCTACGACTGAGGTTGCTGCCACAGAGGACTACTGGTTGGCTGGGTCATCGGCTGAGCTACGACTCATGGCTGCCGCCCACGGTCAGGCTGCACCGAGCGGCCCAAGTCGAGTCCTCCGGTTTCTCGACATCATTCGGGCGGATGCCATTGAGCTTCTCCAACGGACCCCTGAGGTGGGCATCGAGCTCGCGCTGGGGAGCGCCCAGGAGACAGCGGGCCGCCATCCCGAGCTGATGGCCGTCAAGAACGACGCGGAGATCGCCTGCCGGTCTGTGATCGATGAGATCATCTTGAGCGCCGTCGGTATCTTGATAGCCAAACCCAGCCTGGCGCGTCCCCTAACAGGTGCAGCCAACGCGGCCGCTACCGCCGCGATCGCTACGGCGGGCGCCCTTGCGCTCGGGGACAGCCTAGTGGTTCCCTTGCTGGACGAGATCCGCGATGCCACGGTCGATACGCACGGCCGTCATCTCGAGTTCG
>Ga0187881_10003991_pt1 | contig 12288 bp, 8 predicted proteins | sample June2016WEW_19_1_2_FD_133017 | JGI IMG/M metagenome (GOLD analysis project Ga0187881, IMG submission 133017) | Peatland microbial communities from SPRUCE experiment site at the Marcell Experimental Forest, Minnesota, USA - June2016WEW_19_100 | ecosystem: Environmental > Terrestrial > Soil >...
CGATGGAGGAGCGAATCGAGCCCAGGAGCCTTCCGGGGGCTTCTTGAGTCCTCGCGGCGCATGAAGGCAAATGGTCTCACGATGCGCTTGCGGCGACAGTCACAGCTAGCCTGCGCTTCGTGTCGAGAGAGCCATCCGAGTTGCGGCTCCCCACTTGCGAAATTGTGCGGCCCAAGGGCCTTTGGCAATTCGTCATCACTCGTGTCCTGGCGGTGGCCGCGCTGGGCTTCATAATGGCCGTCGGACTGAACCACTCGTCAAAGATGGTCATCGCAGCGACACTCTTCCTCGCCGTCATGACCGCGTTGGCGGCGATACAAGTGCCATTGATCAAGCGAAGGTGGCGCCGACTCGAACAGAGCCGGCTCAGGAGCCTCTCGGGTGACGCTATCTATGCGGGTCCGGCACGGGCCGAGAGTCTTCCGGGAACCCGGGGGAGCCGCCATGTGGCAGGGGAGCTCGTGCTGGACGGGCAGGGACTCTCCTTTACGCCCCGGCGCGCGACAGAGGCCCCCGCTCTCAAGATCACTTGGGCCAAGATGACTCATATCCGGCTCTTGCCGATCTCAACGGCCCCGGTTGCCGGCTCGCTCGAGCTGACCCTGTGCGGGGGTTCGACTCAGAGCTTCGTCGTACAGCGCTGCGAGTCTCTAGCTGACAAGCTGCAGCACCTTCCTGAACGGCTGTGAGCCGTCACGGCTCGTGTTTCTCGCCTCTCTGATCCAGATGGAACACTTGACAGGCGTTCGATCTCAGGTTTCCCCAGGCGCTACAGATCAACTGTCGGCTGGGGATGCAAGGCACGCCAGACACGCTCGGGCGTGAAGGGGATCGTGTCGATGGTCACACCGGTCGCGTCGAGAACGGCGTTGCGTACCGCAGGAGCGACGGCATCGATGACGATCTCGGCGATGGACTTTGCCCCGAAGGGGCCAGAAGCCTCCATCGTCTGCACGAGGAAGACCTCCATGGTCGGCGTGTCGTCGGACCGGAAGATCCAGTACGGCCCAAAGCGAGCATTCAGCGAGCGGCCGAGATCGTCGAGGAGCGTCTCTTCGGTGAGCGCGTAACCGAGCGCCTGCACCATGCCGCCCTCCACCTGGCCGCTCGCTGTCACGGGGTTGATCGCCACACCGCAGTCCACAGCCATCACGAGCTTGTTGACCGTTATCTGGCCAGTGTCGACGTCAACCTCGATCTCGGCGAGCTGCGCAGCGAACGGAGCCGGTGACTCGGTCGACCAGTGGGACGCCGTCCCCATGATCTGCTCCTGGTCCTCGGTGTGCAGCGCGTTCAGGGCAATGTCCCCCATCGAAATGGATTGCCCGTCGAGCGCCCAGGCACGGCGGTCGCGCAGCACGATCTCGTCGGCGTCGACACGCAACAGCCGGGCCGCTCGCTCCACTATCCGTACCCGCGCGGCTTCGGCGGCCTTCTTCACCGCCATGCCGGAGATGTAGGTGGTACTCGAGGCGTACGCGCCGACATCGAACGGCGTGAAGTCGGTGTCGCCCGAGTACACCAAGATGTCGTCAGTCGCGACCCCGAGCACGTCGGCCGCGATCTGGGCGAACACCGTGTCTGCCCCGGTACCGAGGTCGGCAGCACCGACGAGGAGATTGAACGACCCGTCGTCGTTGATCTTGATCGAGCACGCCCCCATGTCCACAAACGGGATGCCTGATCCCTGCATGCACAGTGCGAGCCCGATCCCGCGGCGGATGTGCGGCCGGTCGGGTGGCTGCTTCCAAAGAGGGTCCTCCCGGCGGTGCCAGCCGATCGCACGGAGGCCCTGCGCTACGCACTCCTCGAGGCCGCAGGTCGTCACATGCGGCAGGTCTTCCGGTGCGATCTCCTCCACCACGCCCCCCCGTTCGCCGAGGCGCGGCAATATGTCGAGTGCATCGCCGGACTGCACCCAGTTCATGCGCCGGAACGCGACGGGATCAAGGTGCAAGGCTCGGGAGATGTCCTCCATCTGCGACTCGAGCCCGAAGAACGCCTGCGGTGCCCCATAGCCGCGGAAGGCGCCCGCCACAGGGCGGTTCGTATAGGCGACGTCGCAGCTGAACCGCTTGGCCGGGCAGTTGTAGAGCGAGAGGCCGCGCGCACCCGTGAGCGAGTTCACGGTGAAACCGTGTGTGCCGTAGGCGCCGGTGCTCGACAACACGCGCAGGTCCTGTGCCACGAGGTGACCATCGCTCGTGACCCCAGTGCGGTATGTGAGCGTCTGGGAGTGTCGGGTCCGCGTAGAGATGAACTCCTCTTCCCGGTTGAGAACGAGCCGGACAGGCCGGCGGGTAGCAAGCACGAGGTGACCGACGATGTCCTCGATGACCATCTCCTGCTTCGAGCCGAAACCGCCGCCCATGCGCGGCTTGATGATGCGAATGGCCTTGACCGGGAGCCCGAGCAGCGGCGCGAGCATGCGGCGGATGTGGAAGGGCACCTGCGTGGACGACCGCAGCACGAGCCGCTCATCCTCGTCGAGCCAGCCGATCGTGACGTGCGGCTCGATCGGGGTGTGCTGCATCTGCTGGACATCGAAGGTTGTCTCGAAGACGTGGTCGGCCCGGGCGAAGGCGGCGTCCATCTCCACATCGCTGACGGTCTGGCCCTCGATGTGGTGGCTGATGTTGTGCGCAGCGTCGAAGATCCCCACCGTGTCAGATTCGTCATGGATAACAGGCGCGCCCTCGGCCAAGGCCGACTTGGCATCCAAGACCGCCGGAAGAACCGCGTAGCTGACCTTGATCAGGCGGCACGCCTCCTCGGCGATCTCCGGCGACTCGGCGGCGACGGCTGCGACCCGATCACCGACGTAACGCACCTTGTCGTCGAAGCTCACCTCGTCGTGCGGACGCGGGTTGGGCCAGCTCTGGCCGCCCGAGGCGTACTTCACCCGCGGCGTGTTGGCGTGGTGCACCACGGCGTGCACACCGGGCAACGCCCTTGCCTGCGAGTCGTCGATCGCGACGATGCGAGCATGAGCATGCGGGCTCCGCAGGACCTTCGCATGCAGCATCCCGCGAAGCTCGATGTCGTCGGCAAAGGCTGCGTTGCCCTTGACGAGACGCAGAGCTTCCACCTTGTGCTCAGGCTTTCCGACCACAGCGGTCTCCGGAACATCGGGGGACGTCACAAGACGCGGCACAGCAGGCGAGACGTCCAGCCCGAGCGGAGGCAGCGTCTCTGCCAGCTCCAGATTTCCCGACAGGGATTCGACGACGAGGGGCTCCATCGGGTCCGGCTTCTCGCCTCGGAGCACCGCCGCGGCGCGGCGGACTGCTTCGATCACCTTGGTGTAGCCGGTCTCGCGGTCGAGGATCCCCGACAGCGCGTCGCGGATCTGGTCATCGGTGGGATCAGGGCCACGTTCGAGGAGGGCCTTGGTCGCCAGAACCATCGCCCCGGCCGAGTACCCGGACTGGAGCGCCCCCGTCTCGACGAACGCCTCTTGGATCGGGTCCATCTCCCCTGTGGCCACGTTCAGCGACTCGACCGTAGTGACCACGTGCCCGTCGGCCTGGGCGGCAAGGAGCACATCGGCCGAGATCAGCCGGCCGTCGAGCAGGACCGCTGCTGCGCCGGTCTCACCGGTCTCCGACCCGTAGCGGACGCTGAAGCACCCCTCCCGGCGCAGCACGTCAAGTAGCGAGTCACCCGCGTCGCAGGTGAGGCTATGTGTGACGCCGTTCAGTGTGATGGTCAACTCCATCAGGACACCCCCTCGATCGCACGAGAAATGAGCACGGCGGCCATCGCGCGGCGGTACTCGCCAGACCCGCGGAAGTCGCCAGGCGGATCGAGCTCGTCCTCCTCTTCCACCAGGACCGGAGTCGACGCCACCCCGGCGAGGGCAAGCCGTCTGCGCCCGTCGGCCCCCACACGAACCGCCGCCACCACGATGGGCTTGTCAGCCTGCGTGCGCGCCACACGCGCGACCGACGCCGTGCCCGCGGTGTCGATGGCAACAGCCGTCACAATGTCGTGCGACGCGAGCGGGAGATGCGCGAGCAGAGCCTCCAGCCCCATCTTGTCGGTTCCCCCAGGGCGCGCGACGAACACGACCGCATCATGGACCAGCAAAGCCGCGAGGAGCTCACTCTCCCGGTCGGCGCTGACGACCGCCCCGCCGAGCGTGGACTGAGCCCTCAGCGTGCTCGGCAGCTCCCGCCGGGCCGCCTCGCGAACGACCGCTGGGACGTCTTCACTGTCGACGAGCTGTTGCAACGTCGTGGTCGCGCCAATACGTAGCGTCCCAGCGTCGAGCCGCTCGATCCCGTCGAGGCCGGCAACCTGCAAGTCCACCACCGACATGGGCTCGGATGACGTCCGGCCGTTCAGCTTTGTCCCACCGCCGATGAGAACCGCCCCGGGCCCGTCGAGGCATGCGAACGCCTCACCGATGGACTCAGGCCGAGAATAGGCAGAAATCCGCTTCATCATGCAAGCATAGGCTCGAGGCTCGGCGGGCGATAGGGCCAAAGGCCCATCTTCGACCGGAGTTCGGCGGCTCAGCACCCGTCATTGCAAGCTCGAGCCCCAAAAGCGGCCCCGAAGCTACGAAGTGATCTCTTCCCTCTTGGGCGGTGGCGCGCCCTGGAATACATCAGGCTTGTAAGGCTGTCACGACCCCTCCACACCGACCATCCCCAGAGCGCGCGGCGCCCGCATAGACGCACAAGCTGTCCATGGCCCGCGGGCGAGACGACGTCTGGGGTATCAGGCCATGTCAGCCGATCTCCAAGACATCCAGGGCCTCAACACCGGGCAAGACGCTCCTCGGATATGACGCCCTCGAGCTACTGCAAAGCCGCCGTCGGCGTTCTCTCGTCGAGGCCCCACGGAGCGCCGCTGTCGTTCAACAGCTCCAGGAACGGCTCGGACGCGAGCGCTTCCGGACCGAGCAGCCCGACACCTGACCAGGCTCCCGAGTCGAGGAGCTCTATTGCCACTATCGGGTTGATCGCAGTCTGCCAGACAACAGCCTGCGAGTCGTCCACCGACATGCACCAGTCGTTGTCGACTGCGTGGTACAGGTAGACCTCCCGCGGTGAGCCGTCCTTGCCAATGCCCGTCGCCCAGGTTCCGGCGCAGGTGACTCCGTGCATGAGGTGTCCGATCAGGGCCGGGTCCGGAAGGCACGCAGCGACGACGTCTCGAGGCGAAACCTTCTCCACGCCCACCGAGACCTTCGTCGTCGAGTCGAGCCCGAGCATGTGGAGCGTCTTGAGCACGCCAATGAAGTCGTCCCCCAGGCCGTACTTGAACGTGACCCGCTTCGCGTCGAGCCAGCGCGGCATGAGGAGAACCTCCTCATGCTCCACGTTCACGCACTCGACCGGGCCTATGCCGGCGGGGAAGATGAATGTCTCCGGCTCGCTGAACGGCTCGGTGGTGAACCATCCACGCCCCTTCTCCCAAATGACGGGAGGGTTCAGGCATTCCTCGATCGTCGTCCAGATCGAGAAGCTCGGGCAGAAGTCGTAGCCGTCGATGACGAGGTTGGCACCGTCTCTGACGCCGAGCTCGTCGACGGAGCTGAAGAGGTTGTCCACCGCGTGCCGAGCGAACACGTCAGACAGGCCCGGCTCGACCCCCATGCCGGCGAGGGCCAGTAGCCCGCGCTCCTCCCACTTCGGGGCGAGCTCGAACTGCTCGTCTCCGAGCTTCACTCCTGTCTTGGAGTAAGGCTCCTCGGCATGTGGGTGAGAGAGCGACATGGCCATGTCCATGTAGTTGACGCCCGCTGCCAGAGCGGCACGGTAAATCGGCATGACAAAGCGGGGGTCGACGGCGTTGAGGACCATGTCGCAGTTCTCCGCCCGAATCAGCTCGGTGATCGCCGACTCGTCGGAGGCGTCGATCTTGAAGCCCGAGAAACGGTCCGAGACCGACGCTGCCTTCTCAGCGCGCTCCTTGTCGTAGTCGGCCATCACGACCTTCTCGAAGTTGCCCCGGCGCGCCGCTATATGGGCAAAGGCGCTCCCGACTCCACCGGCTCCTACCACGAGAACTCGCATGAGAAAGTCCTTTCTCGGCAATCCGACCGAAGATCAGCAAGAGGCAGCACGATGAAATGCAACTTCAGACGTGCGCCTGCTTAGTCTAGAGGAAGCTTGACATTTCTCCATAGGCCGAAAGTCCCTATTCAGGCTCAGTTGGCGGTGAGACAATCGCTAAAGAGCCCGATCGGGTTGAAGATCTACTGCACCCGATCAAGACCGTCATGTGGTGATCGAGGACCGACGACGGAGGGCGAGGAGCGCGGCAGATCGGCAAAGCCGAGCAAATGAGAAGCCAGATGTGCACAACGGAGTGCACAGGGAGGCAACTGAAGTGAGCAACAACGTCAAGAGCATCCTGAACGATCTCGAGGCACGCAATTCGGGTGAGCCGGAGTTCCTGCAGGCGGTGAGCGAGGTACTGACCTCGCTCGAGCCCGTTGTCGAGCGTTACCCCAAGTACCAGGAGATGAAGGTCCTCGAGCGGCTCGTCGAGCCGGAGCGGGTGATCATGTTCCGGGTGAGTTGGACCGACGACAACGGCGAGATCCAGGTCAACCGCGGCTATCGAGTCCAGATGAACAGCGCCATCGGGCCCTACAAGGGCGGGCTCAGGTTCCACCCGTCGGTCTACCTCGTACTGCTGAAGTTCCTCGCGTTCGAGCAGGTCATAAAGAACTCCCTCACCACCTTGCCCATGGGCGGGGCCAAGGGCGGTGCCGACTTCGACCCGAAGGGCAAGAGCGACGGAGAGGTGCGCCGTTTCTGCCAGGCCTTCATGACAGAGCTCTACCGTCACATCGGCCAGTTCACAGATGTGCCGGCCGGTGACATCGGCGTCGGTGGCCGGGAGATCGGCTTCCTGTTCGGGCAGTACAAGCGGATCGCCAACCAGTTCACCGGTGTGCTCACCGGCAAGGGTCTCAACTGGGGAGGCTCGGAGATCCGCCCGGAGGCCACCGGCTACGGAGCGGTCTACTTCGCCCAGGAAATGCTTGCCACGCGAGCGGAGAACCTCCAGGGCAAGACGTGTCTCGTCTCGGGTAGTGGCAACGTCGCTCAGTACACCGTCGAGAAGCTGATCGAACTGGGCGCGAAGCCCCTCACGATGTCAGACTCCGACGGTTTCGTCCATGACCCCGACGGGATCGACACCGAGAAGCTGGACTTCGTGATGGAGCTGAAGAACGTTCGCCGTGGGCGGATCCGCGAGTACGCCGAGCGCTTCCCTGGTGCCAGTTTCACACCGGTGAAGGACGAAGGGTTCAACCCGCTCTGGGCGATCCCTGCTGACTGCGCGTTCCCGAGCGCGACCCAGAACGAGATCAACGGCGCCGACGCGCGGAGCCTCGTGACCAACGGAGTCAAGCTCGTCGCCGAGGGCGCGAACATGCCGACCACGCCCGAAGGCGTCGACCGGTTCCTCGAGGCCAAGCTCCTCTATGGACCGGGCAAGGCTGCGAACGCAGGCGGCGTGGCGGTCTCCGGCCTGGAGATGACCCAGGACATAGAGCACCTCTCGTGGACCAGAGAGCAGGTGGACAACAAGTTGCGCCAGATCATGCATGCGATCCACACCAACGTGCGTGCCGCAGCCGAGGAGTACGACAGGCCGGGCGACTACGTCCTGGGTGCCAACATCGCAGGCTTCGTCAAGGTGGCCGACGCCATGGTGGACGAGAGCACGGTCTGATGTCCGCCGGCCCCGCCTTGCAACCATTTGAGGAAGGGGTCGACAAGGGCTTGAAGTCGGGGGCAATTGGGCTCCTCTCGAGCGTGGTCATCGGGACCGCGTCCACTGCCCCCGCCTACAGCCTGGCGGCAACGCTCGGCCTCGTCGTCGCCGATGTCGGCTTCCATGCGCCATTCGTCGCGATTGCCGCGTTCGTGCCGATGCTGTTGATCTCGATCGGCTACAGCGAGCTCAACAAGGCGGACCCCGACTGCGGGACGACCTTCACCTGGGCCACGCGAGCATTTGGCCCCAAGACGGGCTGGGCGGGTGGTTGGGGGATCATCGCCTCCGACGTGCTCGTCATGGCGAGCCTTGCCGAGGTGGCCGGCCAGTACGGCTTCCTGCTCTTCAACAGAAATGGCATCGGGGACAACCCGACGAGCTTCTGGGTGCTCCTCGTGGGCGTCCTCTTCATCGTCGTCCTGACCTACGTCTGTTACAGGGGCATCGAGGTTTCGGCGCGGGTCCAGCAGGTCCTTTTGTCGATCGAGCTCGTCATGCTGGCCGTCTACGCGGTCGTGGCACTGGTCAGGGTGGCCACAGGCCACGCACCGGCAGGCCACCTCGTGCCGAGCATGTCGTGGTTCAACCCGACGACCGTTTCTCCAACAAAGCTCGTCGACGGACTCGTCCTGATGCTGTTCATCTACTGGGGCTGGGACACCTCGCTCTCGGTGAACGAGGAGACGAGCGACAAGAAGCGGCTGCCCGGCCTGGCGGGGATCATCGCCACGCTGCTGCTGCTGGCGACGTACGCACTCGTCACCATCGCGGCGCAGGCCTTCGCCGGTGTCGGCACGACGGGCATAGGCCTGGCGAACCCAGCGCACCTGACCGACGTACTGTCGGTGCAGGGGACTGCCGTGTTCGGATCGGCCTGGATCGGCTCGGTCTTCGCGCACCTGTTGCTGCTCATGGTGCTTTCGTCGGCCGCCGCGTCCACGCAGACGACGATCCTGCCCACGGCCCGCACGGCCCTCTCCATGAGCGTGTACAAGGCGGTGCCCGACGCGTTCGGGACCATACACAAGAAGTATCTGACTCCGGCGGTCGCGACCCTGGTGATGGGCGGCGTCTCGATCGTGATGTACTCGCTCATGAACTACCTCTCCGGTGGGAACGTGATCGCGGACTCGGTCACGGCCATCGGCGTGTGGATCGCCTTCTACTACGGCCTCACGGGTTGGACATGCCTGTGGTACTACCGGAAGGTCCTTGCGCGAAGCTCGCGTGACCTGCTGATGAAGGGGGTCCTGCCAGGCCTTGGCGGACTGATCCTCTTCGCTGCAGGGGCTTGGAGCTTGGAGCAGGACTGGTTCTTCTCGAGCAATCAGAGCTACACCTCCTTGCAGTTGCCGTTCGCCCCGCACTGGGACATCGGCGGGGTGTTCATGGTCTTCCTCATCAGCGCGCTCATCGGTCTTGTCTGCGCCGTGGTGTGGCGGTTCGCAGGGACGGCCTTCTTCAAGGGCGAGACGCTCAACCGCTCGACACCGACGCTCGTGCCCGAGGGTGCTGCGCTGCCGCTTGCGCCAGCGAGCGCAGAAGCTCGGGGAGAGCGCGAAACGGACTGATCTGGCGACAGCTCCGTCTGAGCGCTTGGCGCAGCGGCGCTGAGACAAGAACTTCCTGGGCGCACATCCGCACGGCCGCGTGCTTGCGCTCGTGTGCTCAGTAGCTGAAGGGCTCGGCTGAGACGGATCAAGGCCCTGCACCGGACCCGAACGGCCCAGATGGTCGCGCCACCGCCCGGGGTACCCATTCACAGCCTCGGCCATAGGCGCGCAGCACTGACATGTGACACATACCGGCCCCAGCCGCTCGCTACTGTCATCGCGTAGTCCCGGTGAACGGCCTTCAAGCGATGAGACAGAGGTGAACCTTGCGGCGTATCTCCCTTTCGATGTTCGGCGGCATCATCGCCGTCGCGCTGTTGCTTCCAACAGTTGGAGCTGCGGCAGCTCGCGGTCCGGCCCCGGCCGCCTCGAGCCAGGCCCCAGCCGCGAAGACCATCCCCAAGGTGCTCCCCTGCCTCGGTCTCCCGGAAGTGAGACCGGCGAACTACCTCATGAGCTGTGCAGACGCCAATGCCTCTTGGAAGAAGGTCAAGTGGGCGAGCTGGGGAGCCAATACCGCCCTCGGCACGGGCGATCTCTACCAGAACGACTGCCAGCCGAACTGCGTCTCGGGCCACTTCCGCACGTACCTCGCGAAAGTGGTCCTGTCGGACGTGACCCAGACCAAGAAGTACGGTCCGCTCTACTCCAAAGCCACCTTCTCCTACACCGTGAAGGGGAAGCACCTGAGCGAGACGTTCGGGCTCGCGACCTGAGGCCGCGAAGTCTGGGTCACGCCGTGGGGCGGAACACGTCTCCGCCGACCACCACGGCCCATGCGGTGGGACCTTCGGCCCTGGGCGGACGACGCCGCCAGAAGTACGGTGCATCCTGAGGTGGGCCATGCCGATGGTCGTCCCCGCGGCGCAGTGGCAGCGCCACCCGGACGATCGCCAAGCACTCACAGCGAGACTCGGGGCGGTCGGACGCCGACTGGCTCTTCACCAGCGGCTCGCTGGACGCCAGGACCATCGACGGCCAAGGGCACGATTGCGGAAAGGAGAGCAGCGCCATGGAGGAGAACCTGGAGAAGTACCGCCCGTTGTTCATCGGTGGGGAATGGGTGGAACCCGCCCAAGGCGAGACGGACGACGACATCAACCCGGCCACCGGGAAGACCATCGCCAAGGTTGCCGTCGCCGGCAAGCAGGACATCGAGCGTGCGGTGAACGCGGCGCAGAAGGCCTACGACGAGGTCTGGTTCGACACACCGCCCAAAGAGCGCAGCACGATGCTCCTCAAGCTGGCCGACGCCATCGACGCCGAGGCAGCCGAGCTCGCCCGGCTCGAGTCCATCGATGTCGGCAAGCCGATTACGGTCTCCAAGGGGGACATCCCGTTCGTATCCGACAGCCTGCGCTTTTTTGCCGGTGCCGCCCGCTGCCAGGAAGGCAAGTCCACCGGAGAGTACGAGAGGGGCTTCACCAGCATGATCCGTCGGGAGCCCTTGGGCGTCACCGTCGGTATCTGCCCCTGGAACTACCCGCTGATGATGGCCATCTGGAAGCTCGGCCCTGCCTTGGCGGCCGGCAATACCTCGATCATCAAGCCGGCGCAGATCACTCCTCTTACCACGCTTCGGGTGGCCGACTTGGCTGCGGACATCTTTCCCGCAGGAGTCTTCAACGTCGTGACCGGTAGGGGCGCGGTCATCGGCGACGCTCTTACGCGTCACCCGGCGGTCCGCCTCGTGTCAGTCACCGGCGACACGGCGACCGGCAAGATCATCGCCGCTGCCTGTGCAGAAACGGTCAAGCGTGCCCACCTCGAGCTCGGCGGCAAGGCGCCGGTGGTGGTCTTCGACGACGCCGACGTGGAGGCCCTGGTCGAGACCCTGAAGTTCGCCGGCTACGCCAACACCGGCCAGGACTGCACCGCGTCGTGCCGCGTGGTCGCCGGTCCAAAGATCTACGACGACCTGCTCTCCGGGCTGGTGCCAGCTGTTGAGTCGATCAAAGTCGGCGACATCGCCGACGCCGAGGTCGAGGTTGGACCGCTGGTCTCCGCCCGTCAGCGCGAAAGCGTGAAGGGCTTCGTCGAGCGGGCGCAGGACGCCGGGGCCAAGGTCCTCACGGGTGGCGAGGAGATCTCAGGACCCGGGTTCTTCTACAAGCCGACCGTCGTCACCGACGTCGACCAGAAGGCCGAGATCGTGCAACGAGAAGTCTTCGGGCCGGTGGTCACCGTGCAGCGATTCTCCGACGAGGATCAGGCTGTGGCCTGGGCCAACGACGTCGACTACGGGTTGGCGTCCTCGGTGTGGACACGCGACATCTCTCGCGCGATGCGTGTCGCCCGCCGGCTGCAGTACGGCGCTGTTTGGATCAACACCCACTTCTGGCTCACCCCGGAGATGCCGCACGGCGGCTACAAGCAGAGCGGTTACGGCAAGGACATGTCCATGTACTCCCTCGAGGACTACACCCAGATCAAGCACGTGATGACGCCGCTGGCGTAGCCGATGACCTGCCCTCACGGCGGGCTCCCCTCTCGATGTGGGCGGGGAGTCGGCGCTCGAGGCAGGAACACAGCCGGAGAACCGATCGTCCTCCATCACCTCCACCGAGCTCCGCGAGACCGGCCCTGCTCTGTGGAGCCTTGTTTCTGCGTCCCTAGCCTTCGGTATGCCCGGCACGCGCGACATGCTCCGTTGGCCCTTTGGACTGGAGGAGACAAGGATGAGGAGCAGTCCGATGACCGAACGCGAATTCGAACTGAGCAGGAGGGACCTGCTCCGCTACGCCGCACAAGGCGCGGCTCTCCTCGGCACGGGGGGCCTGCTGGCCGCGTGCAGCGCCAGCACCACGAGCCCAAGCACCACGACCACGACGACACCGAGCCTCACGCTCGGCGGGACGCTACAAGCCGGCTTGAGCGGCGGCAGTAGGAGAGACACGCTCGACCCGCAGAACTGGGTGAACCTCGTCGA
>Ga0187881_10003992_pt1 | contig 12286 bp, 10 predicted proteins | sample June2016WEW_19_1_2_FD_133017 | JGI IMG/M metagenome (GOLD analysis project Ga0187881, IMG submission 133017) | Peatland microbial communities from SPRUCE experiment site at the Marcell Experimental Forest, Minnesota, USA - June2016WEW_19_100 | ecosystem: Environmental > Terrestrial > Soil >...
GACCCAGTACCCGGTGCCGGCCGCTACCCGCTTCGGTGTGCTTCACATCAGGCCCGAGGGTGCCCGCCTGCTCCCGGTCGTCGTGGATCGGGCGACGGTGGCGGCCTTCTTAGATGCGCGCCGCCTCTTTGGGTGGGACCAGGGGCCGGCCAAGACAGTCATCGGGCAGCCGATCACGCGGGTGGCGCGTTCCGAGGCCGCCTGACACTCGCGCACGGGCGTGTTAGCCAGCGGAGCGAAGGATCGATGATGTGGCGGCGCACGCCGCTCCGGTGGAGGCGGCTCGGGGACCATCGGCCGACGGATCCGGTCCCGCCGGCCGTGCGAGCGCATGTCAGGGCGCGGGACCGCATCTGCGTCTTTGCCCGCCTGGGGATCCCGCACAACTGCTTCGGTCGACTCGAGCTCGACCACGTGCGGGCCTCGGGTGGCCTCGGCCTGCGGAGTCGCAGCACTCCGGACAACCTGGTGCTCCTGTGCCCGTGGGCCCATCGCCTCAAGACGCTCCACGGACGCCGCTGGCGCCCCGTGCTCTTGGCCTGGATCGAGCGGGCCGAGCAGGAGGGCGAGTGACCCACCTCCGCGGGCGAGCAATGAAAGGCTGTCTCAGCCTGCTCGTCGTCTTCGCCCTGCTGGCCTGGCCGATCGAGCAGCTACAGCAGCTCTTCGGCTGGTCGGACTCGCAGACCGGCGACCTGCTACTGGTCGCGGTCGCGCTGCTGGCGATCGGTGCGTCCGTGCGCGGTCGCGCCGACCGGCGTCGGGCGCCGGAGACGACGCTTAGAGGTTCCCGCCTCGCATCCGGGCTGCGTCAGGCTGCAGTGGCCAGGCTTGGCGAGGCCCGGGCGGCGGGCGCTGCGCTGGCGCGGGCCAGGTACCGGATCCCGCCGGCGCAGGGCCTGCCGGCGCAGCCGAACGTGCGCCCCCGCGACCTCCCGATGAGCCCGCGGTGGGAGCGGCGTGACCGGCGGTTCAGCGATTCCCCGCCAGGGGGAGGGGGGACTCAGGTGCGCCCGAGGATGACACGAGCCCGTGATCCGCTGCCGGCGCAGCTCCGCTTCAGCGTCCTGCAGCGCGACGGGTTCCGCTGCCGGTATTGCGGTCGGACTAGCAGGGAGCCCGGAGTCGTACTGCACGTGGACCACGTCGTGCCGCTCGTCGCTGGCGGAGCCACGACGGAGGATAACCTGCTGACTGCGTGCGAGGAGTGCAATTTGGGCAAGGCCACCCGGGCCGTGGTGTCGGTCGGAACGTGACGCGGGCGACGCGCGGTGCGGCCGAACGCGACATATCGCGCGGCTCGAAGTCGGGCCATATGCGCATCCCTGCCCGGCGCTCCCGGAGCGGCGGGCGGCTGGCTGAGAACCCGTCAATTCAACGCCTCACCTTCGGTGGCTTCGGTCGGCGGAGTTCGATAGTGCGTCAGAGCAGCAGGGACGATGGTATGGCCGGTTGACTCCGAAGAGGGCCGAGCGCGGGCCAGAGGCAGAGGCTACCTTCGATAGCGAATGCGCTCCTCGTCTTGCTCGTCCGCCGGAGTGACGTCCGCGTGGAGTAACCCGCCGAGCGGGTTCAGCTCTCCTCCTCCGTCAGCCGCAACGGACCGGTAGGCGGCAAGGGTGTTACCGATTGGTCCCGTCTGCGGGACCAATCGGGCAGGCGCCTGCGCGCGGCAGTCCTCTTCGGGGGAGCCGGCGACTTCGGCACGCGCTGGGAGAATCGACGGCGTTTGCGTCCCACGACATAACCAAGCGCATTTCTTCCCGACACTCCGTCGGCATCGTGCGACAGCGGCATCGGACCGGCCGGGTCTGAACCCGCGAGGGCCATTCCGAAGTCCCGCGGCAGCCGCTCGAGACCCAGGCGCCGGGCCGGGATTGCCGGCGACCTTCAGCCGTACATGAGCGATCCCGGCGTGGTGAGCACCCGGCCCGTCTCGAGCCACGTCTTGAGGCCCGACAGGATCATCGGCCAGCCGCCGTAGAGCTGCTCGTTCGCGCCGTCGCGCAGCCCGTCGTGGGTGAGGGTCAGGTGACAGGAGTCGCCGACCGGTTCGATCTCCCAGGTGATCCGCGTGGAGCCCTCGTTCTTCACCTCGTCGCTCCAAAGCGCGACCATGCTCTGGACCAGCCGGCGCGGCCGGTCGACCTCGAGGTTCACGCCCTCGCCCAGGGGCCCGGGAGCCTTCGGGTTGGTTATCTCGAAGCGCGAACCCGGCGTCCAGTCCGAGCTGATCCGGTTCCCGAAATGGAACCTAGCCCGGGTCTCGCCGTCGGTGAGCGCCTCCCAGAGGCGCTCCGGGGTCGTGCGGATGTAGAACTCGTAAACCTTCTCCATGGGGACTCTCCCAATCGTCTCGGGGACCGCGGCCGGCACGGGCGCGACCAGTTTGCACCGCGGCACGCTCGCGGCGCCGCGTCGCCCGACCGTTGTCGCGCGTCGCGACTGGAACGGGCCCCTGAACGGCCGGGCCGGCGGCCGCCGGTTATGCTGTCCGCGAGGAAGGGGGCATATGACCCACGCTTACGACCGTCGCCGGACGGCCTTCGTCGCATACGGCTTCGCCGTTCTCCTCGCGGTGGCGAGTTGCGCCACCCCGATAGCCAGCACCCGCTCGCCCTCGCCGGCGCCGGCTACCCCTAGCGTCCCGGTTGCGACGGCGACGATCAGCACTCCCACGATAAGTCCCTCGCCGACCATCGAGATCACCCCGACTCCATCCCCTTCGCCGCCGCCCGCCGACCAGCTTCCCCTGGTGAACAGCTGCGACCCGACTTCGGTCCCGGGAGCCGTTCCTGTCGCGCCGGCCAGCGGCGTGGTCAGCTCATTCACGCTGAACGTTCCAATCCTGATGTACCACCGGATCGTGCCTGTCGCGCAGGCTGGCGACTCGATCCCTGATCTCGTCGTCCCACCTCAGACATTCGCCGCGCAGCTCGATGCCCTCGACGCGGCAGGCTGGCACACGATCACTATGGCGACACTCGCCAATGACCTGCAGGCCCGCATAAAGCCGCCGTCGAAGACCTTCGTGATCACCATCGACGACGGCTGGGACGACGGCTACACGTATGCCTTACCGATCCTGCAGCAGCACGGTTTCGTCGCGACGTACTTCGTCATCGCCAGCCGGATCGACGTGTCGAGCTTCCTGTCGTCGGCGCACCTGCGGGCTCTCGTTGCCGCCGGTGACGAGATCGGCGACCACACGATGGACCACGTCAACCTGACAGCGCAGTCACCGGCGAAACTGACATACGAGATCGACGCGGCCGCCGCCCGGATCGCCCAGGTCACGGGGTACTGGCCCGAGTCCCTGGCCTATCCATCCGGGCACGAGGACTCACGGGTCCTCGCTGCGGTCGCCGCGTGCCAGGGTTTGCGGATCGCCGTGATCGAGGGGCACCTGGTGGTCCAGGGCCCCGCGGCGCCGCAGCAGTCCGGCGCAAGCCCGGCGCCTGCGCCGACGGCGATGCTCCAGGCCTACGAGACGTGGGCCTTTCGCTTCGTGATCCCGCGGATCCGGGTCACGCCGGGCACGACGCCCGCCGCCCTACTGGCCATGCTTGGATGACTTCCGCTTGAGCGTGTCCGGGCCGACGCCGACGCCGACGATAGCGCCGACCGTTTCAAGCGAGACCCCACCGGCTAAGGGCGCCCTGACCGGCCTCCCAACAGGGTCAGGGGCTCACTGCTCGTTTCGACGCGATCGCCACCGGATCCCTTTGCCCGGTACAGCGCGACATCTGTCGCTACGATCAGGCCGTCGGCCGTCCGGGCATCCTGGGGCGAGCAGCCGAGACCGACGCTGGCCGTGACTCTCGAAGTACCGCTGGAGCCGACGGCGGCGATGGCGAGGCGGACCCGCTCAGCGATCTGCCTGGCGATCTCTTCGCTCGTTCCCGGCAGCAGCAACGCGAACTCGTCCCCCCCGTAGCGGAAACAAAGGTCGCTTTCGCGGACGGAAGCGCCGATGGCCCGCCCGGCGGCCTGGAGGAGCGCGTCGCCGGCAGGGTGCCCGTGAACGTCGTTGTAGTTCTTGAACCCGTCAAGGTCGAGCATGAGCAGGACCAACGGCTGGACGCCCGGGTCGGCGATCAGGGCTGCCAGCCGGTCGTCGAACGAGCCACGATTTCGCAGCCCCGTGAGAGCGTCCGTCTCGGCTCGAGTGGCGACGGCCCGAAGAGTCTCGGCATTCCGAAGAGCGATCGACGCCTGGCCGGCGAACAGGCGCGCCAGTTCGAACTCCTCCGGGCTGAAGTGGGCCTCCTCGTTGCCCATGCGGCCGACGTTGAGGGTGCCCGCCACCTCCCCGCCGGCGAGGAGCGGCACCACGATGAGTGATTCGGCTTCGTTCGGCGTGCCCGGGATCACGCTGATGCGCGGATCGTGGAGCGCATCGTTTACGCACTCCGCGGTGCCGTGGGCGACGACCCAGCCCGTGAGCCCCCGGTCGATCGGCATCGTGGAGCCCATGATCAGCTGCGCAAAACGATCGCGGGCCAGGACCGGGCGCAGGACGGCATCGGACCTGTCGACGCGATAGATCGTCAGGTTGTCGTAGGCCAGCACGGACTTGAGCGAGTCGGCGATCAGCTCGAAGACGCCCTGCGGATCGAGCGTCGAAAGAAGGCTGTCGTTGACCTCGAGCAGCCGGCGCCGGCTCGCCAACGACCGTCTAGCCCGTTCGTCCGCTCTCCAGACGCGGTCGCCCACCCACCACAGCAGGCCGCAGGTGAACGCCAGCATCGCCCCAGACTCGAGAAGCGACAGGGCCACGTCGAACGCCGTGGCGGACCCTGCCGCCCCGCCGCCGACACGGACGATCGTCTCTCCGGCCATGCTTGCCCCGAACGCGAGGGCCAACAGAATCAGAAGGGGCCGTCCGCGCACGGCCGGGAGCGCCAGCACGGCACCGGCAAGCGGCAAGACCACCGCCGCATCGAGCATGGTGGGCAGCAATGCCGCCACCGCAACCCCGAGCAGCATGAGCATGACTCCGGTCGCCATTAGGACGCGTGGGGCGGAGCCCCGGCGCAGCAACAGGACGGCGGCGATCAGGGTCGCCCCCAGGATCGCCCCGACCAACAGGTGCCCCGGGCGCTGGGCGTCCGGGGCCGTGGCCATGTCTACGACAAACAGGGCGAACGTCATCGCGACGCACGCAGTTGCCAGGCCAACGAACCGGCGGTCATTGCCCGATCCGAGAGCGGGCGCTCGTTCACCTGTGGCGCTGTGCACGACCTCGCGGTCAGCTGATATCGCCCCCGCGCTCCGGCTCCTGTAGCCATCGGCGATCGTGCGCTTCGTCGCGAGCGCCAGGATCGCACGGGGCCATCTGATGGTCATTCGTGGAATTCCCTTTGATGCGGTACGTCGATCCCCTCCCCTTCCCACCGAAACCCGTGTCCCGGTCGCCCTCGCCTCTGCCCGAGAGCGTTTGGGTCGCACAACGGACCATGCGCGAGCGTGGGACTCGCCACAAGAGGCCGAAGGTCCCGGCGGCTACAGGACCGGACTGTGAGGCGCGCGCCGCTACTCCTCTCACCCCGACCAAACTCGCGCGATCGAGCCCTGGTGCGGGCCATCGGCCGGGCTCGGGCGACGCGGCTCTGTGCTGCGGCACCGGTCCTGGCCGAACGAGGGAAATGGTGCGCAGCTTCTGCCCTCGACCGAGGGAGAGCTCAGGGCGGAGCGGCCACCGAAACCTTCTCTGGCCCGCGCCCGCCGTTGACGTCGATGGGAGCAGAGCGCAACAGAGCCGACGAGTAGGCGACCGGGCGTCCCAGTCCGCGGCGCTTCGAAGCATACATCGCCGCGTCGGCCCGCCGGACGAGCGCATCCGCGCCGATCGCACGACGTGCCGCGTGCGCCACGCCGATGCTGACCTGGAGATCGAGCGTGACCCCCGCGAGGCACGCGGGCCGATTGACCGCTCGGGCGATCCGATCCGCGACGCTGAGGGCGGACTCGGCACCAACGACGCCCGGGCAGACGACCAGGAATTCGTCGCCGCCGATCCGGCCGAGCGCATCCCCAGCCCTGACGGTGAGAGCCAGACGGTCGGCCACGATCCGCAGGAGCTCGTCGCCCGCCATATGGCCGAGCCTGTCGTTCACCGACTTGAAGCGGTCGATGTCGACGAAGAGGACGGCGGTCCCGGCGGCCTTGCGGGCGAGGGCTGCCTCGAGAACGTCCATAACCGCACTGCGGTTCATGACCCGTGTGAGCAGATCGTGGGTCGCCCGTCGCTCCAGCTCCGCACGCAGGTGCGCGCTCTCCGTCACGTCCTCAACGGACACAACGGCGCCGGTCACGCCTCCGCCCGGGTCGGTCAGGACGCGCAATCGGAGCATGCACCGCCGCGCGCGCAGCCCCTCGCCCGGTTGGACCCGGACTTCAAGGTCCCCGTCTATACCGTTGTCCAGAGCCGCGTCGAGCGCAGCCCGGAGTATCGGCAAGTCCTCGCGCGCCACGGTCGCGAGTTGCGCATCGACCGTGGGAGCCGGCCCGAGGCCGAGGATGCCGCTCAGCCGATCGTTGGCGTACACGATCCGGCGATCCGGCAGCACCTGGAACACGCCGATCGGCAGGGCCTCCGCCAGCCTGTGCAGGAGATGCTCGCGGGCGCGCACGGTTTCGTGTGCTGCCATCTCGTCGGAGATGTCGATCATCTCGGCCAGCACGCAGCCGCGGTCGGGATCGGCGAGCTGATTGTGGTTGGTCACCTCAAACCAGGTCCACGAGCCATCGGAGCGCCGATGGCGCAGCCGGACGGGCGGCTGAACGGTCCCCGGTTCCGAGAGCATCTGCATCCAGCTCTCGATCGCTCGATCGTAGTCCTCGGGGTGGATGAAGTCGAGCGAGCGAAGCCCCACCATGTCCGCCGCGGTCCAGCCCAGGATTTTCGTGGTCGCCTCATCGACCTCGAGGAAGACGGCCACCTCGTTCTTGCGTACCCGGGCCATGCGCGGGGGCGTGGGCCCGATCTCCGGCAGCCTTGTCAGCGCGGCCGCGTCAGCCGCGACGACCATCCCGACGTACACGCCGTGGCGGGCGCGGGCGTCAACGTAGTGGATCACCGCGGGCCGGCCGGGATCCAGCGCGAGGCGCACCTGCGCGGTGGCACCGCCCGTTTCCCGCGCGCGCTCCCAGGTGGAGATGACACGCTCGCGGTCTTCGGAGATCACTAAGTCGAGCACCGAGCGAGCCTTGAGCACCTGCTGGCCCCTCAGGGGGACCGACGCCGGCATCGGGACGAAGACCCCGTCGGCGTTGATGGCTGCGACGAACGCCGTAGGGTATTCGACGAGCAAGGCATTGAGCGCGGCGTCGAGTGCTTCCGGGCTGAGTAGTGTGGGCTTGCCTGCCATGATCTCCGTCACATTACGCCGCGGTAGCCTGTGAGTGGGCGACGCCGCGGACCCTCGTGAGTCCTCTCGGGCGGGGCGTCAGGTCGGCGTCGTGGGAATCCTGGCCACGTCCGGGCGCGTCACCGACACTCCGGACTCGACTACGGGACCCGGGAAGTCCGACTCGACCACGGAAGGCCCGATGAGGCAGTTTCGTCCGATCCGCACGCCTGCCGGGATCCGGGCTCGTTCGCCGACCACGGTGATGCCGGTGCACAGGTGCTCGGGCTCGTCGACGTTGGGAGTCCCGAGGTCGTCCCCGAAACCGACCACCGCTCCGGCGCCGACGTGGACGAACTTGTCGACGATCGCCTTGTCGACCACGGCACCCGGGCCGATCTCGGTGTCGAGCAGCACAACCGAATCGCGAACCAGGGCGCCCTCGTAGACCGTCACGCCGGGCGACAGGACCGAGTTCACCACGGTGCCGTTGACGATGCAGCCGTGGCTGACCAGCGAGTGGCGCGCAATCGCGTCCGGGCCCATCTTGGCCGGCGAGCGTTCCTCGGAGCGAGTGTGGACGAGCCAGCTCCGGTCGAACAGGTCGAGCTCGGGGACCAGCGCGGTCAGGTCGAGGTTGGCCTCCCAGTATGCCTCGATGGTGCCCACGTCGCGCCAGTAGCCGTCGAAGCGATGGCCGAAGACGGGGACGCCGCCGGCCAGCATGGCCGGGATGACGTCGCGCCCGAAGTCACTGCGCGATTCGTCCAGCCACTCATGCAGCGCGGCTCGGGTGAAGACATAGACCCCCATCGACGCCAGGTCGCTCTTCGGGACCGCCGGCTTCTCCTCCCAGTCCACCACCCGCCCGTCGGTGTCGAGCGAGAGTATGCCCATGCGGGGCGCTTCGGCCGGCGGCACGGTGCGAACGGCGACGGTAACGGCCGCGCCGGTCCGGCGGTGGGCCTCGATCATCGGCCGGTAGTCCATCTTGTAGACGTGGTCGCCGGCCAGCACGAGGACCAGCTCGGCGCCGTCCTGGTCGATCTCGTGCAAGTTGTAGCGCACTGCGTCGGCCGTGCCCAGGTACCAGCCGGTGTGCCCCTTGGACATGTACGGCTGGAGAATCTTGATGCCCCCTCCGCGCATCCGGTCGAGGTCCCACGGTCGTCCCGTTCCGATGTGGTCGATGAGCGAACGGGGGTTGAACTGGGCCAGGACCAGAACGTCATCGATGTCGGAGTTCACGCAGTTCGAAAGGCTGAAGTCGATCAGCCGATACTTGCCGCCGAAAGGCACCGCCGGCTTGGAGCGGATCGCGGACAGGCAGGAGAGCCGTTCACCGGCTCCGCCCGCCAGCACGACGGCGAGGAACCCATTCATGTCTCTCTCCCTTCCGTCTCAGCCTGACTGCATCAGCAGAAGGAACCATTCATATGATGACGCGGCCGCGCCCCTCGGAGACAGGAATCTCTTCCCTTGGGCGAGCGCGATGACGGCTTCGGTTGTCGACTCCGTGCCGTGGAGAGACCGTCTCTACGCGACCCTCAGAGCGACCGTCGGCGGGTCCCGCTGGCAAGCGTTTTCGTCCTGCGCTGACGAACGACCCCTTGCATCCGCTACAAGGTGGCGATTCCGCCATGGCCCTCGCACGATGAGGCCATAGCGTCGCGCTCTCCGGTGCCTGGACGCTCCGACCACCTGGCTACTGGTCTGAGAACTCGGCCAACGCAAGCGTCGAGTCGATCCTACGGCTGGTACAGCTCGGCTGAGGAAAGCCCGGTCGACCCGCCGGGGAAGCCTCCGGCAATGAGGACCAGGCCGTCCGAGAGCAGGGTCGCGGTGTCCGAACGGCGAGCAGTGGTCATTGAGCCGGCCGGGCTGAAGGTGCCGGAGTTGGGGTCGTACAGCTCGGCCGACGCGAGAACTGCGTTGCCGCCGGGGAAGCCTCCAGCAACGAGGACGCGGCCGTCCGACAGCAGGGTAGCCGTGTGGTAGGCGCGCGCAGCGGTCATCGAGCCCGTCGGGCTGAAGGTGCCGGTACTGGGGTCGTACAGCTCGGCCGAGGCGAGACTCTCCGCGGAGTCACCGAGGCCTCCGCTGACGAGGACGCGGCCGTCCGAGAGCAGGGTGGCCGTGTGGCCGTCGCGATCGATGGTCATCGAGCCGGTCGCGCTGAACGTGCCCTTCTTGGGGTCGTACAGCTCGGCCGCGGCGAGAGCGGTGGGCCCACCGCTGGCATTGGAGGTGCCGTCCGTGCCTCCGACTATGAGGACGTCCCCGCCGGGGAGCAGGGTGGCCGTGTGATCCTCGCGAGCCGTGGTCATGGAGCCGGTCGCGGTGAAGGTGCCGGACTTAGGGTCGTACAACTCTGCCGAGGCTAGAACATTGCCACCGTCGTCCTGGCCACCAGCGATCAGGACGCGGCCGTCGGAGAGCAGCGTGGCCGTTTCGTCGACGCGGGCGGTAATCATCGAGCCGGTCGCGCTGAAGGTGCCGGACGTCGGGTCGTACAACTCGGCCGAGGCGAGAGCCTCCGCGGAGTCATTGCTGCCTCCGGTAACCAGAACGCGGCCGTCGGAAAGCACGGTCGCGGTGTGAGCCTCGCGGGCGGTAGTCATCGAGCCGGTCGCGCTGAACGTGCCGGTCGCCGGGTCATACAGCTCGGCCGAGGCAACGGCATCGCCCGCGTTGTCCTGGCCTCCGGCGATCAGGACGCGGCCGTTGGAGAGCAGCACAGCCGCGTGGTTCATGCGCGCGATGGTCATCGAGCCGGTGGAGATGAACCCAGGCGTCGGCGATGGTGAGCCAGCGGGAGCCGGCGTGGCGCTCTGGGCCGTTCCAGGCAAAGTCGTGACGGCCGGCGTCGAAGTCGCGCCGGTGGTCGACGATCCCGTCGCCGCGCTTCCGGAGCAGCCCGAGGCGATTACGGCGACGAGCAGGCCTGCCAGGCCGAGACCGGTTGCCCGAGAGACCGGCCCGCGGAGAAGCCTCGCAGAACCGGGTCCGGGCCACGTGAAGGTCCGGGCGGTTTGAGAACGGATCGTCATTTTCTGGCTCCCCCTGGCGGTGCCTCGTGTGAGCGCCGACTCCTATCTCCGGGGCCGAAACCGATGGCCCCCGACCGCGACCACCTTAGCATTGGCCAGCATGCCGGCAGTAGCGGCCGGCCGGTCCGGAACCAGGACCTTCTCATACAGGCTGGCCCGCCACAGCCTTCCCGGCACGTCGACATCGCCTCGGTGCTCAAAGCCGGCCGCCTCGTAGTAGGTGCGGATGCGCGGGTTCGCCGCCATGCAGTCCAGTCGAAGGCAAACCGCGCCGGACATCCGCGTCAGCACCTGGGCATAGTCGAGAAGCGACCGGCCCAGGCCTCGATGCGAGCGCCGCACGGCCAGCCGATGCAGGTACATCGCGTAGTTCGGCGGCTCTTTCGGCCGCTCGCCCCAGAAGGCCGGGTCGGTCGGTTGCAGGCTGAAGGTCCCGACCGGCATCAGGCCGTCCCAGGCGAGATAGCACGTCCCCACCGCCAGGCCGGAGCGGATCCACTCAACCGGGAAGGGCCGCGGCCACTGGCCGAGGCCCCGGCTCTCGAGCCACAGGGCGGCCTCGTCGAGGATGCCGGCCACGAGATCTACTTCGCCCGCGCCCGCGGTGAGGACCCGGATCCTGCCGCCTTCGAGCATCCAGGCTTCGTCGGGGCCGACGGATCCAGTCGACTCCGACTCGGACCGGAGTTCGGGGTTGCTCATGAGGTCACCGTCCCGTATCGCGCCTCCCCCTCCGCGTCCCATACCCGCGCACAAGAACTCTAGCGTCCCGGTCCCATGCCGGACAATCGAGCGGCTGCGTTGGGGGCCTCTTGATCTGGGGCGGAAGATGAGCGGCGACACGATCGATCGGCACGGCGAGATCATCCGGCAGATGTGGTGAAAGACCGGAACGAGGCGCAGGAGGCGCAATGCCGTCTCTGGAGAACTACGAAGCACGGCCCCCGGGTGGAGCGCCCGGGGCCTGGGCCCCGGTCCTGGGCGGTGCGATCGAGGCCAAGGGTGTGATCTATGCGGGCAACCGTTGCCCGCACTGCTCGTCACGCCTGGCCAAGCTCCCGGTCAGGAACACCAAGTGCCGCGCATGCGGGCGGCCCATCGTCCGGATTCGGGGCGACGACTACGTGGTGTACCTGCTCCGAGAGGAGGACGCCGGCCCACTGCGCAAGGAGATGGACGCCCACCGGGCTCTCACGCACATGTCAGAGCCAGGCTGGCGGTGGGACCCGGAGGCCCTCCGCGGGCTTCGACGTGTCTGGATGGTCCGGTACTCAGCGCTCGGCCTTGGCGTGCGCGTGGTGCTCTGGACGAACGCCAACGCCCCATGCGGCCCCTGCCGGTCACTGGGCGATACGGTCTTCGAGCCGGCGAACGCACCCGAGCTTCCCCTGAGGGAGTGCCGGAACTTCTACTGCAACTGTCGCTACCAACCGGTGATGAGGGAGTGATCCCCCGCGAAGACCCGTCCGCGTCCGCGGACGAGGCCGGCGCGAGAGTGTTACTCCTTCCGGCCGGGCGGCCAGGTCCCCATGACCTGACGGAGGATCGCGAACTCGCCGATGTGGTAGGCGTTGTGGTCGCCGACCAGGCGCACCTCGCGGAGGATGGTGTGCCCGGGGGTGTTCGGGATCGTTGCCAGCAGGTCGGTGGCGGGATCGGCCACGAGTTCGTGGAGCGCCGCGCGGTCGGACCTGAAACCCTCGACCGTAAGCGCGAACTGCTCGGGAGTCGCGGTCGCGTCGCGCGCCGGCCAGTACTCCTCCGGCCAGGTGGGCGCGAGGTACGCGCGGTTCCGGATGTAGTCGAGAATGTCCCGCTGGGCGATCCGGATGTGCTCGAGCAGATGCCAGGGTGTGTAAGGGATGTTGGGCGGCAGCCCGTTGA
>Ga0187881_10004005_pt1 | contig 12251 bp, 10 predicted proteins | sample June2016WEW_19_1_2_FD_133017 | JGI IMG/M metagenome (GOLD analysis project Ga0187881, IMG submission 133017) | Peatland microbial communities from SPRUCE experiment site at the Marcell Experimental Forest, Minnesota, USA - June2016WEW_19_100 | ecosystem: Environmental > Terrestrial > Soil >...
CCCGCAGCCGGACAAAACTCATTCGGCTCCAGCCGCTCCCTTACCCACTCGGTCTTCTCCAGGCGCTCCAGCCCCGCCGCGGCCAGCAGAATCCCGTCCACCTGCCCCTCGGCCAGCTTGCGCAGCCGCGTATCCACATTCCCGCGAAATTCCGCTGCCTCAATATCCGGCCGCAATGCCTTCAACTGCGCACGCCGCCGCTGGCTGCTGGTTCCCACCCGCGCGCCCTCTGGAAGCTCAGCCAAACTCCCATACTTCACCGAGACAAACGCATCCCGCGGGTCCACGCGTTTGGGCGTAGCCGCAAGCGCAAATGTCTCCGGCAGCTCCGTGGGCAGGTCTTTGAGCGAGTGCACCGCCAGGTCCACCCGTCCTGCGGCCAGCGCCTCTTCAATCTCCTTGATAAACATTCCCTTGGAGCCAACCTGGGCAAAGGTGAATTCCTGCAGCCGGTCTCCGGTCGTCTTGATGATCTCGATCTCGACCGAGTGCCCCTGCGCCCGCAGCAACCCGGCAATATGGTTGGCCTGCCACAGTGCCAGTTGCGAGCCGCGGCTTCCCATGCGCAGCTTCATCGGCGGCTCTCCACGCTGGCTTCGCTCACCGCCGCGCTCTCAGCCTTCTCTTCTTCCACACTCGGGCTCACCACAGTCGCCGAATCCTCCGCCTCATGGCCAACGCTGGCAGAGACTTGCCAGGCATCGCACAGCGCATCCAGCCGCGCCTGGTTGTTCTCCCGCGCCGCCTGCTTGAGCGCCTGCATCGGCGGGTGCAGAAACTTGTTCACCAGTCCCCGCGTCAGCGCCTCCACGGCCGCCACCTGCTCCGCGTTCAGCGAACCCAGCCTCGCCTGGATGCGCCTGAGCTCCGCCTGCCGTATCTCCTCCGCCTGCCTCTGCAGAGCCACAATCGCCGGAGCCGCATTCACCGTCCGCTGCCGCTGCTGGAACCGCTCCACCTCGCCGGCGATCAGGGTCTCGGCGTCCGAGGCCTCGCGGCTGCGCTCGGCCATGTGCGCCGCGGCCACCTGCTGCAGGTCGTCGATATCGTAGACAAAAATCCCTTCCAGCTTGCCCATCTCCGGGTCCACGTCCCGCGGCACGGCAATATCGATAAAGAACATAGGCCTGTTCCGCCGCCGATGCAGAAACGCCTGCCCATGCTCACGCCGGAAGATGGGGTGCGGCGCGCCCGTCGAGCTGATTACGATATCCGCCTCGCTGGCCGCCTCATAGAGCTGCTCGAAGGGAATCACGCGCCCCTGAAAATCTTCGGCCATCAGCCGCGCCCGCTCCTGGGTCCGGTTGCTCACCAGAATCGCCCCTGCCCCCTGCTGCACCAGGTGCCGCGCGGCCAGCTCGCTCATCTTGCCCGCGCCCACCAGGAAGACCGTCCGCCCTTCGAGCGATCCGAAGATCTTGCGCGCCAGCTCACGGCCACCGAGGCGATGGAAACGGAATTCGATCCGATCTCGGTCTCGGAACGAACCCTTTTTGCGGCGGCAAAGGCGCTCTGCAGCAGGTGTTCCAGTTGCCCGGCCACGGTGCCCGAAGCCCGCGCCACGGCGAAGGCCTCTTTCACCTGCCCCAGAATCTGCGGCTCGCCCACCACCATCGAGTCCAGGCTGGCGGCCACGCGAAAGAGATGCCGCACCGCATCCCGGTCTCTCTGCTCATAGATGTGCGGCCCCAACAGCGCCGGGTCCAGCCCAAAGTGCCGGTACAGAAACCCTGCCAGATCCGCATCCGGCCCCTCTACGGCGGCCAGCAGCTCCACCCGATTGCAGGTGGAGACGATCATGCACTCCAGAACCCCCGGCATGGCGGCCAGCGCACGTGTCGTCTCCGGCAGATCCTCGCGGCTGATGGCGATCCGCTCGCGAAGCTCGATGGGCGCGGTCCTGTGGTTGACGCCGATCAAGACAAGCCTGGTGGGCGCCTGCGTCATGGGGCACCGAACCTGTGCACGTGGCTGAACAGGTTGGCGGTCCAAACCACCACCATCACCGCAAAAACAACTCCAGACAGGTAAGCCGCCTTGCGTCCCCGCAGCCCCGCCGTCCGCCTCACCAGCAGCAGCAGCACATAGATCCCCCAGCTAATAAAGGCCGCAATGATCTTGGGATCGAGAAAGTACGCCGCGCCCAGCGCCGTCTCCTGCACCAGCACCGCGCCAATGACCAGCCCCACCGTCATGCACGGAAAGCCGAACTCCAGCATGGCCTCGGCAATCCGCTCCAGCGTATCCAGCGGCGGCAGCCAGTCCAGCGGCGCCCACCAGGAGTCCTGCCCGGCCACAAACTTCGGCTTGCTCTTGATCCGCCGTTCCTGAACCAGGTAGAGGATGGAAGCCAGCAGGCTGAAGCCCAGCGCCACATACGCCAGTAGCAGCGCCACGATGTGCGCGATCAGCCAGCTAACCCGCACTCCCTGGGAGGGAAACATATACCGGTCCGGCCCCAGCGAAGGCACAAAAACCAGAAAGAAAGTAGCCGGCAATGCAAACAAACCAAGCGAGATAGCGTCGTAAAGCCACCACACCAGAAAGAACAGCCCCGCAACGGCCAGTCCCAGCAGCGACTGCACCTCCCGCACCCCCATCGGCACCCAGCTATGGGCCTGCACCAGCATCTCCACCGCCGATACAAAGTGGAAGAACAGCGCCATTCCGCCCAGGTGGACGCACCACCTGCGCCACCGCTCCACGCCATACAGCACGGCCGGAAAAACGGCCACACCCGCCGCCGCATAGAGCACAGCCGCAACTCGGAGCCAGAGGAGATACATTTCGTGTTTACCTTAAGGCGTAACTAAACAGTATACTGTGACGCAAATCACCAACCGGAAGGCCGGAACCCGGCTCACAAACTGAAAGATATTAGCCTGGAATCCGCCGGAAATTGAGGAAAGTACTTTAATCAGTGAATTTCTGATCGATTCAGAAGCATTTGTGAGTTTACTTGAACGCTGTATCGAATAACCGGGGAGATTTTGCCTATCGATCTGTCTTGCCTGGCTGGAATCCCGTGGTTCGAGGGCGAGACCTGTGTACCCTATGTTTCCGATGCACAAGGTCTCGCTGGGCGACCTGCGTTGCCGTCGGTGAAGCGTCCCCTCCGAACCTGTAGAGCTGCTGCGCTGAATTACTGCGGAGGAGCCGTGGTAGTGGTGGTCGTGGTTTGAGTCTGATCCACTGGTGGAATCGTGGTTGTCGTCGTCTTTTCCTTTGTCTTCGTCTCTTTCACGTGATGATGCTTGTACTTCGTTTTGCTCTTGGAGGTATCGGTGGTTTGGGTGATCGGCTGATCTGGAGTCTGCGTGGTCGTAGTGGATTGCGTTATATCCTGTGCCGTTACCGGCAGCGACATCGCAAGCACGGCAAGCGATCCGAGGACAACGGCATATGGTTTCATTGTTTTCATTCGATTCTCCTTATGTAGTCTGGAATTTGATACTTGAGTCACGCGCGGATTCCGGCCGTGGCGAACTGCTTCCTTTGCGGTATATCTAGGCTCGCTCATCACAGAGCGCAATGCTAAGCAGTACGGCTCATCGCGCGAGCCAGGCAACAAGCGGGGTTGCAGTCGGTGATCGGAAAGCATGGCGAGCGTGCGCCTACAGCGCGGCGCGCATGTCGAACTTCTGCGCGACGGGCTCGACGATCTGCACCACTCCGTGGCCGGGATTGACCTGCTCGCGGAGACGGATCAATCCAAATCTCTTGAGTTTGTTCACGTCGCGGGTGACCGAACCCCGGTTGCGGCCCAGTTCCTCGGCAAGGGCTGAGATGCTCAGCCGCTTCTTCCGCGCCACCTGGCAGAGCCGGATGCGCTGCGCCGTCAGACATTCGAGCATATCGAGCGGGTCGGCGAAGGTGATGATCCTCTCCGGCTCGAGGCGCTCACCTCGTTCCATCTTCCTGACTCGCTCAAGGGAACGCCGCACATGGCCTTCAAATCCGTCGGTGAAAACTTTAGTTTTCATAGTTTCTCCTGATAGCTTTTTCTCAGTGCCAAAACCTCCCGATAAAAGCTCTTCGCAGTGGTGGAATAGTCTTTGAACTCGACCCGGTTCGACGCGCCCATGAAATGGCGCTCATGGATGCCGTGCGCGTTATCGTACCTAAGGACCCGGCCATGATCGATGCTGGTCAGATGAGGCATGAGAAAGGCGAGATTGTATTGAACGACCTCACCCTTGGCATCGACCCAGACCTCTTCGCGCAGAATGCCAACTCCGCCGGCGCAATGAAAACGAGCTTTATCATCGGTGTCCTTGAGAAGGCGGCTCTTTCTGCCCATGGAAACATTCTAGTATAGGTGATGCGTGAAATGCAACACCTGAGCCCCGTTTTCCCATTCGCCTGCTTTCGCCGTCCCTGGAGTCTCTTGCAAAATTACCTTCAGGCTATAGATTGTGTCAGGGCACGACTTTAGTCGTGCCGCAAATGGTCAATTTTAGATTCCGGCTTTAGCCGCTGCGGAATTGCAAATAACTGAAAACAAAAACCGCAGGGGCTAAAGCCCAACACGATTTTGTTGCTCTTTCGGCACGACTGAAGTCGTGCCCTGACACATTTTGCAGTCTCAATGGAATGTTGCAAGGGGCTCCTGGTCACGGCAATTCACCCGGCGAGCCGCCGCTCCGCAACGGTATTCTTAAAGGCAACGTGATTAGGGAAGACAAACAACCCGAGCCAGAACCAGCTCCGCAGATCCCTCCCCCGGACCAGGCTCCGTCCGAACTGACGCCCTTCATGCGCCAGTGGACGGCGGCCAAGCGCGAGAACCCCGACGCCTTGCTCTTCTTCCGCATGGGCGACTTCTACGAGCTCTTCTACGACGACGCCGTGACCGTCAGCCGCGAGTTGCAGTTGACCCTGACGGCCCGCGACCGCGAGCGCTCGCAACCCATGTGCGGCGTTCCGTATCACGCCGTCGAGCCCTACCTCACGCGCCTCCTGCGCAAGGGCTACCGCATCGCCATCTGCGACCAGATGGAGGACCCCAAGCTCACCAAGAAGATCGTCAAGCGCGAGGTAACGCGGGTGCTGACGCCGGGCACGGCGCTCGACTCCGCACTGGGCCAGGAGCAGAACAACTTTCTGGCCGCGCTCTTTGAAACCGGTCCCGCGAAGGAACCTGTCTGCGCCGTGGCCCTGCTCGACGTTTCCACGGGCGAGTTTCGTACCGCCGAATTCCGCGGTCCCTCTGCCCGCCAGCAGGCCGTGGATGAACTCGTCAAAGCCGGTCCCAGCGAAGTTCTGCTGCCCGCAAGCGCCGAGTTGCCCGCGCCGCTCGAACGCATTCCTGCCCGCACCCGCGTAGAGGACTGGGTCTGGACCCGCGATTTCGCCGTGCCCCTGGTCGAGCGCCAGCTCAACGTCCGTACCCTGGAAGGCTTCGGCCTCGACCAGCATCCAGCCGCCGCCATCGCAGCCGGCGCGGTCCTCCATTACGTGCGCACCACGCAGAAGATCGATGCCCAGCACATCGACAGCCTCAAATTTCAGGAGCACTCCACCGCGCTCGAACTCGACCAGGTCACGGTCCGCAACCTCGAACTGGTCGAGCCGCTGTTTCTGGGTCAGGACAGCCGCGCCACGCTCTTCCACACCCTCGACGCCTGCCAGACGCCCATGGGCAAGCGCCTGCTGCGTTCCACCATCCTCCGTCCGCTCTTCGATGCGCAGGCCCTCGAAGCCCGCTATGAAGCCGTAGCCGAAGCTCACGCCAACCTGCTCCAGCGCGAAGAAATCCGCCGCGCATTCTTGGGCATCCTCGACCTGGAGCGTCTCCTGGCCCGGCTTTCTCTCGATTCCGCCGGCCCCCGCGACGTCCGCGCCCTCGCCGCCAGCCTTGCCAAGCTCCCCGCCCTCAAGATTGCGCTTGAAGCCATGCAGGCTCCGCTCTGGCGTGCGCTCACCGAGCGCCTTGACACGCTCGAAGAGACCACCGCGCGCATTCAAACCACGCTGGTCCCCGAGCCTCCGCTGACGCTGGTGGATGGAGGCGCGATTGCCGCCGGCGTGGACTCCGAACTGGACGAGTTGCTCGCCATCTCAACCACCGGCAGGCAGGCGATTGCGGCCATCGAAGAACGCGAACGGCAACGCACCGGCATCGGCTCACTGAAAGTGCGTTATAACTCCGTCTTCGGCTACTACATCGAGATCACCAAGGCCAACCTTGCCCTGGCGCCCGCCGATTACGAGCGCAAGCAGACGCTGGTGAATGCGGAGCGGTTTACCACCCCGGAGCTGAAGGAGTACGAGCGCAAGATTCTCACCGCGCACGACCGTTCGATTGAAATCGAGAAAAGAATTTTTGTCGAGTTGCGCAAGGCCGTCCTCGAAGCCGCGGGCCGCATTCGCCGCAGCTCCGCCGCTATCGCCGAAGCCGATCTGCTGGCCAACTTCGCGCATCTCGCCGCATTGCGCCGCTACGCCCGCCCGGTGATTGTCGAGGAGCCGGTGATCGAAGCCACTGCCGCCCGCCATCCGGTCATCGAGCAGTGGATGGAAGAGACACGCGAGGGACGCTTCATTGCCAACGATCTCTATCTGAACGCGGCCGGCGAGGGGCCGAGCCTGCTGCTCATCACCGGTCCGAATATGGGCGGCAAGAGCACCTATCTGCGTCAGGCGGCGATGCTCATTCTTCTGGCCCAGATGGGCAGCTTTGTGCCGGCGGAGAGTTTGCGCTTTGGCCTGGTGGACCGCATCTATACGCGCATCGGCGCCAGCGACAACGTAGCCCGAGGCCGCTCCACCTTCATGGTGGAGATGACGGAGACGGCCACCATTTTGAATACGGCCACAAATCAATCGCTGATTCTGCTGGATGAGATGGGCCGTGGCACGGCCACCTTCGACGGCCTCTCGCTGGCCTGGGCCACGGTCGAGTATCTGCACGCCGAGAGCGGCGCGCGCACGCTCTTTGCCACGCATTATCATGAGTTGACCATGCTGGCCGAGAAGCTCAAGCGCGTGCGCAATCTGCGCGTGGGCGTAAAAGAAGCGGCGGGCGGAATTGTGTTTTTGCATAATATTGAACCGGGCGCGGCCAGCAAGAGTTACGGCATCGAAGTGGCGCGCCTGGCGGGACTGCCCGCTGCTGTGATCGAGCGGGCCAGGCACGTGCTGCGGCAGCATGAAAAGCAGGAGCGGCAGAGCGTACAGGTGGAGACGGCCGATCCAGTGCAGTTGACCATCTTCACCCCGCTCTCGCAGCGCATTGTGGACCGCATTGAAGCTACCGACGTGAACTCGCTGACGCCGCTGCAGGCTCTGAATCTGCTGGAAGAGCTTCAAAGCGAGTTGAAGGAGAAGGGATGACGGCGAATTTGCGCCAGGCCGCGGGAAGCCTGCTTGTGGTGGGCCTCGGAGGCACGGAGCTGACCAATCTCGAACGCGCGTGGCTCAAGCTGGTGCGGCCGGCGGGGGTGATTCTCTTCCAGCGCAATATAGAGGACGCCAAACAGACGCGGGCGCTGCTGAGCGAGGCCACAGGGCTGTGCGTTGCGCCCAGTTTTCGCTGCGTGGATGTGGAAGGCGGGACTGTGAACCGGCTGCGCGACGCGATGCCGCCTATTTCGTCCGCGCAGGCTGTGACGCTGGCGGCCATGAAGATGGGGAAGATTGGGCTGATTCGCGAGCAAGGGGAACTGATTGCGCAGGCCGTGAAGGCCTTCGGCTTCAATACGACGCTGGCGCCGGTGGTGGACCTGGCGCTGCCCGATTCGGCCCAGGTGATGGGCACGCGGGCTGCGGCATCGACGGCGGAGGGCGTGGTGGACTATGCGCGCAACTTTCTGGCCGGGCTGGCGAAGCATGGAGTAGTAGGATGCGGCAAGCATTTTCCCGGGCTCGGCGGCGGCGCGCTGGATTCGCACCTGGAAACTCCCAGGATCCGGCGCAGCGGCCGCGAACTATGGCAAAAAGACCTGGCGCCCTATCGCGAATTGCGCCACGAGCTGCCCATGATCATGGTCAACCACGCGGCCTATCCCGATACGCCGGGCAAGGATCGGCCGGCCACCGCGTCGCCTTATTGGATTACGACCGTGCTGCGCAAGCGGCTTGGCTATTGGGGCCTCATCTTCTCAGACGATATGGAGATGGGCGGCATTTTGAACTTCATGCCGATAGAAGATGCCGCCGTCGCGGCCATCCGCGCGGGAATGGATCTGCTGGAAATCTGCCACAGTCCGGAGCTGATTCTGAGAGCCTACGAGGCATTGATCGCCCAGGGAGAGCGCTCGGCCGCCTTCCGCAACCTGCTCCTGGCGCGGGCAGCGCAGACTGCGCGGCAGCAGGCGAAGCTGTTTGCCGGCGGAGTTCCTGCGGCGCTTTCAGCCCGGCAGTTCGAGGCGCTGCGCAATCGAATTTCGCGCTTCAGCCAAATCATCGGCAACTCCCAGTCCAATCCCCAGGAGGCCCAACCAGCATGAGCGCAAAGACGATGACCGTAGCCGGCATCATGAGCGGCACCTCGGCCGATGGAATCGACGTGGCCCTGGTGCGGATTGTTCCCGGCAGACCGCGTCCCACACTCACGCTGCTGGCGCACGCGGGCTTCGCGTTTCCGGCTGCGCTGCGCCGAGCATTGCTCACGGCGATGAACGCGGCCTCGACCACAACCGCGGAACTGGCGCGGCTCAACTGGCGTTTGGGACTGGCCTACGCCGAGGCCGTCGAAGCTACGCTCAAGCGGCATCCGGTCAAGCTCGACCTGATTGGCTGCCACGGCCAGACGCTCTATCATCAGCCGCGCGCGGTCATGTATGCGGGCCGCAGCTTTGCCTGCACCTGGCAGGCCGGCGAAGCCCAGGTTATCGCCGCCATGCTCGGCATCCCGGTGGTTTCCAACTTCCGTCCCTCTGACATGCTTGCCGGCGGCCAGGGAGCGCCGCTGGTTCCACTGCTCGACTACGTGCTCTTTGCAAACGCGAAACGCGGCCGCGTGCTGCAGAACATCGGCGGCATCGCCAACCTGACCGCGATTCCCGCCGCGGCCACGCCCGACGAAGTGATCGCCTTCGATACCGGTCCCGGCAACATGGTGATCGATGCGCTGGCCCTGCAACTGTTCGGCAAGCCCTTCGACCGCAACGGCGCACTCTCGGCGAAGGGCAAAGTGATTGCGCCGGCGCTGGCGGCTGCTCTGCGCAATCCCTACTTCCAGCTCAAGCCTCCACGCACCGCCGGGCGCGAGCAGTTCGGCCGCGAATATGCCGCAAAGTTTCTTTCCTCCTGCCGGCGAACCAGCAACAATCCGGCGGATATTTTGGCCACGGCCACCGCGCTCACCGCCGAGACCATCGCGCAGAGTTACAAGCGCTTCGTCCATGCCAAGATGAAGACCGGCGGCGTGGACTACATCGTCTCCGGCGGCGGCGCGCGCAACCGTACCTTGATGGCCATGCTGGCCGAGCGGCTGGAGCCGATGGGTTGCCAACTGGCCACCAGCGACAAGTTCGGTCTTCCCATTGAGGCCAAGGAGGCCGCGGCCTTTGCGCTGCTGGCCTGGCAAACCTGGCATCACCGGCCCGGCCACTTGCCCGCGGCCACCGGCGCAACGAGGACCGCAATCCGCGGCCAGTTGACCTATGCGTAAACTGTTCGCTCTGGCCGCTCTGCTTGCTCTTGCCGGCTGCCACTCGGCTCCAAGAGATCCCGGCACGGTGGTCTTTCTCATCGAAAGCAGTCCGGCCAATCTCGATCCGCGCATCGGAACGGATGGTCAATCCGAGCATATCGACGAACTCTTGTTTGACGGGCTGGTGGCTCGCGATTCCAGCTTTCACTTCACTCCGGCATTGGCCGAGCGCTGGGAGCAGCCCACTCCGCTGACGCTGGTCTTTCACCTGCGCACCGGCGTCCGCTTCCACGACGGCCGCCCGCTCACCGCCGCCGATGTGCTGTGGACCATCAACTCCATGCGTTCTGGCGCCGTGATCTCGCCCAAGGCCGCGGCCTACGCCACGATCGACACCATCGAAGCTCCCGACGGCCGCACAATAGTTTTTCATCTGAAGCACCCCGACAATTTTCTGCTCACCAATCTCTCCACAGGCGCCATCGGCATCGTTCCCTCAGGCAGTGGGCGCGACTTCTGGCAGCATCCCGTGGGCACCGGACCCTTTCGCTTCGTCAGCCAGCAGATCGATCAGGATGTGGTCGTCGAACGCAATCCGCTCAGTTGGTCTGTGGTGCCGAAGCTCGCGCGCGTGCGCTTCGCCGTAGTGCCCGACACCATTACCCAATCCCTTGAACTCGAAAAAGGCTCCGGCGACGTGGCCGTCAATTCCCTGCCCATGGATTCCCTCCCCGTTCTCGCCGCGCGCCCCAATCTGCAGGTGGAGGATACGGACGGAACACAGATTCAGTACCTGGCCTTCAATCTCCGCGACCCGCTGCTGAAGGACGTGCGCGTGCGCCAGGCCATTGCCTGCTCCATCGATCGCGACCTGCTCATCCAAACCTTGCTGCGCGGCCATGCGCAGCCCGCTGTGAGCCTGTTGCCCGCCAGCCACTGGGCCTTCACCGCGGAGGTGCCGCGCTACGATTACGATCCTGCTCGCGCCGCGAGCCTGCTGGATGAATCCGGCCATCCCCCCGGCAAGGACGGAATCCGCCTCCATCTCACCATGAAGACCAGCAATGTTGAAGATGTGCGCCTGCTGGCGGCGGTGCTGCAACAGCAACTGGCTAAAGTGGGCATTGCGCTCGACCTGCGCAGCTATGAGTTCGCCACCTTCTACTCTGACGTTACTCGCGGCGCTTTTCAGATCTATTCCCTCCGCTGGATTGGCGGCAACGAGCAGCCCGATATCTTCAGCTACGTATTTTCCACCTCGAACTTCTCACCCCAGGGCGGAAACCGCGGCCACTATTCGAATGCGCGGCTCGATGCCCTGCTCGATGACGCGGCCCAAATCACGGACGCGGCCAAACGGCGCGACGATTACGTCGAGGCCCAGCAGATTCTCGCCCGCGACCTGCCCGCCATCAATCTCTGGTACAGGGATACGATAGTCGTGCATAATCGCCGCCTGACCCACGTGAATCCTTCGCCGTCGGGGAGTTACACTTTTCTTGAGACGGCCGAACTGGCGAATTGAGCCTTTAGACTCTCTTGAGGTTATAGAATAGGAAAAATGCGCAAAATTTGCGTCTTTGCGCTCACTCCACGAGCCTTTATGGACCGTCCGTCACATCATGAGACGGCTCTTCAACCTTTTGGCGCACTGGTTCGTCTAGAGAAATGGAAATGACTTTCCCGCCCCGGTCACCGGAAAGATCCGGTCCGTGGAGAAAAGGCTTATGCTCAGCAACATGAAGATGCGCATTCCAGTCTCGACCATGCGCAGGTCACTCTCAATCAGTTCGCTCGTATTCGTCGCCTTCTTCCTTGCAGCGCCTCTGGCCCTTGCGCAGGCGCCTACCACCCGCTTTTTGGGCACCATCACCGCTATCAGCGGCGCCACGGTCACGGTAAAGACCGACGCGGGAGACGTTCGCCAGTTCGACGTTCCCTCCACAGCGGCCATCAAGCGCATCTCTCCGGGGCAAAAGGATCTGAGCGCCGCCGATACCCTCCAGTTCAGCGATCTGGAGACCGGGGACCGTGTGCTTGTGAAGCTCGACCCGGTCGCGCCCGGCCCTCCGGCTCAGGCTCTGCAAATTGTCGCCGTCAAACAGGCAGACCTGGTCAAAAAACAACAGGAAGAGCGCGAAGACTGGCAAAAGCGCGGCGTGGGCGGGCTGGTGAAGAGCGTTGACAGCGCAGCCGGCGTCCTTGTTTTGACCAGCGGCACGGGAGCCACGGCCAAAACCATCGCCGTTCACACCACCAAGGCAACCGTACTCAAGCGGTACGCGCCCGCTTCGGTGCGTTTCGATGAGGCAAAGCCGGCGCCCATCGATGCCATTCATCCCGGCGACCAACTGCGCGCGCGGGGAACAAAGAATGAGGACGGCACGGAGATCGCCGCGGAAGAAGTGATCTCAGGCACCTTCCGCAATATCTCCGGAGCCATCAGCTCGATTGACGCCGCCGGGTCCGCCTTCGTAGTCAAGGATCTGGCCACCAAGAAACCGGTCACCATCCACATCACTCCGGACGCGCAGATGCGCCGGCTTCCGGACCGCATGGCGCAGATGCTCGCGGTGCGGCTGAAAGGAAGCTCCGCTGGATCGGGCGGGAACGTACAGTCAGCAAGCAATTACTCGGCGCAGACCCAGCGCGG
>Ga0187881_10004007_pt1 | contig 12247 bp, 12 predicted proteins | sample June2016WEW_19_1_2_FD_133017 | JGI IMG/M metagenome (GOLD analysis project Ga0187881, IMG submission 133017) | Peatland microbial communities from SPRUCE experiment site at the Marcell Experimental Forest, Minnesota, USA - June2016WEW_19_100 | ecosystem: Environmental > Terrestrial > Soil >...
AGGGCTCCGGCAGCTCCCCGGTCCGCAATGACGCCTGACGCCACTCCAGCCACCAGGGCCGCTCCGAAGGAGGTCTCTTCACGGTACCGGGGAACGTGCAGCGGCACCTGGAAGCCGGCCTCGAACGCCCGGCGGAGCGCCGGGTTCAGGCGGATGGCATTGCCGGATCCCACCAGGGTGTCCACCCGGGTCCTTTCCGCCTGCGCGAACAGGTTGTAGAACCCCAGCAACTCGGACACAACCCCTTCTCTGACCCCTGAAGCCAGGTGCTCCGGCGTGAAGTTCGACAGTCCGATGTTCTGAATGCTCCCCCGGATGCCGGGAGAGAGCCGAGTCCCGCTGAATCGTGTATCGACCCGGAGAGGGCCTTCTTCCTGCGACGGCGGGCTCATGGCATTCATGAGGTCCCACGGGATCTCCTGATCACGGCCGGTCATGAACCGCACTGTTCTTCGAAAGAAATCCCGAAGTGCTGCATACGCTCTGCCGCCGCAGAGTCCTGCTCCGACTCCGAGGTACCCTCCGAACGGAAGCGGGCGCATGTCGATGCCGTCGATCCGTCGAAAGTCGGACACAAAGAGGGATATCTGGCTCCCCGTGCCGACGTTGACCAGCGCCATGCGCTCCGCGTCTGCGACGGAACCGAGGAAGCTTGCCTGGTTGTCGCCGAATGCGGGAAAAACAGGGATGCCGTGCCGTATCTCGCCCAGCGCGGCATACGAGCGCGTCAATTCCGGAAAGATGGAGGGGTCACAGCCGATTGCCTGCAGAGCCTTTCGGGCGAACTCCAGGCTTTCCAGCTCGAGGCTCCCCAGGCTTGCCGCGCTGGTAGAATCCATCAGGGGAGCGCGCCGGCCAGACAGCTTCATGACCAGATAGTCCCCGATGGTGCAGAGGGACGCCGCTGATCTCGGCACCAGTCCCTTTTTCAGATTGGCGAAGTGCGTGACCACTCCCATCCCGGTGCTGACAGGCCAGCCCAGGCCCGCGGAGACAAAGGATGCGTAGGTCCCCCCCTGGAAGGAAAGATCCCCGCGGCCATCCTGCCACGTGTACAAGGGGCTTGCTGCGTTTCCCGCGGCATCGACGTACAGCACGCCGTGCATCTGGCCTGCCACTCCAATCCCGCCGATGTCCCTGTGCGCTTCCAGGGCCCTGTCCAATATCCCGCGGGCGGTCCGGACCGCCGCATCCGGGTCCTGCAGAGACTCCCACGGCGCGCTGCCGGGAATGCCGGAGCGGTTGCTTTCAGTCTCCAGGAAGACGATGCGGCCGTCGGCGGCATCCAGCACCACTGCGCAAATGGACGTGGTGCCGATGTCAAGCCCGAGGAGCTTCATCAGTCGCGCGAGCGAAGCGGGGGCAGGGGGATGAAAGCGGAACGCACCCCGATCAGCCCGGCATACCCGGGATGCCTTGCCACGAGCCTTCGGTCCATCATGGGGACGCTCACTCCCAGGAAGAGACCCGTGACCGCCACGGGCCCGGCAATGGTCCACCACCAGGAAGGATTGGCCGCAAGGCCGAAAAGCCAGAGACCCCACCAGAAGAGCACTTCCGCAAAGTAGTTGGGATGCCGGGAGAGCGCCCACAGTCCCGTGTTGAGGATCTGCCCGGGGTCCGCGCGGGTCAGGATGAACCTGCGCAGCTGACGGTCCGCAGCAGCTTCGATTGCGATTGCGCACACCGTGACGGCAACGGCAAGCAGGTCCAGGACGCCTGACGGTCTGCTTCCGGAAATGAAAACGGGAAGCAGCGCAATGCATCCCAGAAACACGATGACCGTGGGGAACAGATGGAAGCCCAGGAAGCTCACCGGCCAGTAGCCGGCGCCGAGCTTGCGGTAGTCGGCGTAGCGCCAGTCTTCATCCGCGAGGCCGCGCCACCTGCGCAGCCAGTTCATGGTGAGCCTCACTGCCCAGACAGCCACCAGAGCGATCACGACGACATGCCGCGCCGAGGACCCCCCTGTGGCCGCGGGCCCTCCGGCGACCAGCCAGTACACGAGGATGGGGACGGGGGCCACGCTCCAGTAGGGGTCGTACACGCTGGAGTTGTCCAGGATCAGGCTGAAAACGAACACGACAACGGTTGCCGCAAGGTCCGCCGCGCCGGCGGTCCACAGCAGCGAGCCCCTGTCGAAGACCTTTCCAGCCGCGAAGGCCACGGCGGCGGCGACAAGGTAGGCCAGGAGACAGATCAGACGGGACTGGGTCCTGGTCAGATGTACGTCAGGCATCATTCGTCCTTTCTTCATGCCAGGGGATGAACTGTTTTCGCGTGGCGGGCTGGCAGCGGGGGCAGTAGAAGGAATCATACCCCAGCACGCCAACCCGTCGAATGGTGGTTCCGCAAACGGGGCATGGCTGGCCGTTCCTGTTGCGCACCCGGACATGGTCCCGTACCTTGACCTCGATGGGCTTGCCCGCTTTCTGCACCTCGGAGATGCCCCAGTCCATGACCTGGCGGATGCTGTCATACAGCTTGCGGCGCTCCACAGGGCCCAGGCTGGCGCATGAGGTCTTGGGGTGGATACCGGCGGCAAAAAGGATCTCGTCCGCATATGCGTTGCCGATGGCGCTCAGCGCGGTCTGGTCCATCAGGAACACTCGCGCCTGGTGGCGTCTGCCCTGGATGAGCATGTCGAAGGCTTCGAACGTGAACTCCGCGGAGAGAATGTCGATGCCCTGCTGGCGGAACCCTGGGATGGAATCATAAGCGCCGGCGGGGGCAAGGTACACCTTCCCCATTTTTTTCTCGTCCGCGTACAAGAGCCGCCGGCCGTCGTCCAGGGCAAGGGAAAAGCACGTGCCGGCAAGTCCCCTGTCCCCGGCGCCGGCAAGCTGCAGGCGCCCGGCGAGCATGCAGTGCATGATGAGCTCCCTGTCCTCCAGGCCGAAGCGGAGGAACGGGCCGCGCCTGTCCAGCGCGGCGAACATCCGTCCCGTCATTGCCGCCGCAAACCCTCCCGCGTCAGGGAGAAGGATGCGAAGCACGATGGGCTCCTTGACCTTCACCTCTGTGATTCGCCGCCCGATGATCCGCGGCGCGAGCATCCTGACTATGTAGTGGAGATCTGGCAGCTCCGGCACGCATCGAGTTGAACCCTAGATCCGCCTCTTGTCAACCACGCGCCTGAGCTTCCCTTCGCCGGCCCGGCTGATGGAGCCAGGCTCTGCACGCTCCATTTTTGCGATCACGCCAAGGACCGCCTCCATTCTGTGCGCCACCCGGTCGAACGGGTTGCCCACCGCGGCGGACGTCCCGGCATCGTTTCGAGCATCGGCCGGCTCCACCAGGACGGTCAACGTGTCGATCCCATCCCTGCGGTCGAGGTGGATCTGGAAGTGAGGCGCAAGCCCGGGCTCCGCGGTGATGATCTCCTCGATCTGCGACGGGAAGATCTTTGTGGCCCCCAGGATGATCATGTCGTCGATCCTTCCCCGGATCCGCGTCATGCGGGCAAGAGTGCGCCCGCAGGGGCACGGCTCCCGGGTCACGCTGCCCAGGTCCCCGGTCCGATAGCGCAGCATGGGGAAGCCCTCTTTGGTGATAGTTGTCAGGACCAGCTCTCCCTCTGAGCCGGCCGGCAGGGTCTCACCCGACTTCGGGTCTATCACTTCCAGGATGAAGCAATCCTCGTTCACGTGCAGCCCGTCTTTTCTCTCGCATTCGAACGATACTCCCGGGCCCAGGACCTCGGTGAGACCGTAATTGTCCAGGGCGGTTATTCCAAGACTTTGCTCCAGAAGGGAGCGAAGGCCCTCGCTCCACGGCTCGGCGCCGAAATAGCCCGCGCGCAGGGCCAGCTCTCCGTTGCTGATTCCCATGTCCCGCGCCGCCGATGCGATTGCCAGGGCATAGTTCGGAGTGCACGCCAGGGCGGTGGTCTTGAAATCCTTCATGATCCGCACCTGCTTTTCCAGGCTCCCCGTGGAGGCCGGAATCACGGAAGCCCCGATCCGCTCGGCGCCCGCGTGCAGGCCGAAGCCGCCGCTGAAAAGACCGTAGGTGAACGCCACCTGCACGACGTCATGCTCCGTCATGCCCCCGGCAGCAAGCACGCGGGCAACGCACTCCGCCCACGTGCGCAGGTCGTTTCGGGTGTACCCCACCACCACGGGAGTGCCGGTTGTCCCGGAGGTGGACTGGATGCGCACGATGTCTCGGAGGGGAACGGCGAACATGTCGTACGGATAGCTCTTTCGGAGGTCGTCCTTTGCGGTGAACGGAATGCGCCTGAGATCCGCAAGGTCCCGGATGTCGTCAGACTTGACTCCATGGCCGCTGAATGACTGGCGGTAGAAAGCGACGTTCCTCTCCGTTCTGTGGAGGGTGGCCTGGAGGCGCTCCAGCTGAACCTGGTCCATCTGGTCGCGTGTCATGGTCTCGTATTTCTGATTCCAGATCATGAGTCCCCCTTTGCCCGAGCCGGTCCTCCGGGCCGCTATTCCTCGATGCGCCGGTATTCCCTGCCGAGATAGGAACGGCGCACGTCATGGTTTGCGGACAGCTCCTGGGCTGTGCCCTCCAGCATAATCCGTCCCGTCTCCATGACGTACCCCCGGTCAGATATCGAAAGGGCGGCCCGCGCGTTCTGCTCAACGAGGAGGATGGTGGTGCCCTCCCGGCGCAGGCGGATAATCACGTCCAGGATCTCCCGCACCACCAGGGGCGCCAGGCCGATGGAAGGCTCGTCCAGCATGAGAAGCGCGGGCCGCGCCATGAGCGCGCGCCCCAGGGCCAGCATCTGCTGTTCGCCGCCGGAGAGGGTGCCGGCCTGCTGCGTGTCACGGTGCTCCAGGATGGGGAAAAGCTCACCGACTCTCTGCAGGTCCTGGTCCAGCGCCCGTCTTCCGCCGCGGCGGCATCTGAGGTATCCGCCCAGCAGGAGGTTTTCCGCCACAGTAAGATCCGCGAATATCTGCCTTCCCTCCGGCACCAGCACGCACCCCCGCGCCACAACAGCTTCGGCGGGCAGCGCGTTGATCCGGGCGCCGTCGAACAGCGCGATACCAGCCATCGGAGCGACGATCCCGGCAAGCGATGAGAGCAGGGTGCTCTTGCCTGCCCCATTGGCTCCGACGATGGTCACGATCTCTCCTTCATCGACGTGGAGCGAAACCCCGTGGAGCACCTCCACGTTGCCGTAGCCTGCGCGCAGGTTCCTGACCCTAAGCATCGCCCGCCCCCAGGTACACCGAAACCACCTCGTCGTTGGCCTGAACTTCCCGCGGGGTCCCTTCGGCGATCACGCGCCCGTAGCTCAGCACTACGACGCGGTCGGAGATCCCCATGACAAGGGACATGTCGTGCTCAACGATGAGGACCGTGACGCCCCGGCCGCGCAGGCCCGCAATACGAAGCGCCATTTCCTCCGTTTCGCTCGGGTTCAACCCGCAGGCAGGCTCATCCAGGAGAAGCAGCCTGGGCCCTGAGGCAAGGGCCCTGGCCAGCTCCACCACCCTCTGTCTTCCGAACGGGAGATCACGGGCCTGCTGTTCCGCGAGGTCAGCGACCCCAAGACCGTCGAGGATTTCCATGCACTGTCGACGCATTCTGTTTTCCTGCCGGGAGTTGAAGAGCCTGCCTCCCATGTCCCGCAGGAACCCGCCGTGCTCGGCCAGGTGGTGGCCCACCATCACGTTCTCAAGCACTGTCATCCCCGGAAAAAGACGGGTGGATTGGAACGTTCGGGAGATCCCCAGTGCGGCAATCTTGTGCGGTGGCAATCCCTGGATAGGCTTGCCCTGCAGCTCGATGGCGCCCGACGTCGGGCACAGGGTCCCCGCGACAAGATTGAACAGAGTGGTCTTGCCCGCCCCGTTGGGGCCAATGACGGCCCGTATGGCTCCGCTTTCGCAATTAAACTCCACACCGTTGATCACGTGCAGTCCGCCAAACCAGTGGTGCAGGTCCCGCACGCAAAGAAGCGCGCCGCCGCTCATGGCGTTTTCCTTTTGCGCTGCAGGACGCTGAAGACTCCTTCAGGGGCGAACAGCATGATGGCCACCAGGATTCCGCCAAACACCGCGTCGTCGAACAGCCCGAAGGCGCCCCGCAGCGAAAGGAAAGTCAGGATCGCTGAGGCTGCCAGCGTGCCCCACAGGTTGGCCATCCCTCCGGCTGCAACCAGCGCCACGTAGCGCACCGATTTCATGATCCCGCCCTCGCTGGGGCCGATGCCGGCATTGAAGTGCGCAAGGCACGCGCCCGCGAGGCCCGCGTAGACCGCGCTCAGCACGAACACCGCCAGCTTGTGCCGCGCAACGTCGATGCCGACGGAGGCGGCTGCCTCCTCGTCGCCATGAATTGCCCGGAGCGCCCGGCCGGTGCGGGAGCGCACGAGGTTCAGGGCAAGACCGAGCCCGGCCAGGACAACGCCCCACGCGATGTAGAAGTTCTGGATCCGAAAAGTCCGCCTGCCGCTGATCGCAAGGCCGGCAAAGAGCTTGTAGGCGGGAATGTCGGAGATCCCGTCCGCCTGGCCGAACAAGGTCGTGCCCAGGATGATTCGGGAGACAATGAAACCGAAGGCCAGAGTTGCCATGGCCAGGTAATGCCCCTTCAGGCGCAGGACAGGGATCCCGACAAGGAGGGAGACCGCGGCCGTGACAAGAACGGCTGTCGGGATGGAGAGCCAGGGAGCTGCGCCCGCCGTGGAAATGACGGCGGCCGTGTAGCCGCCAATGGCAAAGAAGCCCGCGTGACCCATGGAAACCTGGCCCGCGTATCCCATGAGAAGACAGAGCCCCAGGGCCACAAGGGTGTACCAGGCGGACATGGTGAGCTGCGTGAGATAGAAATCCGCCTTCATCGCCGATAGAACGACTTGGATGCTCACAATCAAAGCGGCCAGGAGCAGGAGGGGCAGATTCCTGGCGCGCGCGTTTGTCATGGACACCGCATCATCCCCGGCCCAGCGGGCCCGCTCGCCTTCCGACGCCGGCAAAGAGCCCCTGCGGCCGCAGGAGAAGGATGGCAAGCATGATGGTGAGGGCAACGACATCCTTGTAGGCCAGGGGGAGAACGCTGATGCTCGCGGATTCCAGTACCCCAATCAGGATCCCGGCCCCCACAGCGGCACTCACGTTTCCCAGTCCGCCCAGCACCGCGCAGGTGAATCCCTTGACCGCAAGGGAGGTTCCCATGTCGTACTGCGTCTGCGTGATAGGAGAAACAACGCAACCGGCCAGGGCGCCCATGGCGGAAGCGATGAAGAAGGAAAGCGTCACCAGGGATGACGCGCGGATGCCGCACAGGCGCGCGGCAGTGGAATTGGAGGCGCATGCCCGCATGGCCTTGCCGGTGAGCGTGAAACGGAAGAAAAGCGTCAAGCCTATGACCATTAAAGCCGAGATGCCAAGGACCCACAGCACCTGGGGGGAGACGCGCGCTCCCAGCACCGCCAGGGAGGTCGTCTCATCTCCGGTCCAGTAGGCGAGGGCGTGCACCTTTTCATCCCACACGTGGAGGCCTACCTCCCGGATGAGAATGGAAAGCCCGATGGTGATGATGATCATCCTCAGGATGCCCGGCTTCTTGAGCCAGGAAAGAAACACCAGCTGGACCGCAATGCCAAGCAACCCGGTCAGGGCAACGGCAGCGGCGATCGCCAGGGGAAGGGGGAGAAACCCCTGCAGGGAGACCGCTATCATGCCTCCCAGCATGAGGAACTCCCCCTGGGCAAAGTTGATGATGCCCGTGGAGCTGTAGATGATGTTGAAGCCTATGCCGACGATGGCGTAGATGCTCCCGGTCGCAACGCCCGAGAAGAGGTACTGGAGGAGCTGGGCAGCGCCCATGCTGCGGGAAGAGCGCTACTTGCCCAGGAGCGCGAACTGACCGTTCTTGACCGTGAGCATCTCGAAGGCTTCCATGGTGAGGCCGTTGTGGTCGGTCGGCGAGAAGCTGAAGACACCGGCCGTCCCCGCGAGCCCGCGGATCTTCTCGATGGCGTCGCGCACCGCGGAAGGCTCGACGCTGCCCGCCCGCTTCACCGCTTCGGAGAGCACGAGGAAGGCGTCATAAGCATGCCCGCCGAAGGTGCTCACCTCGTCGCGGAACTTTGCCTCGTACTCCTTCTTGTACTCCATGAGCAGGCGCTTCTGCGGGTTATCGGCGGGAAGCTTGTCGGCGACGAGGAGCCTTCCGCAGGGGAAGATGATCCCTTCGGCCGCTTTCCCGGCGGCAGTGACGTAATTGATGTTCCCGAACCCATGGCTCTGGAACAGCGGCACGTCGAACCCGATCTGCTTCATGTTCTTGGGGATGATCGATTGGGCGGGCTCAACGGACCAGTTCACCACCGCCTGCACACCCAGCGCTTTCACTTTGGTGAGGACACCCGTAAAATCGCTCGCGGAAGCGTCGTAGACCTCGGAGCCGGCTACTGTGATGCCGAAGTCCGGGGCGAGCTTCTCCAGCTGGGCCTTGCCGCCCTGGCCGAAACCGGTGTTGCTGGCGACAACGGCGATGCGGGAGATGCCCCTTTGCTTCATCGTGGCATAGATGGCTTGCGCCGCGAAGCTGTCCATCTGGGGGACCTTGAAGACCCATTTCGCCACGGGGTTGACGATCGTCTCAGCGGCAGCGCATGAGATAAGGATCATCTCGTTCTCATTGCAGTAGCCCTTGAGCTTCATGCTCTCGCCGCTCGTCGACGGCCCGATGATGGCGAGGACATGGTCTTCTTCCACCAATTCCTTGGCAAAGGAAACAGCTTTCTCAGCGCTGCCCTGCGAGTCCTTGATGATCAACTCCACTTTTCGTCCCGCAATGCCGCCCGCCTGGTTGGTATCCTCCACCAGCATCTGGAGGGTGCGGGCTTCCGGCAGGCCGAGGTTGGCCGCGGGGCCGGTGACCGCGAGGATGGCGCCGATGCGTATTGAATCCGCGTCAGCCGCCCATCCGCTCAGGGCGACGAGCGTGGAGAGTATGAGTCCCAGGATAGGGATGGTTCTTCTGCGCATCGGAGTCTCCTTATGATTCTGGCGATGAATATTTTCTCATATTCTGCATGGATTCTCATTCCCGTCAAGGTGCTTTTCACGCAAGGCGGCGACGCAGAAGGAAACCGAGCAGGAGCCCGAACACAGCCAGAGCAATGGCTGTCACACTTGCCCAGACGATGAGCCCGTACTCCGCCTGCTTTACGATGATTCCCGCCAGCGCCCAGACGATGACCGCGGAGTATGCAGCATCCCGATAGCGGATTGCAACAATGAGCCCGATCAGCCCCGCAAGGATGCACAGCGCTGAGGCCCACACGGCATTCGGCTGGCCCAACCCGGCCACATTGGCCCACGAAAGAACGTCCGAGAGGTTGGCAAGGGAGGCCACCGTGATCCAGCCCAGGTAGATGCTGAACGGCAGCCGGACAAGGAGCCGGCCGGCAATTGTCGGCGTCTGAGCCGCGGCCCGGCGGTGAAGCCCCGCGTACGCGAAAACAAGCGACGCCAGGAGGACTGCCATGATGAGGAGCGAGAGCGGATAGAGCCCGTAATGCCACGCGAAGAGCCAGGCGCAATTGGCCACGCAGCTCAGGGCGAACCAGCCGTCAGTGGCCCGGACCAGGCCGTTTTCCCCCCGCGAGGGAAGGAGCTGGAAGACTCCGAACGCCAGGAGACCGACGTAGATGAGGCCCCAGATGGAGAAGACATAGCCTGCCGGCACGAACAGCGCGGCGAAGCCGGCGGATATGGCCGCAGTCGATCTCCCGTTCAGGGGAAGGCCGACTGCCAGGGCGTTCACGACAAGGACAGCGAGTATGAGAGCCGCGTTGATGAGGGAAAAAACGCGGGCTCTTGTCCTCATGATCTACAGCGCCTTCAGCGAATCCGCGCTCAGAGTGCCAATGCCGTTCTCCGCCAGGACCCGTGCTGCGCGCTCCTTGTCGTCGATCTTGCAGATCACGATTGCGTTGTCCCCGGTCTTTTCCACGTAAGCGTACATGTACTCCACGTTCAGGCCGGCGGCGTCCAGCGCGGCGAGCACGCGCGAAAGTCCGCCCGGCTTGTCCGCCATCTCCACGGCCAGGACCTCTGTCACCTGGGCTATCATCCCGCTTTCTTTCAGGGCCGCCAGACACGCGTCGGGGTCATTGACGATGATGCGCAGCACGCCGAAGTCGGCCGTGTCGGCAAGGGAGAGAGCGCGGATATTGACTCCCCGGGCGGCCAGGAGACGGGTCACCTCGGCGAGCCTGCCTTTTGTGTTCTCCAGGAATATGGAGATCTGCTTCACGCTCATGTCGCACCTCCCGGCTCTACAGGAGCCGCTTGTCGATGATCCGCTTGGCCTTGCCCTCGCTGCGCGCGATGCTCTTGGGCTCGACAAGCTTCACCCTCGTGTGGATGTTGAGGCTGGCGTACAGGTCCGCTTCGATCTTGTGCTCCATTTTCTCCAGGCCCCTGATCTCGTCGGAGAATATTTTTTCATTCATCTCCACCTGCACCTCCAGCTCGTCCAGCTGGTCCCGGCGCTCCACCACAAGCTGATAATGCGGCTCCACGCCGTCCACCTTCAGGATGACCTCCTCGATCTGCGAAGGGAAGACGTTGACGCCCCGGATGATCAGCATGTCGTCCGTGCGGCCCAGGACCCTGTGCATGCGCGCCGTTGTTCTCCCGCAGGAGCACGGAGTCCGGTCCAGGTAGGTGATGTCGCGCGTGCGGTAACGCAGCAGGGGAGTGCCTTCCTTTGTCAGGGTGGTGATCACCAGCTCACCTTTCTGGCCGTCAGGGAGGACCTTCCCGGTGGCGGGATCTATGATCTCGGGATAGAAATGGTCCTCCGAGACGTGCAGGCCGTCCTGGTGCTCGCACTCGGTGGCCACGCCCGGGCCAATGATCTCCGTGAGGCCGTAGATGTCGATTGCCAGCGTATGCAGCTTGTTCTCGATTTCAGTGCGCATGCTCTGGCTCCATGGCTCCGCGCCAAAGAACCCCGCTTTCAAACCCACGGCGCGGAGGTCCAGGTGTTCCTCACGCGCGGCTTCCGCCAGGAACAGGGAATACGAAGGAGTGCACGCGAGCACGGTGGACTTGAAATCACGCAGGATGGCAAGCTGGCGCTTCGTGTTGCCGCCTGAGATGGGGATCACTGTGGACCCGATTCTCCGCGCCCCGTAGTGCACCCCAAGGCCGCCGGTGAAAAGCCCGTACCCATACGCGTTCTGCACGATGTCATGCCGCGTGGTCCCCCCTGCTGTCAGAGTGCGGGCCATGACCTCCGCCCATACCTCGATGTCGCCCCGGGTATAGGCGTCCACAACCGGTTTTCCTGTGGTACCCGAGGAGGTATGAATCTCCACGATCTCTGATATGGGCACTGCCAGAAGACCGTACGGATACACTTCCCGCATCTCGTCCTTGGTCGTGAAGGGAAGCTTCCCGATGTCGCAGATCCCCTGCACGTCCTGAGGCTTCACGCCCTGCTCTTCCATCTTCTTTCTGCAGAACGGCACGCGACGGTAGAGAACGTCGACGAGCCTGCCCAGTCTTTCCCCCTGCAATCGCATCAGCTCGGGGCGCGGGAGCGTTTCGAAATCAGGATTCCAGATCATCGAACTATTTACCTCCACAACCCCACGGAGGACCGTGGGAGGTCTGCAATGGCAACCAGCATTGATTATTTGCTTTACAATGGCAACAGGCCGGACGTACAATCCTCGGGAAAGAGAGGACTGATGAAGGCCCTTGTCGTGTTCGATTCAATTGCCGGGAATACAGAAAAGGTGGCGCGGGCAATTGCCTCCGGAATAGCCGGCGCCATGGCAGTCAGGGTGGGTTCTCCCGAGGCGCGTGACCTTGAAAAGCTTTCACTGCTGGTTGTCGGATCGCCGACGTATGGAGGAAAGCCCACTGAATCCATCCAGAAATACCTTGACAGCATTCCCGCACCTGCGTTGAAGAAGCTGCACGTGGCGACATTCGACACGAGGCTGAAAATGAAGTTCGCGAAGATCTTCGGGTTCGCAGCGGACAAGATTGCGTCAAAGCTCGGAGAAAGAGGAAGCACTGTGCACCTCAGTCCCACGGGATTCATCGTGAAGGGGCGCTCCGGTCCTCTTGCTGACGGGGAGTTGGAGCGGGCGGCCGCATGGGGAAGAGAGTTGTCCGCCTATAACTTGTAAATTTCCGAATCCGCAATCAGCCGCACGGATGTCCCCGCCAGGGCGCTCTCAGCCTCGGGGAACTTTTCCACCTCGAACACGATGGCGGCTTTCTTTCCCTCCTCGATGACG
>Ga0187881_10004016_pt1 | contig 12234 bp, 9 predicted proteins | sample June2016WEW_19_1_2_FD_133017 | JGI IMG/M metagenome (GOLD analysis project Ga0187881, IMG submission 133017) | Peatland microbial communities from SPRUCE experiment site at the Marcell Experimental Forest, Minnesota, USA - June2016WEW_19_100 | ecosystem: Environmental > Terrestrial > Soil >...
CATGGCTACCCGATCGTGTACTTGGTTGATGGTGGTGAGCAACGCGACAACATCGACGTCGCCCTTCTGCCGAAGGACATGCAGCGTCCAAGCGCTGTCCTTGCCGCTGCTCCAGGAGAGGATTGCCTTCGGCCGCATGCTCATCCAGACGGAGGGTAGCATCCAAGCCCGCCACTCTTACGTTAGAGCGTTCACCATTCTTCGAAAGCTCAGTCCACTCTCCCTAGACCGTCGTGGACCAGCCCCTGGAGGCGGACCAGCCAGGCACCTACGGGGTCGACCAGCATCCCGGGTCACTTGGTGGATCAACGCCCCCGTCTCGGTCGTGGGCTCGCTTGTCGATCTCGGCCCCAGGTCCTCTGCCCCACCCATCCCCGCACGATCGGGCGATAGGGTTGCTTTCCGTCCGCACCTGAGGGAGGTATGTGGGCGACCATCTCGGCACCTCGAGGACGCCCACGATGACCGCGCAACCTCTCCCAGCCCTTGCCAGCGGAGACACCTCCGCCTGGGACCAGGCGCTGTACGCCTTCCTCGTCGAGAAGGGCAACCGCTCAGGCTCCCGGCGCACGGTCGAGTCCTACAGCCGGATGCTCTGGCCGTTCTTCGCCGACCTGGGCAAGACGCCCGACAGGGTCAAGCCAGCCGACGTCCTCGCCTGGGTCCACGGCATCGGCAAGTCGGGACGGACGCCATCGGCGACCACGGTCGGCGCCAGGATCGCCTGCCTCTCCTCCTTCTACCGCTTCCTGATCCGGATGGGCCTCGTGGTATCGAACCCCTGTGACGCCGTCGAGCGGCCACGGGCCACTCAGTCGGTTGCCCGTGGATACAGCGCCGAAGAGGTGCGCCGGTTGCTCGCGGTCGTCCCGGACACCGTCGCCGGCAGGCGCGACCGGGCCATCCTGCTGACCCTCGTCCTGACCGGCAGGCGCCGGGCCGAAGTGATCGGCTTGAAGGCGGGAGACCTCAGCCTCGAGGGCGAGACGTGCTTCTACGCCTATCGAGGCAAGGGCGGCAAGCGAGGTCGGCGGGAACTCCCCCACCCCGCGTTCGAGGCGATCTGCGCCACCCTCGCCGACGCCGGCAAGGAGCTGGCGACGATGGCTCCCGACGAGTCGCTCTGGCAGGCCGCCTCCCGACCAGAGGGCGTGACGTCCGGCACCTTCTACGCCCGCTTCCGCCGGTACCTGCATGCGGCTGGACTGGCACCAACCGGGGTCCACGTCCTGCGGCACACCGCGGCCAAGCTGCGCCGAGACGCCGGGGAGTCGATTGAGGACGTCAGCGCATTCCTCGATCACTCCAGCCTCGCTGTGACCACCGTCTACCTGCGACGGCTAGAGGGCCAGGAGGATCGGGCCTGGCGCGAGGTGGCCCAAGCGATCGGGGTGTAGCGAAGGGCGATCACAAAGTGGAGCCCCCGCCGCCCAAGGGGTAGGAGAGTGGCGGGGGCTAAGAGGAGGCGACCACTCCAAGGAGGAGGAAGCGGCCGTTGGCCGACAGTCTAGGGCGGAGGTGATAAGGGCCAGATAAGGGCCGGATAAGTCGCGGATAAGCAGCGCCTGTTAGGGTGGGCCTGGGTCGGGCTCCGCTCTGTGACCGGGCTGATGGCGGACGACGCTGAGCGAGCCGACGAGGGGGCTGCCGCAGGCGTCCCGACCCTTACTCGATCGAAAAGCCGTCGGCCAAAGCAGATTCTCGTCGACTGGGGCCGTGCGAGACTAAGAGCGTGCCAGAGCCAACGTCTTCATCAACCGGTCGCACCGGACCATCGCGCGAAGCGACTGGCGCCGAGGGGATCCCCGAGTCCGACGAGAAGGCGTTGATCAGCCTCATCGATGCCCTAGAACGCGAGCTGGCCCGAGAGGATCTCCCCCACTCCTTGCGAACCCGTGGCGCGGCCGGCCTTGAGCGGATGAAGGAGCTCCTCGACGCGGTCCGCGCCGATAACGCCCAGCTCGTTCACGAACTCATCGAGGGCACAGTCCGGGAGAACGGCACCAAACGACCAGATGGGCTGGCGCAGATCTTGCCCCTCTGGGCCCGGGGTACCGCCACCCTCGATGCCTTGCGCGGGATCGTCGTCGTCGATGACGATCAGCATCCAGTGACCGTCACGGTGCATTGGGAGCTGGTGCCCCCAACGCATCGCCGCGCAGCCGCATCGCTGGCGAGTGCCCTCGTCGACGCCTATCGCGATCGACCTAGGGGTGGCCGGCCTTCCAAATCGCAGGAATAGTGGGCAGAAACTAGGTCACCTAGATACGCGCGGTGGGGCCAACGAACAGACTCCTAAGCGATGAGACCGGTCGCTCGAGCCCTCACGCAAGACCCCGTCACTGGCACTGGCCGTTCCGGTCGACTTGCACGACCCCTCGCATTCGAGCGTGTATACGCTCCAGACCGCGAAGCGACGCTGGCTGCCCTGCGAGTGGTCCTAGGCCTCCCGAAGCAGCTGCCGGACCGCGGCCAGGGAGGTGCGCAATGACCGTGGCGACAGGTGTCCGACGGGTGGCGACATACGAGAGAGTCAGCTCCGAAGATCAGCGCGAGCGCGAGACCATCAAGACCCAGACCGACACGCTCGACCGACGGTTAGCGCTAGAACCCGGCGTCGAGATCATCAAACGGTTCGCCGACGACGGCATCTCGGGCACCAAGCCACTCGCGGACCGACCCGGCGGGCAGGCTCTCCTTGCGGCGGCCGAGGCTGGGTTGTTCGATGAGCTTTGGCTGTATGCGCTCGACAGACTCGGTCGCAACCTCGCCGATATGGCCGCCATGGGGCGCCGCCTCGAAGGACTCAATGTTTCGGTCGTCACCCTTCGGGAAGGCCGGCTGACGCCCTTCATGTTCGATCTCTTCTCGATGCTCGCCCAGAACGAACACAGGGTCTTCCACCAGCGTACAGCCGACGGCATCAACCGGGCTGCCCGAGAAGCCCGCTACACAGGTGGCGTCATAGCGCTTGGATACCGAGTCGAAGGCGTCAAGGGCTCGGGGCGCCCGGTTCCAGACGAGTCGCCGATGTGGGCTGACCTTACCGCAGCAGACGTGATCCGCCGGATCTACACCTGGATCGCCGTCGATGGCTGGAGCTGTCGGGGAGTGGCGACCGAACTCAACGCCCTCGGGGTCCCGACCGCCTGCGCTCGCGAAGGCACAGGGGTCCGCGTCCGAACAACCCAGAGCATCTGGAGAGCCGGACTGGTACGCAACATGGTCACGAATTCGATCTACAAGGGCCAGCTCTCATACGGTCGACGCACCAAGAAGCGCGACCGCGAGATCATCGTTGGTTCGATCGAGGGTCTCGTCTCCCCTGCCCTATGGGACGAGGCTCAAGCCACCCTGGCACGAAACCGCCGCTGTGCGAAGAACACGCATCGGGCTTACCTGCTCAAGGGCGCCATGACCTGCGGGATTTGCGGTCTGCGCTACGTCGGCTCCTGGTCCAAGGACATCGGCTGGTATCGCTGCGGCGGACAGCTGGTCGAACGGGGGCCGCTCGTCGGGCGCTGTCCTGGAACCGCCGTCCGCACCGACGCAATCGAGCCTGAGGTGTGGGCCGACATCGAGGCCTGGCTTCGCAACCCAGGCGACTTGCTGGACGAACTCGGCGGTCGTGCCGAGCGCGAAGCCGAGGGCGCCATCGCCGAGGCTCAGTCGATCACCCTCGTCCGCGCGCTCAAGTCTCTCGACGAACAGCAAGCCCGCGCGATCAGCATGGTCGTCAAGGGAATCGTGCCCGAGTCCACTCTCCAGCCTGAGATCGACCGGATCGCTGCGGAGCGAACAGCGATCCAAGCCCGCGTGGCCGCCCTACAGGCTCCAGCTGCGGACGTGGTGCCCCAAGAGGTCCACGACCTCCTAGCCGAGGTCCGTGCCCGCCTGGACCCAGGGCTGACCGACGAACAGCGCCAGGAGATCCTCCGGCTCCTGGTCGGGGTCGTTATTCACACTGAAGTCGCCGACGGCAAGAAGAGCGCCAAGGCCGTCGTGACCTACCGCCTTCCGTGTGTAGTTCCCACTTGCACGGTCACGGGTTCATGGGTTAACTACACCACCGTTCGCCGTGTGATCGAGCTGCGCGTGGGCCGCCAGAAGGTAGCGGTGGGATGAGCGGCCTCGAGCGGATCGGTGAAAGCGCCGCCCTTGCCCATGTCGCCGGCCGTGTTGCCGAGCGGAGCGTGGCCAAGATCACCCCGCTCGTGGCGCTGCCCGAACCCCTCGAAACGATCGACCTCTCGCAGGTTCGGACCCGACCCATCGACTGGCTGTGGCGTGGCTACATACCGCTGCGAAAGCTCACGATCCTCGATGGCGACCCGGGTTTGGGCAAGTCGACGATCCTGCTCGACTTGGCCTCACGTGGCTCGGTGGGCGGTACGGCTCCCACAGGTGAGCCCCTCGGCGATGCCTTCACGACCATTTACGTCACGGTCGAAGACGATGCCGAGGATACGATCCTGCCGCGCATCCTCAAGGCCGGCGGAGACCCATCTCGGCTCCATCTAGTCCGCAAGCTCGTCCTGCCGGCAGAGATCGACAGGCTCGAAGAAACAGCCACAAGGCTGAAGGCTCGCCTGATCGTCATCGACCCGCTGATGGCCTATCTCGGCGATGGGGTCAAGACCAACGACGATCACCTGGTTCGTCGGGCCTTGGAACCGCTGGCCGAGATGGCCGCCCGACTCGACGCCGCAGTCGTGGCCATCCGCCATCTGAACAAACGGGCCGGCGATGACGCGATCTACCGTGGCGGCGGCTCCATTGGGTTCACGGGGCTTGCCCGCAGCGTGCTCGCCGTTGGCCGCGATCCAGACGATCACGACCGCATGATCCTGGCTCCGATAAAGCTCAACGTGGCCCGCCGGCCGCCGTCTCTCGCATACCGGATCGTCGCTGACGGTGACTACGAGCCAGCCCACATCGCCTGGGACGGGACTTCGGACCGGACGGCTGAGGATCTGATCGGGCGGACAAGAGACGAGGTCACCGGGCACTCGAAGACCGCCGAGCTTGCCCAAGCTCTGCGGGAACTCCTCGAGTCCAACGGCGGGTCGATGCCGGCGCGAGAGGCGTGTCGGGCCCTGGAGGGAGCCGGCTTCGACATCAACTCTCAGGACAATCTGGCCCGCGCCCGAGCTCAGGCCGGGGTCAAGAGTGCGAAGTCCGGATATGCCGGTGGCTGGGTGTGGACCCTCCGATCGTCCACGCGGGGATCGGAGCCTTCGGAGCCTTCGGAGCCCATCCAATCCAAGACTCCGAAGAGTCCGAAGACACCGACCAAGACACCGAAGACACCGATTTCCTCCTCTAGGAAAGAACCGGTCCCATTAACCCCAGATCCATCCCCACGGCCAGGAGCGGCCACCTTCTGGGAGGACAACTCCCTCCTTCAAGGAACGGCATCTGTGAGTCCCCGGAGATCCCTTGAAGGAAGGCCAAGATGAGCGTCCTGACTCCCCTGCCCTCTCTCACCGTCGAGCAGCTCCAGATCGACCTCCTGCGTCCGGACGCGGCCACGGTGCTCGCTTTGAGCAGCGGACAACCGTGAGCCCGACGCCGGCGACAGGCTTTGACGCGAACCGTAGAGGGCAACACCCATGAAACCCGACCCCACGCGAAACATCGAACAGATCCCCATCGGCGAGCTCCGTCCCGATCCCGCCAACCCTCGTCGGATCAGCGACGAGGAACTAGACGCCCTCGAGCGGAGCATCCGCCAGTTCGGCTTTGTCGAGCCCGTGCTTGCTAGACGTGAGGATGCGACCGTCATCGGGGGCCACCAGCGCCTACTAGCAGCGCGCCGACTTGGCTTGACCAGCGTTCCGGTGATCTGGCTCGACCTCGGCGCCGAGCAGGCACGGCTCCTCGGCCTTGCCCTGAACAAGATCTCGGGGTCCTGGGATGACGCCCTCCTGGCACGGCTGCTCGCTGACCTCGGGGCAACGCCCGACCTTGACCTCTCGCTCAGCGGTTTCGGGGAGGACGAGATCAAAGACCTGTTGCGCTCGCTTGAGACTCGCGAGAAGCGCGAGCAAGTCGAGAGCTTCGATCTCGATGATGCCCTCGCGGAAGCAACCCGCTCCCCACGATCCAAGCTCGGTGATCTCTGGGTCCTCGGCGACCACAGGCTGCTGTGCGGTGACTCCACTGATCCTGCGGCGGTCGCCCGACTCCTCGATGGCGCGGAACCGCGACTGCTCGCGACCGACCCACCGTACGGCGTGAGCTACGACGCTTCCTGGCGCGACGGCGTGTACAACGCCCTTGGGCCGGCCGAGAAGACGTACATGCGGGTCGATGGCCAGTCCGACGCAGATGACGCCACAGCGGCGCCTGGTGGCGCACCCGGACGCACCCGTGGCCATCGCAACACCACGATCAGCGGCGACACCCGGGTCGACTGGTCCGAGGCGTTCGAACTGGTACCGATCCTCGCCCTCGGCTACATCTGGCACGCTGGCGTTCATGCCGGCGAAGTGGCCGCCGGTCTGGAGCGTATTGGCTTCGAGATCGTCAGCCAGGTCATCTGGGACAAGGGCCTCTTCGCCATGGGGAGGTCCTGGTATCACTGGAGTCACGAGCCCTGCTGGGTGGTGCGGAAGAAGGGCGCCAAGGTCCGCTTCTATGGCTCGCGGGATCAGGCCACGGTCTGGCACGCGCCAAGCCCGAAGATGATCATGGCCGGCTCGGCTGAGCCAAGACTCGACCACCCGACCCAGAAGCCCCTCCTGCTGTTCGAGACTCCGATCCGCAATCACCTGCGGCCAGGTGAGTCCCTCTACGAGCCCTTCTCCGGATCAGGGACTGCGCTCATCGCGGCGGAACGGACGGGCACCCATGCCTATGCTATGGAGATCGACCCGATCTACGTCGAGGTGGCCCTGCGCCGTTGGGAGCACTTCAGTGGCCAGATCGCGGTCCGCCTCGATGGCTGAGCCGAAGTCGGTTGGGCCCCCGCACACGGCGGCCCCGTGGCGCTGTCGGGCCCTCGTCAGCGGGCCGCTGACCGGCGGCTGCGGACCCCTCCGGGCCCCACACTATCGCCAGATAGTGCCGGTTCACCGGCCAGACTTCAGCGGTACTGAAGCATGGTGAACCGCGGCTGCACCTTCGAGATGGCCGACGGCCTCGCCTGCCGGGCGCCGGCGATGCGCGGCCAGAGCCACTGCTTCTGGCACGACCCGTCCCGGCTCGAGGAGGCGGCCGAGGCGCGCCGCCTCGGAGGGCTGCATCAACGCAAGGTCACGAGCCTCGCTGCCGTCTACGACTTCGCCGGCCTTCGCACCGTCGAGGGGGCCCAGCGCCTCCTCGAGACCGCCGCCCTTGAGACGTTCGCACTCAACAACTCGACTGCCCGTAACCGCGCCCTGATCGCGGCCGCCAAGACAGCGGAGACGCTCATCGAGAACGCCGAGCTTCGAGCCGACGAGGTCCCGGCGCCGCCGCTCGCCTTGCGCCAGCCGTCACATCTGCCCGAGCACATCCGAGCCGATGCACAGAGCGACCGCCTGGCACCGGCCCTGTGGCTCGGCACGCGGGTCAGCCGGTTTCGCTCCCTGATCGAGCATCCGCTGTTCAGCCAGATCTACGGTCGCATCGTCAACGGTGAGTCGCCCATGCGGATCGCCGCCTGGGTGCAGGCTAGCGTGCCGGCCGACGATCCGTTCGGGGTGAGCCAGATCACGTACTCGGCCCTGTGGCGGCGGCTCTACCGCTTCCGCGACGCGCTGCCGCCGGAGACCGTCATCGCCGCTGGCTATATCAACAGGTTCGCCTCGGCCGAGGCGTCGCTCAACGTGCTCACCGAGTTCGACACCCTGATCCGGCTCCAACGCGCCCGGATTAGCAAGTTCGCCGAGAAGGAAACCGGCTTGTCGGCCCCGCAAGAGCAGGTGCGTCGTGAGATCGAGACGCTCGGGCAGCTGCTGGCACGTCGGCTCTCGGTGGCGATCGCCCTCGGGTTGCATCCGGGAGCCCTCGATCCGTCACGACCGCTGTACGTCGGCGGCACCACTGTCCAGGTAAACGTCGGCGGCCCGACGCCGGAAGCGCGCCGCTACGCGGAACTCCTGGAGGAGCGGCCCGAGCTCGTGGTCTCGATGACCGAGCTGTTCGATCGGCTCGACGGGATCATCGAAGGAAACGTGGTCGATAGTGACGCCCGACCCGCGTGAGTTAAGACCGACTGACGTACGGTGGCTCCGCTCGCTATACGACCCGTGGCGCTGGGCATCCGAGACAGCGCGAATCCGGCTGCCCAAGTCGGCGGGCGTCATGGACCTGGAGAGCCGTCCGTTCCTGCGCGACGTGTACCGCGACATGGCACCCGAGATCGTGGTGATGAAGGGCGCGCAGCTCGGCATGTCGACCACCGCTCTCGTACGAGCGATGTGGCTGCTGACCTCGTTTGCCACGACGGTCATCTACACGATGCCGACCGCCCGCGATGTCGGCAAGTTCACCCAGGGCCGGATCAACCCGATCGTGCGCTCGTCGCAGTACCTGCTCGACCGGATCATTGACGTCGACTCGGTGATGCAGAAGCAGTTTGTGGTCGCGCCGGGGCAGCTCGAGGGACGCCGTCAGCGGGGTCTGGCTTACGAGGGCCCGCGCTCGACGATCTACTTCAGCGGCGCATCGAGCGAGAAGGACGCGGTCTCGATCGACGCTGACCTGCTGATCCACGACGAGGAGGACCTCTCTAACCCGCAGATCGTCGACCAGTTCGAGCATCGTCTGGATGCCTCGCGCTTTGGCTGGAAGTTCCATCTCTCAACGCCGCGACTGCCCGGAGCCGGCATCGACGCGGTGTTCGCGCTCACCGACAAGCGCCGCTGGCTAGTCCGCTGTCCAGGTTGCACGGCCGAGTTCGAGATGGCGTTCCCGGGTGGACCCTGGCCGTATGCCAACATCGAGCCCGATCCGACCGGCTGGACCGAGGGCGACTGGCTGCGCTGGGAGCAGGACGGACGACCGGCACGGTTCTTCTGCCACCGTTGCGGACGCGGCCTGACGCCGCAGGATCGCGCCGCCGGGCGCTGGGTGCCCGAGGCGCCGATGGCGGGGCGAGCGCACGGCTACGCCATCAGCCAGCTCTCGGCCCCCTGGCTGGACGCCGCCAAGATCCTGCTCTCGTTTCACAAGCACCCGTGGCGCTCGGACTTCTGGAACCTCACTATGGGGATCCCCTGGGACGAGGGCACGAACGCCTTCACCGAGGCCGCGATCACGTCGCGCTGCGACGAGACGAGCCCAATGGCACTTACCGGCGCGGGCGCCACGATGGGGGTCGACGTCGGCGCGAAGTTCGATGTCGTGGTCGGCACCCGCGATCCTTCCGGCGCACCCCGGACCATCTGGTTCGGCCGGGTCGACACCTACGAGGACCTCGACGTCCTCATGCGCCGGTATGGTGTGGCGACCTGCGTCATCGACGCCGCACCAGAGGAACACGCCACTCGCGCGTGGGCGGCTCGGTACAACCGCATGGCCACGTCACCCGCGGTGCGCTCGCACATCGTGGTCTGGCGCGCCTCATACGGGTCGAGCGGGCGGCCCGGGGTGGCGGCGCAGCTGAGCTGGAACGAGGAGACCGGAGTGGTCGTGGCGCCGCGGACGGAAATCCTGTCGCGCTCGGCGGAGGAGTTGCTCGAACGCCGGATCCTACCGCGCTACGAGCCGACCGAAGCGTGGCGCTCGTACATCGCCCACCACATTGCCTCGAAGAAGGTGCCGATCTGGGTCCATGGTCTAGAAACCGATCGGGTTCTCGACCACTACGAGTGGCACGAGGTTGGCCCCGACCACCTCTTCCACGCCGCTACCTACGAGATGATCGCTCGGCAGGCGCCGCACAGTATGGTCACCCCAGTCGTGGGCCTGATCACGACCCGGCGTGGCAAAGCCCTCGAGGGTAGGTCAGGGGCTGGAAGAAGAGCTTTCGAGACACCTGTTCAGCGTACCCCAGCCATCCTGTTTGGTTTTCGGAGAGGCCGCGATGAGTGAATCGTCAGATTGGCGGGCCGTCGAGGCATCACGATAAGGCTCTGCCCGACGTCTGGCGCCGAATCGAACACAGCTCATCTGACCGGCCTCCAGGGTTGCCAGAATGGCGTCGCAGCTTAGCGCAGGCTCGGACGAAGTCAGATCACCAACGGCCTTCCCTGAGTCACACAGGGACCGGAGCCGCCGTCTTCCGTGCGATGGCCTGGTTCGTGCCGGGCAGCCATGAAGGGGGCGGGAGCATGAACCGAAGGGTAGGCGCCCTGCTCGTAGTGCTGGGCGCGGCGTCGCTTCTTGTCTCATGCGGGTCGGGGGGCCCGGTGTCCCCGACTGCGTCTGCGGTTCCAGCATCGCTTCAGGCCAGCTTGGGGCCGTCGCCCACGCCGCCGCCAGCGACAGCAACGTCTGTGCCAGTAACCCCCACTTCACCGACAGCTACGTCGAGTCCCTCGCCAACGCCGTTCCCGGTCACGACCTACGTGCCAGCCCCGCAGCCATCGGTGGCGATGTACGCGCCGGGTGCACCCTCCATCCCCACAAACACCCGGCTCGACTACCTCACCGACCCGTGCAGCCTGGCCAACACCGATGGGGCTTGCGGGTGGCTGAGGGTGTCCTGGAAGGAGGCTAACCCGACCGGCGTCACGATCCGCGTCTACGCCTTCACGGGGTGCCTGCACACGCCGACCGCGTCGAAGCCGAACGCGAACTGCCTCGTCGACGGGGACGCGATCCCGAGGGCGTCGCTCCAGCTCCTGGGAACCGCTCCGGCCTCCGCCCGATCCTTGTCATTCGTGCTCGAAGTGGGCGGCGAAGGGTCAACGTTCGGGAGGCTGCCAGGCGGAGGGCCGGAGGTCCAGGCCATCGTCGTTCAGGCCGTCAACAAGGTGGGCGGATCACTGTTCGCCATCGTTGCTAGCTCAGGCAGCTGCTACGGATGCGTCCTGTAGTTCGACGTCGGTGAGTCACGTCGAGCCTCTACTCGGCGTCGAGGAGCAGGACACTCCTTTCTGCGCCCAGGTTGACGTCACTCATACCGTGCCTCTCCTGCGTGTCCGGGATCCTTCCGGCGCGGTCATCATGACCCCGAGGCCCAGGGGTCTGACAGTACCCCGACTTGGCGAGGTAGCTCGAGCCGCCTGAGGAAGCGGTCGGGCCTGCGCTCGTGGGCTGAGATAACGACCGGCCACGGAGGTGCTCCCCACTGGCGATCTTCCGAAGAGTGGAAGGGATCCCTCGCCGGGCTCCAAGTTGGTACGCGTCTCTTGGGTGGCTACGGCACGTACAACTCCGCCCCATAGCTGGGATCCACAAGGGCCACGCCTCCGACGATGAGCACGCGCCCGTCCAGCAGCGTGGTCGCGGTCGGGCTCACCCGCGCCGTTGTCATGTTCCCGGTCGGGTTGAACTGACCGGTCGATGGGTCGTACAGCTCCGCCGAGACAAGCCGGTTGCCGGTGCCGACGTCTCCACCGGCGACGAGGACTTGGCCGTCCGCCAGGAGAGCGGCCACCTGGTTCTGCCGCTCACTCAACATCGACCCGGTGGGGCTGAAGGTGCCGTTCGATGGGTCATACAGCTCCGCCGAGGAGTTGAAGCCACTGTCGTTCTCGCCTCCGGCCAGCAGAACCTGACCGTCCGCGAGCACGGTGGCCGTGTGGAAAGCCCGCGGCGCCGTCATCGAACCCATCGGGCTGAACTTCCCACTTGCGGGGTTATAGAGCTCGGCCGCGGCGGTGGGCTGGGCCTGCGCTGAGCTGCCATCCCCACCGGCAATGAGAACCTGGCCGTCGCGCAGGAGGGTGGCTGTGTCGCCCTCACCGAGCGGGGCAAGCGTGTTTCCTGCCGAGCTGAACTTGCCGGTCGCCGGGTCGTATAGCTCGGCCGAGGTCAGGTAGCCGGGCTTGCCTATACCACCGAGGATCAGTACCCGGCCGTCGGGCAGCAGCGTCGCGGTGTCGAACTCCCTGGGGCTCGCCATGGATCCTGTCGGGCTGAACTTGCCAGTGGCCGGGTTGTAGAGCTCGGCCGTAGCGAGCAGGCCGGATAGGTCGTCGCCACCGGCCACCAGCACCCGCCCGTCCTCCAGGCGCGTGGCGGTGCCGAACTCATGCTCGCTCGACATCAATCCGGTGAAGCTGAACCGGCCCGTGGCCGGGTCGTACAGCTCGGCCGAAGCATCCATGCCTCCGGTGATCAGGACGCGGCCGTCGAGGA
>Ga0187881_10004025_pt1 | contig 12211 bp, 9 predicted proteins | sample June2016WEW_19_1_2_FD_133017 | JGI IMG/M metagenome (GOLD analysis project Ga0187881, IMG submission 133017) | Peatland microbial communities from SPRUCE experiment site at the Marcell Experimental Forest, Minnesota, USA - June2016WEW_19_100 | ecosystem: Environmental > Terrestrial > Soil >...
CGTGAAAAAGAACCAGAGCTGCTCGAGATCAAGAATGGGCACAAAGTCGCATGTCACATAGTAGCACGAGAACAAGCTAACCAATCAGTCAACGCCTAATTTCTACAAAAAATCAAAAGAAAGCTACACGTTGTTCTGATCGATTCTGAGGATAGCCGTATGACCTACGTCGATGAGCACGGCATGGTGCCCGCGGCACCGTATCGCCTGTAAGATGTGACTTGCGCGAAAACTCGTGGCGATCTAGCGCGGCTCCATGGGTGCCTAGGTATCGCTGTTCCGTTTCATAGACACCCGATATTCCCACGAAGTTCCGGAATTCATCGAAGCTCATCATCCTGTCTGAATACCTTCCAACTGATCCCGTCTCCTTTACTTTCATAAGATTCACCACGCTCCGAGTAACCGCGAACAAGGCCGCAAGCGGAAAAATCACGATCTTTATGTTGGCGATCTCGCGAAACTCTTCCACCGACGCAACTCGCCCTCTACTTCTCGTGTACCGATGTGAAGGGTTTTCTTCATTGACTTGGTATAGGTTTTCAGCTCCTCGATTAAAGTTAGCGTTGGCTTGATGAAATCTGCGCCCGCGTCGGCGTACAAGTTCGCGCGTCTAACTCCTTCGCCAACGGATGTACATTTGGAGTTGGCGTCTGTGCGTGTCCAGGTGGTCCCTCGCCTCTACGGTGGCCTTTATCTTCGATTGCGTCTTCGCGAGATATGAGTTCCTTTCCTATCAACCAACTCCATTTCTTGGGCCATGCTTGGTCTTCGATGTAGACTCCGGCTAGGCCCGCCCTCTCATATTCTTTCACTGTTCGAATTAGATTTATGATTCCGCCATAGCAGTCTCAATCGTCTTCGCGCTCAAGGCGTCGTAAGCGCTCGGAGCAACTAACACCCTCCATCTCAAGCTTCCTCAACAGCCCAGCTTTACTGCCAATCAACACGTCGCAAGAGCACGAAAACATAAGGCCCCTATTTATCAATTAGGAACGGAATCCCTCTCTTCATCGCCAGGTATGAGGAATTGTAAACGAGTGGCATTAGATGCGAAATTAATCGCCTTTCAATTTTATCTTGTTGCGTTAGAGCAGCGCGAAAACGAAATGTTGCATTGCCTTTCAGCCGACAGAGCTTCGCGTTAGTTACCTTAAAAGAGATTCCACGATATGTTTGAAGTCTTCGTCTGTCAATATCCTCTTTCTACTCTCAACCTCACATCGCACAGTTTGCGCGACTTCAGAGAGTTTGATGTCGGGTACCATGATTCCCAGCATATGAGCTCGTGCCTTGACGATAGCCTCGCCACTGTAGCGACTCAGTTCTATTCGCCGCCTATTGCCCACCAGTTCGGGCTTTACTGGATCGAGGACGAAAGGATCTCCTCGCTCAAGGCCATATGCATATGCGCCAATGTGAATATCAGCTCCATCTGCGAAGGCGTATTCTCCTACCAGAGGCTTGTTTGGTGGAATCGGATATCTTGACAGATCGGCAATAAGCAGAGAAATGCTTCGAAGCTTTTCCAACTTTATTCCTGTGTCTATGCCGTAGAGAACTTTGAGCGCGACCGCCACTTCAGCGAGGTGTGGGTTACCGGCTCTCTCTCCCAACCCGTTCAGAGTCGTGTCAATTATCTCAGCACCTTCTTCAACAGCTGCGAGGGCATTTCCATTCGCCTGACCTAAATCGTTGTGCGCATGTACCTGTAGCGGCGTATTTGGGAAGTCTTTCTTCACCTCACGGACGAGATATCGCCAACCAGCCGTGCCGCAGCATCCAAAACTGTCGCATATCTTTATCCGGTCGGTTCCCGCATCTACCGCAGCACGGAAGAATCTCTTTATCGATGACATCGACGTTCGAGTGGCATCAACTATACTTACACCTACTGGAACCCCTTTGCTCTTGACGTGCTTCACAATATCGACGGCCCGGTTCACCCAGTCATCCTCTGTTCCCATTGTTTTTTGACTATTGTCTCTTGCCCACACATAGGCTCCGAATGGGCTAGACGGGGCAGGGAGGCTTGCGCACACCCTTGTGACACCCACGGATATTCCTTGATCGATAATGCTCTTCCAATTCTTGAGATAACCTGGGAAGATGGATATGATATCAGCCCTCAGACATAGTTTGCTTACTTCTCGTATAACATCAACCATATCTGGACACGAAAATTCAACCTCATGGATGCCCACCTCGTCGAGTTCTTTCGTGATCCTGACCTTTTCCTCCTTCCGGTAGGAGACTCCAAGTGTCTGCTCTCCGTCTCTAAGACTCATCTCGACTATCTTCACTCTCTTCGGCAGTTTCATCTGAGATTTGACTTCATCAACGAAATTATATGGACTCACTCGCCATTGTGAGGTTTTTTCCAAAGATAATTCACCTGCTGTTGCCGTTTTACTCTTTTGCTTTTTTTACCAGCGAAGTCATGGCCTTAGTCGTCTAACGTTTGTATTTCTGAGCAACGGTTGTCTTCGGCAGGTACGTTTCCTCCAGTTGCGTGTATTCTTCGTAACCAAACGTGTTGTATATCTCAGTGAGTTGACCAATCTTTTCTGTGTAACACTTCTTGGTCTTGACTTCAAGCAATGCTTCCTTCACAGCCGCGAAAGCGACTCCGTAGCAGAAGACAGGCATGGAGATTATCATCTTATGCCCCATCATCTCCAAATCGGAGATAGAGATCTCACCGACATTTGGACCCGCTCCCATGTGGATCGGAGCCTTCACAGATCGTACGAATCTTTCCACTTCCTTCCTTGGTCTTCCAACGCCCTCACCTGTTTTTACCAAGTCCGCACCTGCGGTCACATATTCATTCGCTCTTTTGATAGCTTCATCGACCCCATGAACACTTGCTGAATCGGTTCTTGCAACTATTACGAAATCCGGGTCATCTCTTGCCTCTCGTGCAGCTTTGATCTTTCCAACCATTTCCTCTACAGAGGTTACTTCCTTTCCAGCTAAGAGTCCGCATCTCTTGGGTTCGGTCTGATCCTCTATTATTATGCCCGCGACGCCAGCGCATTCAAACTCCTGAACAGTTCTCATGACGCCGACTGCATTTCCATAACCTGTGTCAGCGTCAGCAATTATTGGGATAGTAGTGGCCGCCGCCATGTTCCGGTGGATCATTACAGATTGCGATCTGGTTAACATTCCAACATCCGGCGCAGCCAAAAGACTCCCAGCGATCCCTGCACCTGTCGTCCCAATCATTTTGAAGCCTGCCACTTCCACCAGCTTCGCGGTCATTGCATCATAAGCGCCCGGTGCAAGTATGGTCATTTCTTCCTCCATTAACTTCCTGAGTGCGGTGGTTTTCTTCAACAGAATCATCATCTCGGAGTTGAACGAGAGAGTATTTAAGACTAGCATACTTAATTTTTCTCAGGGTCACTCACCCACAGTTTTCCACATTCTAACACATATCTATATTATCTTCTTTCTAGATGTTATTAGTAAGGACCAGCGGAGGACTGATTTCATGTCTTTTTCGTTGGGGCTCCCTGCAGAGGTTCAGAAGGTTTTCGATTATGTCGATAGGAACTCTTCCAGATTTGTTGAGGATTTAAGGGAACTAATTCGTCAACCCAGCGTGTCTGCGCAAAACAGGGGCGTCAAGGAGTGTGCGCAGCTCCTCAAAGAAAAGATGCTAGAGGCAGGGATAGCAACTGAAATAATTCCAACGGAAGGGGGGCACCCAATCGTGTTCGGGGAAGTGAAGTCAGAAAGTTCTGCCAAGACTATTCTTTTCTATGGGCATTATGATGTCCAACCCCCGGACCCTGAAGAGGCATGGCAAAGTCCGCCCTTCGGAGCAGAAATGAAGGACGGAAAGATCTACGGACGAGGAGCCTCAGACATGAAGTCTGGGGTGATGGCCGTAATCAAGGCTACAGAGTCATATCTGAAAGCCAGTGGTGGCCTCCCGATCAACGTCAAATTCATCTTTGAGGGAGAAGAGGAAATAGGCTCACCACATTTGGAACAATTTGTCAAGAACAACGTGGAACTACTTAGGGCAAATGCTCGGGTCGGACTCGAAGGACCAGCATTCAATGTTGAATTAGGATACAAAGGATGGTTAGGGGTCGAACTTGAACTGAAAGAAGATCGGCCCGATTTTCATTCTCGAGAGTCAGTTATTTTGGTAAGTCCAGTATGGCGACTCGTCTGGGCGTTGAGTACGCTGAAGGATCGCTCTGAGAAGGTTACGATCGATGGGTTCTACGATGATGTGAAGGACCCTACGCCGGACGACTTGGCCTTGCTTGAGCAGCTACAATTCAACACTGAAGACATCTGCAGCGGACGATTATTGGACGGCTTAGGAACGAAAGAGAAATTGCTAGCCCGACGGTTTCTCTCATCGACCTGCAATATCAACTGTATTGTTTCAGGCTACACAGGAGTGGGTATGAAAATGGTTGTCCCAAGCGAAGCGACAGCAAAGATTGACTTTATTCTTGTACCTGATCAAGATCCGGAGGACATATTTGAGAAACTAGTACGCCACCTAGAAGTGAACGGTTTCAGCGACATAAAAGCAACTAAATGCGCTGGATTGTGGCCGTGCAAGAGTTCTCTAGGAGAAAAGATTGCGCAGGTAGCGATTAGAAGCACAGAGATGGTGTTCGGCCGGAAGCCTCCTATTCTTCCGATTCACCCAGGCGGTGATCCAAGTCACGTGTTCGTAAAACATCTCAATCTGCCATTTGCCTATACAGGTGCTAATACAACGTCAAAAGCTAATCACGCCACCAACGAATACGTCAAACCCGAAGACTACGTGGCAGGAATAAAGAAGTACGCAGCTATCATGTACAATTTCTGTACATAAGTAACCTATCTAGGAGGCACGCAAATCGCTTACAACTTAAGTCGGTTCTTTTCTACGACGCCGCCACAACTTTCTGAAAAGACATGAGCGGCAGATCTCAGTGGAAAAATGGGCACATTTAAGTCCCAAGAAATCTTGACTGAGAATTGAACTCAACGAGAAAGCAACAGCAAAATATCAAATAGAAAAGATAGCTATGAAGGGAGCTATCCGTCTATAGTAATTTGAGAGCGCTCCTACTATCACCGGTCCTGACACGAGGCCTATGTCGGCGAAAAACCTGTATGCACCCAAAACCAATCCTCTGTGTTTGGGATCGGCTTCTTCGACAACACCCGCAGCCTGCGCTGCATTTACCATTTACCCGCTAAACCAAGTATGCCTGCTACTGCAAAGGTAGGAAAAGAACATAGATGGATAATCCCTTCGATCTTAGGATGTACTTGCCGCTATTCTAGTAGCCTAGGAAGGGTATGTGCAGAAAAACGGGTATGTATAGCATGGAGAGAAGTGTTAAGGGGTTATGTACCCAAAGCACTATCCATCCGCAATCCTCATTATTAATCGAATTGTGAGGGCTGGTTAGGAAACGCAATAGATGTCTTGGCCAAGGAGTGCGAAATGCGCCGTATGTTTCTCGTTTGACATGGATTCCGAATTAGGATGGGGGAATCTTCTGAGGAGAAATGACATTTTCAGAGATGACCCAGAAGCGACAATTATGACGTCTAACATCAGACAAGGGTTGGAGCATTTCTGCGGGTTGCGCACGAAAGTGTAGGGCTCACGTAAATGAGTTATTGCATCTTACTCTGAACCGCGCGGGCATTCAGGTTGAAGACTTCCTTTTCGCCACTGGTGATCGGTCACGTGATCAATGACATGTTCTCGTACCTGCTTCCTGGCCTTCTACCAGTTCTCACAGTTTTCTTCGATCTCTCCTATCTCTCAGCTGGCCTTGTAATGATGGTTTTCAACGTCACCTCATCAATTCTAGAACCTTTACTTGGCCGCTGGTTCGATCGAACCCAGGCTACTTGGCTCCTAGAGGCAGGGTTAGCATTGAATTCTGTCGGCATGAGCCTGGTAGGTATCTCACCGAACTACGTGATTCTACTATCCCTAGTTGGTATAGCGGGACTCGGCTCGGCCGCCTTCCACCCTGCGGCCGTTTCGACAATAGTCAAGTCGGCTCAATCATCGAAGGGAGGAGCAATGGGTATCTTCCTTTCTGGCGGGAACGTGGGCGTCTTTCTCGGTCCGATAGTGGCGGGCGCACTAATGTCAGTTTTCGGCTTGCCCGGTACGCTCCTGCTTCTGCCAATTGGACTTCTAGCCGCAACACTTCTGCTCCGTGTTCGCAAACTTGGGAACGGAAAAGAACAACGATTAAGATCGGAAACCAGTCAACAAGCAAACAAGCGACTAGTGGCATTACTCGCAACAATTACGTCTCTCCGATCGCTCACCATGCAGACCGCGGTAACCTTCCTTCCACTGTATTTCGTTGCAAGAGGATACTCACTCTTCATCGCGACTGGCATTGCATCCATTTGGATCGGAGTAGGAGTACTTGGTCAGCTCGGAGGGGGCTTCGTCTCAGATCGGTTAGGAAGGCGCCCAGTAATAGTCTCATCACTCTTGACTGGCGGAGTCCTATTCTACGCTTTCTTAATCACGGATGGAATCGTGTCTATGCTTTTCTTGGCGCTTTCCGGGGTTGGACTTTACGCTAGCTGGTCAGTGATCGTTGCCATGTCATCCGAAGCGGCTCCAAGCAATGTCGGGGCGGTTTCGGGCCTCATGCTCGGTTTTTTCATTGGGGTTGGCGGTCTCGCAGCGTTAGTTTTCGGCGGGGTAGCGGACATGATAGGGTTGCATTCTGCTTTCTTGCTCTTCGCTGGATTCGCTCTGGTCGGAGGTCTGATGGCCTTGTTTCTACCGGAAAGGAGGCGACCAGCCTGAAGACAACCAACGGCTCTTCTAGAGCTCAAGCGCTTCCCTTGTTTGTTGGGTAAGTCCCCTTGATTGATCACACTCTCGCGAGATCTGACAAAAGCAGGACCTCCGCCAACATTCTATTGACTTTTCGCGTCGATCGTATCCATCAATCTGTATTTTTGGGAACTGTATCCTGTGGTCTCTCGGAGCAAAGAAATCGAACCCAGCATTCACCATTACGAGCTCTCACTCTTTGGCGTTATTTTTTTATTTTGATCGACCATGCACAGAGGCTGTCCTAGATTCAATCTTACGCAACCAGAAGGCGATGCATGCGTGGCCGCCTCATATCGAGGGGCTTAAGACCAGTCCAGTTCCGGACGAGGAGGCCTGCCTGGGAGTGAGTTTCTCGTAAGGAGCGCCATGTTAAGCCAGATATGGTGTGGGTCACTGAGCCCGGAGGACTAGGCACGGTAACAAGAATGCGGCTGAGGCTTAATTGATGCAGTCAGCGTCTGTGCGTGCAACTATGACGAAATCGGCATCATCTCTGGCCTCGGCAGCAGTTTTCATCTTGGCTGGCTACGGGCTCTTAAAGAGGAAGCACTTTCCTTCCAGCCAATGAGCCACACTTCGGGCATAACTGGTCTCGCGCAAAGAAAGTCCAAGAATCTGGACTTCGCCTAGAGGCTTTCTATTCTTTTCAACACGCCTTCTATTATCTCGAGTCCTTTTTCCGCCAAGTCTTCCGTAATGATGAGTGGCGGCGCTATTCTGATAACGTTGCGATATGTCCCTGTGATGGCGATAAGCAATCCGCTCTTAGTTGCCTCAGCTGCAAACTTCTCAGCCTCTTGAACGGCTGGTTCTTTCGTTTTCTTATCTTTGACCAATTCAACTCCGATCATGAGACCCTTACCTCTTACGTCGCCAACGAGCCGCCTCTCGTTTTGCATTTCATGTAGTCTCTTCATCATGAAGTCTCCAATCCTAGCCGCGTTCTCTGAGAGTTTCTCATGTTGAATGACCTCAACCGTTGCCAAACCTGCCGCACAGCTCAATGGATTACTCGCAAAAGTACTGGAATGGAGCTCTGGTTGAAATGCTTCCATGATTTCTTTCTTGGCAATAACGGCCCCCAGTGGCAATCCTGATGCAATACCTTTTGCCATTTGCATTATATCAGGGACAACATTGCTATGCTCACATGCAAACATCTTCCCCGTCCTGCCGAATCCTGTTTGCACCTCATCGTCTATCAATAAGAAACCATGCTCCTCGCAAATCCTCTTGAGTCTGGGATAGAACTCGGGCGGAGGCACTATATATCCTCCTTCACCTTGAACGGGTTCAGCAAGCACAGCCGCAACGTCCTCTTTGGAGACTGAGGTTTCCAATACTCTGGTGATGTAACTCAGACAGAATAGGTCGCAACTAGGATACTCTTGCTTGAAGAAGCAGCGATAGCAATATGCGTATGGAACGTGAAAGGTTCCTGTGAATAATGGTTCAAGTGTCCTTCTGTATAGCGATTTACTGGCCGTTACCGAGCCAGCCCCGAACGTGCGACCGTGGAAAGCGCCTAGGAAACTCAGAATGAGCAGCTTTCTCGCGTGTAGTCTTGCAAGTTTTATTCCCGCCTCTGTACTTTCCGCACCACTATTGCAGAAGAAGACTTTGCCATCATGAAGATCCCCTGGCGAGATTTCCTTTAACTTCTCAGCGAACTCAACGATTGGCTTTTGATGGAAGAAACTGCTGCCCAAGAAACCGTGTAGAGCCTTGTCTGCCTGTGATTTGACGGCTTCGACGACGCGAGGATGGCAATGACCCGTATTACAGACGGCTATGCCTGCGAAGAAGTCTAGATATTGATTACCATCAACATCTTCAAGCCAACAACCCTTGGCTTTCGAGAGTACAAATGCCATTCTAGATGACGATTGACTAGGCGCAAGAGAGTTCTTGGCCCTTTCTGTTAGGCTAGTCATCAACCTAGACGACGCACCTAGTTGGCCATATGGCTCTATGGCAGTAAGAAGATGCTCTAGATACTCTAGTTACTGTAGATACTTTAGATGTATGCAGCCCATTTCCGAATTCAGTCTAGAGTGGATTCGCACGATTTGACTGAGCCCAGTCGAATCCTACCTACACGTCATTCTTAGAGGAAGTGATTGGAGTGGTCTTGAAGGAACTCAGAGAGCTAGCCCAAAGTTATGATCCAACCAGAACGAATTGCGAGCGAAGATTACTCATCAGAGATCGAGCCAGGAGAAGCACCGATTCAGACAAGCGACGATCGCAATCAGGCGAAAAATCCATTTTGATGTGGTGTTGGCATCTACGTAGGCAAATGATCTGACGAATCAGTTTTCTCAGATCTTCAGCAATTCTGGCGAACAAAGGATTGAATACAGACGTACAAACTATCATTTTCTTCTCTTCCAGAGTCTCTCTCAATTTAGTTGACATTCTCGTAATAATTACCCTCAGCGAATCATGAGTTGCCTATGCAATATGTCTTGACAGTATGCCTCATTTGAAAGAATGGCTCGATACGGTGCCGTTGTCTAGGGCTCAATCAATTCAGCACATCGTTTCGCCAGCAAATAATAAAAATGCAATTGGGTGGGGCAGCGGCAGAGACTCCTGCAAAACAGGTCTTGGTAGTATATTCATCCAATTTCTCGCGTGGCACCGAATTCAGCGCCGCGCATTGGCTATTTCGGCTAGTGCGGGTTGTGGGATAGCGCGCCAGCCCTTCATGACTTGCATGAACTGGGTCAGCGGAATAAAGGCTGCAGCATATTCAGACTCTTTCAAGCATGATCTTTCTGCATAGGTCGTCAAACTCCTGTAATAGGGGAAAGCGATGCTCTCCACGTCTTGCACGCATGTCGATTTCATTCATAGCCGTCCGCAGGATCATATCCACATCTTTCTGCTCGTACTTGAGTCCCAAATCGTTGAGTATCCATTCAATCAAGGAAGATTCGATTACGGTCTTGCCAAAGACTTTCATGAATTTTGGCTACCAAAAGTGGATTATAAGATTTCATATAAAGCGCTGTGTGAAATCCGTGTCGTTTTCTTATTCTTACCAGTGAGGATGTGTGGGAGTCTTCTCGTTATGCGTCCCTACCACAAACAGCTTTGTGTCTCTGTACTTTGACGCCACTAGCCTTCTCCATAAATCTACAGATCTCTGCAAGCCTTTCCATCTTTATTCCTGTCCTGATGCCGTAGAGCATTTCCAGACAGATCACGACTTCTTCGAACGCCGGACTCCCAGCTCTCCGAGATCATTCACAGTTGTATCAATCCACTCGGCTCCCCCTTCGACAGCGCCCAATGTGTTTGCTACAGCTAACCCAGAGTCATTGTGAGTGTGGATCAAAACTGGAACGTTGGGAAAAGTCTCTTTCACCTTACTGCAAATGTAGCTTAGGGCGACAGGGATGCCGACACCGTTACTGTCATTTATCTGAATTCTTGTGCCACCCGCATCGATACATATCCTAAGAAACTCCAACAGTTCCGCAAACAAAAGTGAGACGAGCTGGAGGAGAATAGCTTTGTCGCCGGAAACATATCCTCCTTACCCCTCCGATCCCGCAGACTGGATTCTGTTCGGCATCGGGACGCCTGAGATGAAGGAAGTAGTCAACGAAAGGAGCTTCATCTAAAAGATACTTCGAGTTGAAGCTGCGCTAGCAACAGCAGAGGGAGAATTAGGACCGCGCGACCAAGAATGACTGAGCCTCGTAGCTAAGGCGGTGAGCGTTCGCTGCTCCAGCGCGACACATAGACTTCCAGCCTGGACGGCATCTTACGGAGTCGGAGGTCCAACACTCGCATTGTCGCGTTCCTTTACGCGAACGAAATCACGATACCATATATATCAAAAGCATACTGGAGAAAGCAAGGAATAGACGTGGAGATGACGTTCAAGCGGATTCCACGCCGCCTAGAGTTTGATGAACGAGTAATTTTCCTTCTTGGAGTTGCGAAGAAAGTCCTCTATATGCAGAACTTCTTTAATAGGAATCTGATTTGCGCAGTCGGGACACAGTAGAAGCGTGAAAGGAATTTGGTTTATGGGTATAATGGCAAGATAGCTCGAGTCAACCTTCAGGAGCGGTCGTTCAAGGTTGAGAATCCAGAAGAGTCCGTGTACAAGATGTACCTCGGCGGAAGAGGGCTTGGCGCGTATTATCTGTTCCGCGAGCTTGCTCCGAAGATCGACGCGCTGGGACCCGAGAACATCATTATTATCGCGACAAGCGTCATCACGGGTGTACCCATCGCCGGAATGTCAAGGTGTAGCATAATCGCTAAATCGCCTTTGACAGGAACCTACGGTGAAACGGAAGCTGGCGGCTTTTTCGGATCAGAGTTGAAAGGGACCGGATTCGACGCCCTAATCATCGAAGGTTGCTCAGAGAAGCCTGTCTACCTATCCGTCCAGGATGGTCGGGTAGATTTCAAGGATGCCTCATCAATCTGGGGCAAGAACACAAAAGAAGCTCAAACCGAGATACGCGAGCAACTCAACGACCGCCACGCCCGAGTAGCGCTGATCGGCCCAGCTGGCGAAAACCTAGTCCGATATGCCTGCATTCTCAACGAATTGAAATTTGCGCATGGTCGTGGCGGCCTCGGCGCCGTAATGGGATCAAAGAGACTGAAGGCCATAGCAGTCCATGGAAACATGAAACCACAACTCAAAGATCCAGAAAAGGTGCAGAACATTGCCAAGTGGATGGCCGCTCATTGGAAGGAATTGCCAGGCGCCCTTACGCGAAGCACCCTTGGGACAGCCGACGTCGTACTGCCCTTGAACGCCTTAGGCATCCTACCCACAAGAAACTTCCAGGGCGGAGCATTTGCAAAGGCCGAAAACGTATCAGGGGAGAAGATGGCCGAGACGATACTCACCGGAACCGACGGTTGCTACGCCTGCCAGATCAGATGCAAAAGGGAAGTCACAGCAGGCGTACCTTACGAGACTGAGCCAGAATATGGCGGTCCCGAGTATGAGACGATTGTTGCTTTCGGCCCACTCTGTGACGTAGGCGACCTAGGAGCAGTGTCCAAGGCCAATGAACTTTGCAACGCTTACGGCTTGGATACGATTAGCACAGGAAGCTGCATCGCATTCGCAATAGAATGTTACGAGAGCGGTCTCCTGACCAGCAAGGACACAAAAGGGTTGGAACTTCGTTGGGGAGATGCGGACTCGGTTCTGCAATTGGTAGAAATGATAGCGCACCGTCAGGGCATAGGGGACCTGCTCGGCGAAGGCGTGAAGCGAGCCTCGGAGAAAATCGGAAAGGGCTCAAACCGATTCGCGCTTCACACGAAAGGAAAAGAGTTGGCTATGCATGACCCTCGCGGTAAGGCAGGCGTCGC
>Ga0187881_10004036_pt1 | contig 12192 bp, 14 predicted proteins | sample June2016WEW_19_1_2_FD_133017 | JGI IMG/M metagenome (GOLD analysis project Ga0187881, IMG submission 133017) | Peatland microbial communities from SPRUCE experiment site at the Marcell Experimental Forest, Minnesota, USA - June2016WEW_19_100 | ecosystem: Environmental > Terrestrial > Soil >...
GATCCCACCCTCTCCCCTCACGGCCTCGGTGATCAGTATCCCTGAAGGGACGAGCCCGGTTGGATGGAACTGCACGAACTCTACGTCCTTCAGCGCGATGCCGGCCCTGTACAGGGCGGCGGCGCCGTCGCCCGTGACGCTGTGGCTGTAGGTGGTGAAGCCGAAGAGTCGTCCCAGCCCTCCCGTGGCCACGATGACGGCCTTGGCCGCGAAGCCCACCAACTCCCCCGACCTCATGTTAATCGCCGTGATCCCCCTGCATACTCCCCCCTCGACCACAAGGGATGACATGAACCACTCTTCGTAGAAGTGGATCGAGGTGTACTTCAGGAGGGTGTCGTAGAGGGTCTGCATCTCATAGAAGCCCGTCTTGTCGGCAGCGTAGGTGGCCCGCGGGAAGCTGTGCCCTCCGAAGGGCCTCTGGGCGATCCTTCCGTCGGGCCTCCTGCTCCAGGGCATCCCCCAGTGCTCGAGCCTCAAGATCTCCTCTGGAGCGAGCTTGACGAAGAGCTCGACCACGTCTTGGTCGGCCAGGTAGTCGGCGCCCTTGACGGTGTCGAAGGCGTGCAGCTCGACGCTGTCCTTTTCGTCGGTGTAAAGCACCGCGGCGGTCCCCCCTTCGGCGGCGACGCTGTGAGCCCTCATGAGGTGGACCTTGGACACGATGGCGATGTCGAGCTTCCCTTCGCTGACTATGGCCGCCTGGATGGCCGCCCTCAAGCCTGCAAGCCCCGCGCCGACGATGACCAGATCATGGTTGATGGTCTGCGTCCAAATCACCGAGACGTTACTTTGGAAGTTATTCAGGTCTAAATAGTTTGTGTCAGGGAGATTGTTGCGGCCTTTGCGCCGTTTCTTCATTTATCTCAGTCCTTGCCCTCATGCTCGCTGAGCCGGCGGCGATGATGCTCCTCCACTTGCGGCTTTCGCTAGAGCCTGGCGGAGGGAGAAAAAGGACGTCCGTGGAGCTCGTCCTGCTCAGCCTATGACGAAGGTGACCGTAATCTGGGCGGTCTCACTCGCGGGGCTCGCGTTGAATTGAGGGGTCTGGGAGGTGTCGTACGGGGATGCGACGTACTTGAGGACCGGCGGGCTGTAGTTGTCAACTTCCTGGACGCTCTGCACCCCCAGCACCTGAACGCCGAGGCTCTGGGCCAGGATCTGGGCCTTCCCCTTGGCATCGGCGGCGGCTTGGGCGAGGGCCTGGTTCCTCAGGGTGGCCGCGGCGGCGTCGCTCAGCGAGAAGCTTACGCCGGCGATGTCGTTGGCGCCGGCCTGGACCGCGTCAACGATGAACCCTGCCGCCTTCGTCCCCAGGGACGAAGCGGTCGCACCGGCGATGGTCTCTTCGAACTGGAGGCTGTAGATCACCCTGTAGTCCTGGAACACGGCCGGCCCGCTGGAGGGGTAGTAGTACTCGGGGTAGATGTCAAGAGAGCTGAGGGTCAGAAGTGAGGTGTTGTACCCGTCCTGCTGGAGGGCGGCCAAGAGCGTGCTGTAAACAGCGTTGGCCTTCTGCATGGCAGAGTTGGCGTTGGCGTCGACCCCCACCACGTCCAGCGAGACGCTGTAGGTGTCAGGGGTGCCGTAGACCGTGCCGCTCCCTTCGACCACCATGGTCGTCGTAGCGTTGGTTGTGGTGTCCGCCCTTGAGGGCGACGTCATCGACACCACCGCCAGGGCGCCCACCATCGAAAGCGCCACCACTAGCAACGTGAGGACCTTGTACCTGTCTTGAAGCATTCCTTATCCGCACCTCCACTCACTTCCCTTCTCCCGAAGTTAACGCTACGCAGAAGAACGTCCCCGCCTCCGGCGTTCTACGGTCGAGAACGGATGGCGCGGCAAAGCTTTAATCGGAACACCGTCTCACCAAGGTCGTCTTGAAGCGCGACGACCGCCTTTCGGCCTCCACGGTCAAGGTCTACGTCATGCTCCTCAAGAAGGGGGAGGGGGGAGGGGTCCGAGAGGTTCAACGCGCCCTGGGCTTCAAGAGCCCCAGCGTTGCCTACTATCATCTCAACAAGCTCATCGAGATGGGGCTCGTCAAGCAGGATCAGTTCGGCGCCTACGTGGCCGAAAGGAAGGTGGACGCCAGCGCCCTGGGACCCTTCCTGCTCGTGGGATCGGTGCTCGTGCCTCGCTTCGTCTTCTACGCTGCCTTCTTCTCGACCTTCCTCATTGGATACGTCTTGGTCTATGGTCTGAGGTCCAGCGTCGAAGTCATAGCCGTCTCCGCCCTGGCTTCAGCCTTCTTCTGGGTCGAAGCGCTTCTAGCTTGGAAGAGACGAAGCTTCTAACGGTACGTCGTCGAGCCCTTCTCCTTCTCCTTCTCCTTGTCCTTCCTTATGAGTTCCTTCGGGATGCTGACAATCCTGATGGAGTTGGAGTTCTGGATGCCATAAACGGGGAGCCCTGTGTTCGGGTCGTTGCCCACCCTGAAGACGGCGGTCACCACGCTTCGGAACTTCAATACGCTTCCGTCCTTGAGCTTCAAAGTGACCCAGCTGTCCTCCCCCTCGGCTTCGAATTCGACTAGCTCGCCGCCCTGAGGCGGCATCGGCATTGGCATCGGCATGGGCACGCCCAAAACCCGTACACCTGAAACGTCCCGGCCAAGGGTCTCTATAAGCCTTCTGCCGCGCGCTACGAATCTGCCCTGCCGACGCGCGCGGGCTCGACCATCGCACGCTTTATGATGGCCGCTTCCGGCTGCTCACTTCGGGTTCCGTCGTGCCTCCCTCCGGTTTCGGCTATTGGTTGCTCCACTAAGGCTGGTGAGTGGTTTTCCCGATCCGCTTAGACCGAGGCAAGGAGCCTGGGATCAGGCTCTCTTTTGGTTTGCCGCCATCGAGCAGAGACCGTTGGCAGGGCCCCAGAGCTGTTCTACGGGTTAGAGCTTAATCGGCAGGTCCCCATAGGCATGCCAGACAGATAATGCGAGCCAACATGGCTCCAGCCACCGCCCGGGGGCTGGCCCTCGCCGTCCTCCTAGGGGTGGTACTGGCCGCCGCCTCAGTGGGCGTTCTGGCGGAGGTCCCGCCTTCCGCCCAGCTCACCAGCGCTCCTCAACTCGGCACTGGAGCGAACCAGACTGGCTCGGCAGGAAGCAAGGTCAACAGCTCCTTCTCCACTCCCTCCATCGTTAGCGGCACTTCCTACACTGGTACCACCGTCTCGGGTGCCTCGCCCACGACCGCCAACTCCACCTCTCCGCCCTTCCTGTCGGTCAACGACGTTGCGTCTGCGATAACGGGGCTGATGAAGGGCACCGCGAACTCCAGCCTCTCCCAGAACGCTTCAGCCGCCACCGGGAACGGACCCGTGATGGCGAGCCAGACGAGTTCTGACGTGAAGGCCCTCGCCTTCAAGGACCTTTTCGCATTCGGAGCAGCCATCGTCCTGGCGCTGGCCGCACTCCTTGTGGTCCGGCGCAGGATGTCTTAGCAAGCGGCTGCTGCGAAACGTTCTTTAGAAGTAACGGTTCCCTCCTCCCCAGATTGGAATGGGCAAGCCAAAAATATTGGTGAGCAACGATGACGGGCCCACCAGCAGGGGGCTTCATGCGCTGGTGCGCGCCCTCCTGGACGTGGGCGAAGTGATCCCCGTCGTCCCTGAAGGCCCCAGGAGCGGCACCTCCATGAGCCTCACCTTCCACAAGCCCCTGAGGATCAGGGAGGTCCAGATCGCCGGCGAGAAGGGTTACGTGATTTCAGGGAGCCCCGCTGACGCCGTCATGATGGCACTCAACAAGGTGCTCCCAGAGAAGCCGGACGCCATGGCCTCGGGCATCAACATAGGGGACAACACTGGCCTCCAGGACGTCTATGCCAGCGGGACCGTCTCGGCAGCCCTGCAGGCCGCCCTGTCCGGGATCCCTGCGGTGGCCTTCTCCATGCAGATATCGGAAAGCGTGATCTTCTCGCCCACCGATGCCAAGGCCGACTTCGGCATCGCGGCCTTCCACGCTAGGAAGGTCATGCACTGGCTGGTTCAGAACAAGCTCCCCGAAGGCGTGAACTTGCTCAACGTAAACGTCCCCGCCAACGCAGCGCTCAATACGAAGGCAGTGTTCACGCAGTTGGCCCTGCACAAGTACGAGAACTACATCGTCGAACGTCTCGACCCCCGGGGGAAGCCCTACTACTGGGTTTGGGGAAACAGGCTGAAGAAGTACGACGAAGGCAGCGACGCCAAGGCCATCATCGAGGATAGCCTCGTCTCGGTAACCCCGCTCCACATGAACCCCACCTGGTCTACGGCCGGAATGGAAGGTCTAATGAAGACGCTCAATGGTGGGTGACCTCAGCAGGTCGTCGATTCCGGCTCTGCCTTCGGCACGAACGGCCAGGGAGGGAACCTCCACGCTTGAGAGCGCGCCTGACACGTCCTAGCGTTGGGAGGCGACATGGCCGGGGTGCGAAACCTCAAGGCGTGAGGCAGGGACCTAGCCCTCGTTCCTAGACAACTGGCGAAGACCAGCAAACGCTTTATGCCTCCAATTTTCACCCGGCTCATGATTTGTCAGAAGCGAACCCCTCCGTCCTCGATTCCGAGATCGTCTTCAACGGCAGGAAGCTGAAGATTGTCCGCGACTCGCTCTCATGGGGGGGAGGGAGGAAGGCCGCGGTCGAAACCATAGTCCACCCGGGCGCGGTCGCGATCCTGGCCTTCACGCCCGACGGGAGGGTCATACTAGAGAAGCAATATCGCCATTCAGTCAAAGGTTACATCTACGAAGTCCCTGCAGGCACCCTTGAACCCGGGGAGGACCCAGCTCAATGCGCTTCGAGGGAGCTCCTCGAAGAGACCGGCTACAGGGTCGTCTCCCTCAGGAAGCTGGGGGCCATCTATCCGGCTCCCGGCTACAGCTCCGAAATCCTCTACCTCTTTACAGCCAAGGCCAGTAAGGCCGGTGGCCAGAGGCTGGAGGACGACGAGGCCATCACCGTCTCGTTGCACATGCCGGAGGAGGCCCTGAGACTGGTGATGGAGGGGGGAACCTTCGACGGGAAGTCGGCGCTCCTGCTCCAGATGGCCCTGGCCGACCCCACCCTCTCCGGCTAGGCTGCGCCGCCAGCTACGGGCTCCTTCAAGGTGCTGTGCTCGAAGGCTGCCGAGCCCGGCGAAAGGATCTTTTTGATCCGGTTGACACAGGTGGTCCCTTGGGCGAACCCCACCACCAGGAGGTTCTGCTTCAGTGTCTCCCTGGGCGACGCTACGTCCCCCGCCGCATAGATGTCGGGAACGCTCGTTTCGTAGTTGGAGTCCACGGTGATGCCCCTGGGGTCCATGGATATTCCCCACTGTTTGACTATGCTCAGGTCGGCTTTGTACCCGACCAGCACCAGGAGGTCGTCGCAGTCAACGGTCTCCGTGGCGTTCGTCTGGCAGTTCTTGATCACGACCTGCTTCACCCACCCGTCCCCCTTCACCTCGACCATCTCCGACCAGAGCCTAATCTCGATGTTGGAAGCGTGGAGGGCCTCCACGGACTTTTCGTGGGCCCTGAATACGTCCCTCCTGTGCACAAGGTAGATCTTCGACGCTATGTCCTTCAGGTGGAGGGCCCAGTCCACCGCCGTGTCTCCTCCCCCTATGATGACAACCTTCTTGCCCTTGAAGTCGAGGGGCTCCCTGACGTAGTAGTAGATGCCCTTCCCCTCCAGCTCGTTGACCCCGGGCGCTACGACCTTGTTGGGCGAGAAGGCCCCGATCCCCGTGGCGATGATGACCGCCCTGCCCAGATGCTTCCCCCTGTCGGTGATGATCTCGAACTGCTGCGCGCTCATCCTCTCTACGTGGAGCACGCGCTCCCCCAGGCAGATGGTGGGGTTGAACTGGGACGCCTGGGCCACGAGGTTGCTGATCATCTCCTTCCCGTTGACCGACATGAACCCCGGCATGTCGTAGATGAACTTGTCAGGGTAGAGAAGCGACACCTGGCCTCCAAGGGCCTCGGTGGCTTCGAGGAGCTTCACCTTGAGGTCCCTGAACCCCGCGTAGTAGACGGCGAAGAGGCCGATGGGCCCTCCTCCGATGATGATGACGTCGTAGAGCTCTTCGTCGGGGACGTACGACATTGTTACTTCAGCGGGTCTTATCGATTAGGTGCATTAATATGGATATCTTCATTCCTGACGGTTTCAGGGGAGAGAAGTTCAAAGAAATTCATTGACGGTCGCTGCCGCATTCAGGCGTCCCGCCTAGGGCAGGGGAGTGAACTTGTAGCCGTAATAGATGGTGCCCTTCTTGCCGTCTTCGGTGAGCTTCCTCAGCGTTAGCCTCACGGGCGTCCCGTTCTGGACGCTGGTGATGTCCACGTCCACTATCTGGGCCAGCAGCCTCTGGCCGTTGTCCAGCTCCACGAGCCCGAGGATGTACGGCGCGTAGCGCTTGAATTCGTCGGCCGGCTCCCTTAACACGGTGTGGGTGAGGAGCTTCCCCGTGTGGGGCATCTCGTGATCTCCCAACTCCTGCGAGCCGCACTTCCTGCATACCTTCACGGGGGGGAACCACTCCGCCCCACACTTCTTGCACTTCGAGCCCACCAGGTTGAAGTAGCGATCCTTCAGCCTCCAGTAGGATATGGGGTTGACCATCCTCAGGCCGCCCTCCTCAAAATGTGAATGAAGGTTGTCGTGTCCAGCCCTCCCATGTTGTGTGTGAGGCCGATCTTGGCCCCCTTAACTTGATTCTTCTCGGCCTTCTCAGAGAGCTGGAGGTAGGCTTCGGCCACCTGGTAGACACCGGTGGCGCCTACGGGGTGCCCCCTGCCCTTCAGCCCCCCGAAGGTGTTCAGCGGAAGCTCGCCCGTCAGGTCGAACCTGCCAGTGCTCACGTCATGGGGGGCCTTCCCAGGCTTGCAGACGCCGAGCGACTCGAGGGTGAGCGCGGCGGTTATGGAGAAGGCGTCATGCGTCTCCATGAAATCCATCTGATCCAGCTTCAAGCCAGTCCTCTCCAGCGCCCTCGTGGCGGCCGTCCTAGTGGCCAGGTAGTCCAGAGGGTCGGGCCTTTCGTATACGGAGAAAAGGTTAGCGGCCACTTCGCTGGCGAGAATCTCCACGGCCTCGGCGTGGAGCTCCTTGGCCTTCTTCTCGCTGAGAAGCAGAAGAGCCGCCGCCCCGTCGCATACGGGCGAGCTGTCCATCAGCCGAATCGGGTCGGATATCAAGGGGGATCGCAGGACGTCCTCCGCCGTTATTGCCTTCTTGAACATGGCGTGCTTCGAGAGGGCTGCGTTGCGATGGCCCAGGACGGGGAAGCCCGCCATCTCCTCCCTCGATATGCCGTACTTCTTCAGGTAGAGCGCATGGGTGAGAGCGTTCAGGGAGATGAAGGTCCCTCCAGGGAACTGGGTGTATTCGGCGCTGTCGGCCATGGTCAGCGCTGCGGTGACGCGTCCAACTTCCATGTCCTTCATCTTCTCGACGCCGCAGACGAGGACCACGTCGCTCTCCTCCGCCTTGATGGAGAGGAAGGCGTTGTGCACCGCAGCTCCGCCCGATCCGCACGCTGCCTCCACCTTGTAGGCCGGCACTCCGATTAGGTTCAATTGGCTGGCAAGGAGGGCGCCAAGATGCTCCTGGCTGGCCCCGACGCCGCTAAACATGTTGCCGACGATCACCCTGTCGGGCTTCGCATCGGGAAGCGCGTTCATAGCTAACAGGGAGGCCTCGGCCATGAGGTCAAGGATGGACTTGCTCCAATGCTCGCCGACCTGGACCAGGCCGGCGGAGGCGACGAAGACCTTGCTCAATCTTGAAGCTTCCCCCTGAACCTCGTGTACACGGCATAATCCACCTTCACGGACCTGTCCACCATGCTCCTCACGGAGACGCCCAGCTTCCTCTTTTCGAGGATCCGGTCGGTGACCTCTAGGGTGAAGGCGTCGCTCCCTGCTCCGCTTCCGAAGCTGCAGATCAATATCCTGTCCCCCGGCTTGGCGACGTCCAGGGTGGCCGCGAGGCCGATGAGAGAGCTGCCTGCATAGGTGTTGCCGATGACCGTGTTGAGGAGGCCCGGCTCCATCTGCTCCATCTTGAAGCCCAGCTTCAGCCCCACCTCCACCGGGAAGCGAGGGTTGGGCTGGTGGAAGACCGCCCAGCTATAGTCGGAGGGCTTATGCCCCGTCTCCTCAAGGTGGGCCTTCATGCAGCTCTCGACATGATGGAAGTAGGCGGGCTCGCCGGTGAACCTGCCGAGGTGGCTGGGGAACTTCTCGCCCGGCCTCCTCCAGAAGTCGCCAGTGTCGCTGACGTAAGAGGTGCTGGCCTCGAACGTCGCCAGCGAGTCCCTCCCCTTCCCGATGACGTACGCCGCCCCGCCGCTGCCTGCGGTGTACTCCAGCTCGTCGCCCGGCCTTCCCTGCGCCGTATCGACGCCGACGGCTAGGCCTGCCGGTATCATCCCTGAAGCGACCAGTGCGATGTTGAACTGCATGGCTTCCGTCCCAGCCTTGCACGCGAACTCCAGGTCGGCCGCCAGGGAGAAGTGCTGCCCGAGGGCCTGGGCCAATATAGTGGAAGTGGGTTTGACGACGTAGGGCTTCGACTCGGTCCCCACCAGGACGGCGCCCAGCTTGTCCACCCCAGCCATCCTAACGGCCCTCCTTGCCATCTCGCAGGCCATGGTGAACGTGTCTTCGTCGTCGTGGGCCACCGCCTTCTCCTTGTTGGGCCCGGCGCCCTCTCCTCGCCATACGCGGGCGACCTCCGTTGTAGGGAGCCGGTACAGTGGCACGTAAGCCCCGTAGCCTAAGATACCCACGGAAGCAACTGGCTTCAACTAAATTCTTTGAAAGACTCGGACGTGGCCGTTAAAAGCTTATCACCGCTATGGTAGTCCACATCGTCGGCAGACGTAGTCGTGTTCAGTAAGACTTCAGCTGCTTGACGACGGGCGGTCGGGCCTTCTTGAATACCCTGTATCCGCAGATGCACTTGATCTCGGGGAGCGATGCCAGGTCCTCGCTGCTGACCTTGGTTCCACACCTGATGCATTCGTACATGATGGCGCCGGACTTCACTTCGGCCACGGGTTCGTCCTTCATTCTCTTCGGGACTCTCCCCAGAATAGCCTCCTTTAAGCTTTCTCATCACTGTCATCAGCATCCCATGTCCATCCGCTTCTGCTGCGTGGCCGCAATGGTTCGCCCGGCGTCTGCATCAGAGGAGCAGGGGGAGGGAAGCCGGTGAGGTCTCCGACTTCACCGGACGTCGTCCGTCTTGATTAGCCTGATCATCTCGTCCACGTCGCTCTCTGTGACGAACGGGTGCACGGGAATCGACAGGACGTGCGCCGCCGCGTCGTCCGTGTGGGGGAGCGGCGAGGAGGACAGCTTCGAATAGTACGGCGTGCGATGAACGGGCGGATTATAGTAGACGGTAGCCCCGAAGCCACTCTCGCGCAGCCTCTTCATGAGCTTGTCACGGTTCCCTTTCACGTAGATAGTGTAAAGGTACCAGTTGAACCTCTGGCCAGGCCTCTCCCTGACTAGCCTGACGTTGCCCAGCTCGCCCAGACCCTTGGTCAATGCCGCGGCGTTGCGCCTGCGAGACGCTATGAACCCCTCCAAGCGCCTAAGTTGCTCCACGCCCAGCGCTGCCTCGATCTCGGGCAGCCTGAAGTTCAGGCCCAGGATGGTCGTGTCGTATCCCTTGACCATTCCGTGGTTCCGTATCATCCGCAGCTTCGTCGCGAGCTCCGGGGCGTTGGTGGCGACGGCCCCTCCCTCGCCCGTGCTGATTACCTTGCTGGGGTAGAAGCTGAAGCATCCCATCTCCCCCATGGTTCCCGAACGCGCCCCGTCTTCGGAACTCCCTAGGCTCTGGGCCGCGTCCTCTATGACGGGTAAGAAGTCCTTCTCCAACAACTCCTTCAGAGCATGGACGTCGGCGATGTCGCCGTAGAGGTTCACCGGGATGACGGCCCTGGTCTTCCTGTTGAGCTTCCTCTTCACGTCGTCGATGTCCAATGTGTAGTCGCTGAGCCTTATGTCGGCGAATACGGGGACTGCTCCAAGGAACCTTACGGCGTTGGCGGTGGCGACGAAGGTGAACGATGGAACTATCACTTCATCCCCCGATTTCACGTCGGCGGCCATCAGGGCGGCGACCAGGGCCGAAGTACCGGAGTTCACGACCACGACGTCTTTGCAGCCGAGGTAGGCGGACAGGCCCGCCTCGAACTCCCTTACCTTTCTCCCCCCTTCGGTGGCGGAGCTGGTCAGCGCGCCGGCTATGACCAACCTGTATACCTCCTTCGCCTCCTCCTCGCCGAAGAACGGCCTGTTTATCGGGACCCTGATCGTTTCCACGCCCTTGCACCACTCGGAGGGGTTATTTTTGAGTTTTACCTCAGGTTGCGTTGGACGGCCACGGCTCAACGGAACTCGTCGGTGGCGTTCGAGCGCAGCTCGTTCAGGACCTGGACGACCTGCCAGGCGGCGGCCTTGCACATGTCGTCGGTCACGCCCAGGACCTTGCAGCCTAGAATCAGGACCTTCTTCGTCTCAGCAGTAATCTTGGTTCGGTCGCAGTCCCTGTGGGGAAACAGGTGGATGACTCCTGCCTCGTCCCGAAGGATCACTTCCTCTGACGTCTTCCACTCCTTCCCTGTGATGTCTACGAAAGGCTCGCCGCCCTTGGATAGGGTGAGTCGCAACGTCCCCTTGATCTTCTCGTAGTCGTAGAGCCCTATGGGGATATGAGTGCGTATCGAGGCGATGTTGCCGGCGTCCACGATGTAGTTGATCGAGGAAACGGAGTTCCCCTGCAGGATCCTCCTGAGCAGGGCTTCGCTGGCGGGTCTCTGCTTGGTGGGGTCGATCCCAATGCGCCAATAGAAACTTCTGAAGGCGGAGATGACGGGGTCCTCCTTCAGCTCGTTAAGCGGGATTCGGATCTTGGCTTTTTCCGTCTCTATGAGGTCGCTGAAGTCATATAGCCCCGGACGCCCTGGCTCGCAGAGGATGCCGTAGACTCCAGTGGCCGGATACTGCCGGATGACTTCGCTGTCTACCTTGACCTTGAAGTCGTCTTGGATAATTGCCGTCTTCATCTACTCGCGCACCAGCTTCTCCATGCGCCCCTCGAACCTCTTCCTGAGGTCAGCGACGACGTCGTCGATGTATGATGCCGTCGCCCGCTTGAGGTCGGCAGGATGGAGCTCCCTCCTCACATAGGCCCCTTCCACCTCCTCATAGGAGCCGTACGTGACGGAGCCGCCGAACTTGGCCGGCCTGTCCACGTGGAACTCCTTGAAGTCATGGAAGACGATGTACCTGACTAGCTCCAGCACCGGATTCAGCTCGGCCGACGCCTCTGGGCACCATGCCCGCGCCAACTTGTTCTGGATGGTCTGAGCATCATCGTGGATAAAGATGGCCGTCCGCGGCTTGGACTTGCTCATCTTGGCGCTTATCACCCTGTCCATCTTCGCGTCTTCGTCGAGGCCGGTCGCCTCGGGCTTCTCAAGCCCGAGGAGTATGTGGTGGTGTAGGGCGACAGGAGGAGCCCATCCGAGGGAGGGATAGACTTCGCGTGCCAGCATGTGCACCTTCCTCTGGTCCATGCCGGCGTGGGCGATGTCGGCGCCCAGGTGATGTATGTCAACGGCCTGCATCGATGGGTAAAGGCAGGAAGCAACGTCTAGAGTGTCGCTCATAGAGCGACCCATTATCGTGAAGGTCCTCCTCGCCCTGTTGAGGGTTACGTGCTTGCTGAACCCGATAATGTCCTTCCAGTAGTCATCATTTCCCTTGTAGAGGTCGCTCCCAGTGACCACTTCGACGCCCGGGGCGTAGGCCCGGAAGGCTTCACTGTAGTAGTCGGAGGCGGCCTTGATCCTATCCCAGTCCCCTCCCAGCTTGTTGTTTATGACACTGTGCCAGTCCGCCAAGAATACTTTCGTATGGACGCCTGCTGCCATCAGGTCCCGAATCTTGTTCCCAGCGATAATGAGAGTGCCGAGGTGGAGGAGGCCGGATATCTCGAATCCAATATAATGAGTGGGGTGCTCCTTGCCTTCGAAGAGCTTCCTCAGCTCACCGGCCGTCACCGTCTCTTCGGTGGGCGACCGCATCGCGAAGCTGAGCTTCTCTTCCACATCCAACTTGGCGCGTCACTTCTGGTCCTTGCTGGCGATGGCTGTAAGCAAGGTCAACAGGTAGGCCACGGCGACAAGCAC
>Ga0187881_10004042_pt1 | contig 12164 bp, 13 predicted proteins | sample June2016WEW_19_1_2_FD_133017 | JGI IMG/M metagenome (GOLD analysis project Ga0187881, IMG submission 133017) | Peatland microbial communities from SPRUCE experiment site at the Marcell Experimental Forest, Minnesota, USA - June2016WEW_19_100 | ecosystem: Environmental > Terrestrial > Soil >...
TCAGCGGGGAGAGCTGGCCGGGCCAGCGAATACTTCGGATGACAAAGTTGCCCATGCCGAGGTGGGGCCCCGGTAGCGCTCGGTCGCAGGATCGTTCAGAGATATCAATGTCGGAAGGCAACTCAACCATTTCCAGACGGTGGAGTGGTCGTGAACTTCGGCCAAATGATATGTCTAATTTAACCGTCTAATAGCAAAGTAAGTTTGTTTATTGGTTTGCGACCGTGACCCAAATGCTCAGTAAGCAAGTCGGGTGTAGGTTGGCTCACCGCAACCTTTTGATTTCCCCCCTCCGGCCATGTCACCCGTGGCGGAGCTGACCAGCAGAAGGAAGAGGGTTCTCTTCACAGTCATGTTCGGACTGATCCTTCTGAACCTGGTTACCTTCCTGGGTGCATATCCCCAGGTCGCGAACGTGGAGGGCGAATGCTGCGCGAACAAGACCATTTCCAAGGACTTCTCCGCGTATTACGTGGGCGTCTATCGCCTGCTCAACGACCCTTCTCAAGTGTATACGCGTGGCTTCATCCCCGATGGTGAGATCCATGTCTATCCCGTCCAGGGGCAGTACAAGTATCTCCCGTCCTTCCTCCTTCTTATTTCGCCGCTCCTTCTCATGAGCTATCAGCAGGCGATAATCTTTTTCGATGTCATCCAGTTCCTGCTCCTCCCATTGATGGGCCTCCTGGTCTATCTGCTAGTCAGGGACAAGGGGATCTGGGCTATCCTGCTTGTGGCCGTCATCGTACTCCTACTGCCATCGCCCGCTCTCGGCTGGGGACTGTCCATCCCGTATTTCTGGCAGTGGAAGGAAGGGCAGGCGAAGGTGCTTGAGACCTTCCTGCTGCTCCTCTCATTCTACTCCGGCCGCAAAGGGAGGCCAGTGCTTTCAGGCGCCCTCCTGGGGCTTACTTTCTACGACCCCCGTTTCGCGCTTGTAGCGATTCCCCTCTTCGTGGCTTACAACCGGAGGAGGATTCGGACAGCCTCTGTCTCCCTTGGCGCGACCCTGTTCGTTTCCAACCTTCCCCTCCTATTCTTCGGCATGGGCGCGGGGTTCGTGGAGATGGTCTTCAGCACAGGGCTTTCTACGATGTTCTATCCGTACGCTCTCATCCCGCTCCTGACAGTGGTCTCTCTTACGGCTCTGAACTACAAGGAGGTGGTGGCCGCCTGCTCATCAATCGCCAATATGCTCACTTGACTGGTATCTTCACTTGCAGCTTTGGGCAGACGTAGGCAGGATTTCAGAAGTTTAAGTTTGCCCAATCTATAGTTTAGACAAACAGTACTAGTCGCTTATTTGAGGTCTTGAAGTGGCTCCTTGGACAAACCTAGTCTTGTTATACGTAGGCTTGGACCTGCGAATGGGCCCGGTCCGGCAGGGCCGAAAGCCTTCGAGGAAGGGGCGCAAGCCCTGTTTCTCCAAGCCATGGCGCGGGAGACTTAAATCTCTCCGGGGAGGAATTAGAAACGATGGAAGCAGACCCGCCAGGCGATTTTGTGGATGCTCTAGGCTCGACGGCGTTGTTTACAGGCTTGAGGCGGAAGGACCTGCTGACGGTCGTCAAGCTGGGCAAGGAGCTGTCCTTCCGGCCGGGCGAGAAGATCGTCGAAGCGGGCGAAGGAGGCATCGTCCTCTTCATAATACTGAAGGGGAAGGTCCAGATGAGGAGGGAGGGAAGGGTGCTCTCGGAGCTCGGCAGGGGAGACTTCTTCGGCGAGATGGCCGTGCTCGAAGGCGAGCCACGACCGACCGACGTCACCGCCATCGAGCCCACCCGTTGTTTTGCACCCTCCCGATGGTCCTTCGAGGCCCTCGTCCGCCTCTTCCCCGACGTGCCCATGGTGATCGACACGGAGCTAGCAAGGCGGCTTCGGGATGCGGAAGTGGCATCGATTTAACGAACCCGTCAGCGGACTGGAATTAGCCACGAGACTTCAAGCCCTATAATGACAAGCCCTGCCCAGCTGCAGTTCCATCGTGGCCAGCTCCGTCGTCGTACGAGCTCAAGGGCTTGCTTGACTTTATCTACATGAAGAACGGAGACGCAATGATGATTACATTCACACCGATCAGCGCAGAGAGGAAGAATTCCGCCTTTGACATAAGGGAGCTTGTCGACGGTCTAGTTGGAAAGGAATTGCATGACGGCGATGTCCTTGTGATCTCCAGCAAGTTCATGGCCATATCGGAAGGTAGGGTTGTCTCTTTGGAATCGGTCAACCCAACAGAACGCGCAACAAAGTTATCCAAGGATTACGATGTTCCGCCAGAGCTGTGTGAGCTTATCATAAGAGAGTCGGATGAGATCATCGGGGGAGTGTCAGGGTTCATTCTCACACTGAAAAGCGGCCTTCTGACCCCGAACGCAGGCATAGACAAGTCGAATATCGAACACGGAAGGGTCGTGCTGTATCCGATGGACCCGCTGAAATCTGCAGCCGATATTGTCGACGAGATGGGATCTCGCCGAGGCGTTCGCATTGGTGTGGTCGTATCTGATAGCAGGCTGATGCCCACCAGGATGGGCACGACGGGGGTCGCTCTCGCCGCGGTCGGCTTTCAAGCAGTTCGCGACATGCGAGGGAGACCTGATCTATTCGGTAACCTTCTCAAGGTAACACGACAGGCCATCGCGGATGACCTTTGCTCTGGCGCTCAACTTGTCATGGGAGAGGCAGCCGAGGCAACTCCGATAGTGCTGGTCCGAGGGCTGGACGCCTCGCTCTTGGGCGACTATAGATACACGATGAAGGACTTCGCAATCCCAGTCGACCAGTGCGTCTTCATGAGAAGCCTGGGCTACAGGGGCAACCAGAAGACAGACTTCAATTGATTCCGTTCTTCAAGGGTGTCTTCTCCGACGACTTGATTGGCAGCTCCAAGGCCATCTCGATTCTCTCCTCCTGGGACGCCGCCAAGACGAGGATGAAGAAGAGGTTCCTCCACCCGTCCCTCGTCAAGAAGGCAGCCTTTTAATCAGCATAGAGAGAGGTTCCTCCGACCCTGGAATGGCGCTCAGCAGACCTAGGACGAAGCTGATCGCCTACGCGGCGACCTTCGCTGCCCCATACGTCATATTCAGGGTGGTCCCCATCTCCATGCTCATCGGGTCGAGCGGCTTCATACCACTGAGCGATGCCCTCGCTCTCACCTACGCCCTCCTCCTGGGCCCCGTCGCCGGCTCCATCAGCGTAATCCTGGGCACCGTCATCGCCTATTTCTTCGGACACCCTCCGATCTTCCTAGGGCTGGACTTCCTGACGCCCGTAACGGCCGTGCTGGCCATGAGCCTCATGGCCCGGAGGAAGCACCTCTGGATGATCATAGTGGCCTTCGCAGCGCTGCTCATCGCCTTCAACCTCTCTCCGATGACTCTTCCCTTCATCTACATCCCGGTCTTGAGGGTCGCCTTCCCGCTGACCTGGCTGCACTTCATCGCCTTGGCGGTGCTGATAGCCTACACTTTCGCGACGAAGGCGCGTCCCACTCCTTCATCCGGGTTGAGGCAGCTCACCCTGACGACCGCCTCCATCGCCTTCGTCGGCCTCCTCCTGCAGCAGCTTGTTGGTTCATACGTCCTGTACGAAGGGATCCTCGGCGCCTACGAGGGATCCATATCGTCCGGTGACTGGGCCGCCATCTGGAGGCTCGCATTCGTGGTCTACCCCTTCGAATGGATCTTCCTCACCATCGTTTCTGTCCTCATAGCGGTCCCCGTCTACGGGCTCGTTTCGAAGAGGTTCTCCACGTTCGGGACCTGACCCCGCTGTAAGGTGCCTTCCTGGACATCTGATGCTGCTGGAAAAGAAATCAATAATCATCACGACGAGGGGCTGTGAACAATCGTAAGCGTACAGGATTACCAAGGCTCATTAGGTTGGATCTTCAATCTCAGGCACGAGGCCTATTCAGCTTGAAGCGGCGCTTACTACGATTGCTCGAGGCGTGCGACGCGCCTTGAACCGTACCCGAAGGAGGCTTCGTAAGTTTATAACCCGAGTCGGCTCCGAAGGAAGCCGGTCGTAGAGTGAGAAGACCGGACTTGCCTGGCAACGAGGACGACAAAGGGATCATCGCTCCGCCGCCTTCGTCGTGGCTCAATCACAACGTGTTAGGGATAAGCCTCACAAGCCTGTTCTCGGACATGAGCCACGAGATGGCTACCTCCATCCTTCCTTTCTTTATCCTGGCCGTCGGGGGGAATGCCGCCACAGTCGGACTCGTAGAGGGGGCCTCCGACGGTTCCTCCAGCCTCGTGAAGTCGTATTCCGGCTACTATTCCGACAAGTCCGGGAAGAGGACTCCGATAATGTACTTGGGCTATCTGCTCACAACCCTCCTGATCCCCGCCATCGGCTTCGTCACTTCGTGGGTGGAAGTGCTGGCCCTCCGGATGGGGGCCTGGATGGGAAGAGGCGCCAGAGGACCTCCGAGGGATGCCCTGCTGGTGGACTCCATACCACCTGGCACGACGGGCAAGGCGTTCGGCCTCGAGAGGACCTTCGACACGGTCGGAGCCGTAATAGGGCCCGCCATCGCGCTCTTCCTTATTCCCTACATCTCCTTGTCGCAGATCTTCTTCGTCTCCTTCATTCCGGGCGTGGTCTGTATGGCGTGCGTCGTATTCCTTGTCAGGGATGTAGGGAGGCGCTCCTGGGGAGGGAGGACCAGCAGGGAAGGGGAAGGCAGATCCTTCTTCTCGTCAGTGATGAGCCTTCCCAAGAACTTCAGGGTCTTCCTATTGAGCGTTGGCCTCTTTGGAGTAGCCAACTTCTCCAACGTCATCTTCACTCTTAGAGCGGAGCAGGTGCTCCTGCCTTCGCTGGGCGCCCGCGCTGCTTCGGAGTTCGCCGTCTCCCTCTACCTGGTCTTGAACGTCACCTATGCGCTCGGTTCGTTCCCAGCCGGCTATTTCGCAGACAGGACTTCAAAGAGGAACCTCCTAGCGCTCGGCTATTTTGTCTTCGCCCTCGCTTGCTTTGCTTCGGTCTTCGAAACCACCAACGTCGCAATCCTGCTCACAATCTTCATCCTTGCGGGGTTGCAGACGGCAATCGTAGATACCGTCGAGAGGGCCTACGCCTCAGACCTGATCGGTGACCCGGCTCTGAAAGGCACAGGATTCGGCGTGCTTCAGACGGTCAACGGAGTCGGGGACTTCGTCTCGAGCACCATGATAGGGGTGCTCTGGACCGTGCTTTCGCCCGCCGTCGGATTTGGAACAGTGGCTTCCTTGGCCATCCTTTCGTCGGCCCTGCTCTTGTTGATGTTCAAGCGGTGAAGAGGAGAATCGCTGGGCAAGAGAATCAAGCACATCCCGCCGCCTGTCAGCTGCATCGCGCATCATCAGTTGAACGGTGTCCTCGGTCATCCCAAGCCAGACTCTTTTGTTGGCATCCCTCTTATCTTTCACCGTTGGCGAATCGGGGTTTGTGCTCAACTCTTGATGTTGTCCCTGATTTCGATATCTGGAGCATATGGGTCGGGCTTCCCAGCGAGCTTGTTCCGCATGTTGCCCGCTATGTAGTAGTTGTTACGAGCGACGAAAGCCCCGAATCCCCATATGAAACCGGCCATGAACCAACCAAGAGGAAGTCCCAGTGTTTGGGAGGAAGCATCAAAGAGGAGCATTACGAGAAAGAAGGATGCGAATTCGACGGGCGACCACAAGGCAAACGCCAGCCTGCGAACGCCGAAGCGCCTGACAGCAAACCTGAACAATCCGGCTTCTCCCTTCCAAGGCTCACGATAGAGCTTTGAAGCGAGGATCAAGCATGACCAAGTCGAGAGGTCATCTAAAGTTACCACGATCAAGGCCGTGACGAAAAAGAAGGCGATATCGAGTTCGCTCAAGATTCTTTCCTTGGCAACGCGATCCGTCCCCCGGACCTTTAAGCGGTACCCTTGGCGAAAACGAGACCTAATTCTCGCTGATGATTACCCCCTCCTAGTTTGTCGAGGATAGGCTAGGAGTCGGGCGAGTGGCTCGGACTTGATCAACCGTGCTTCGACTGAGGCTATTGCACTATGAAGGCTGACCGAAAGGAGCCTTCCATGAGTCGAATTCGTTGCCCGAGTTGTCATTAGCCATAAGGCAGGCGGAGATACATGAGGGTTTTGAATGCTGAACGGGAGTTTTGGATGTCCATTGCCGCTGGAAAAGAAATCAATAATCATCAACCCCACGGGGCTATCAGCCGAGGCATCGAATATCGGTGGGGCGAATACCCGCGTGGATTTGAGAGCTATCAGCGGGCCGCGGCCCAGGACCTCCATCAATCCAGGAATCGGACCATCCGAAAACCTTTAGTTCAATGATATCATCACTGACAACTGCTGACATGCCAGAGAAAGAGGAGAGAACTCGTTCGGGGATCGCATGTGACATGACAGGTCTCATAACGTCCTATGGCAAGGGTGCGGAGAAGCTCTTCGGCTGGACGAGAGAGGAAGTCGTCGGCAAGCAGATGGTAACGATATTCCACGAGCCTGAAGCCGTTCAATCGCTGGTTCCAAGGCTCCTCAAGACCGCTGCCGAGTCAGGGAAGTTCGAGGAGGAAGTAACAATGGTGAGGAAGGACGGGTCGAGGTTCAGGGCGGTCCTGACAGTGCGCCCTCTCAAACGAGGAAATGAGATAACTGGCTACATGGGGCTCACCGTACCACTGAAGGGTCGATAGAAGAACGCGGCTGCCAGATGGTGCCAACATGTTGCTAGACAAGAAGCGCGATACCCACGACCGTCATTGCCAGACGTAGGCTTGGACCTGCGAAAATGGGCCTTTTCTAGTCTCAGTTTGCCCAACCTGTAGCTTAGGCAAACAGGAACAGTCCTTTCATGGGCAGTGAGGTAGTCGAAGACTTCGCAGAAGCAGCAGAACCGCTACTTCAACAGGCTCCTAGTAGCTCGCGAAAGTCAAAACCATTTTCGGTCTAGGTAGGTCGAAGGTACTCTCTGAGTCCGCAAAAAGTATCTAAAGAAGCGAGTCCACCCCTCGTTTCATCTGATTCGGAATGAGCGGAGACCTTGTTATCGAGACAAAGGGGCTTCGAAAGACCTTCGTCTCAAAGGAGAAGGGCGGGAAGAAGGAGGTTGAGGCCGTCAGGGGTATAGACCTCGCCGTCAGAAAGGGACAGATCTTCGGTTTCCTCGGCCCGAACGGCGCCGGCAAGTCCACCACACAGAAGATGCTCTCCACTTTGCTGAGGCCGACCGGCGGGGAGGCCAAGGTCCTCGGATATGACCTTGCGGAACAGCAAGAGCAGATCAGGAGGAATGTGGGCTGCGTGAGCCAGACGGGCGGAGCGGACCTGGCTTCTACGGGCATGGAGAACCTGGTCCTTCAGGCCCAGCTCTACGGTCTAGACGCCGCCACCGCTAAGAATTACACGGCAGAGTTTGTCGGGCGTTTCCAGATGGGCTCGTTCATAGAGAGACCAGCCGGGTCCTACTCCGGCGGCCAAAAGCGGCGTCTAGACATCGCCCTCGGGATGATTCACCATCCTAAACTTCTCCTTCTCGATGAGCCGACCACTGGCCTCGACCCACAGAGCAGGGCGTACCTGTGGCAGGAGATAAGGAAGCTGAAGGATGAAGGGATTACCATTTTCCTGACCACTCAGTATATGGACGAAGCCGACAAGCTCTGCGATACGATCTCCATCATAGACAACGGAATGATAATGGTGACGGGAACGCCAGGGGAGCTGAAAGGTCACGTCGGCGGGGATGCGATTGTCCTCAGCTTCCTATCAGATGAGACCGCTCGCAACGCCGAAACGCTATTGACGGAGAATTTTCAGCTAGAGGGGATTCACACCATGGAAAACTCGGTCCATCTGACAATCAGAGACGGGGAGAGGATGATGCCCGACCTTCTGCGCCTGCTCGATTCGAAGAGCCTGGGCGCCCAAAGCGTGACATTGTCCAGGCCCAGCCTGGATGATGTCTTCCTGAAGTACACGGGCCGTTCGCTTAGGGAGGATGAGAGGACGAATTGAGTGTCCTGCGTGACACGAGGTTGATGTTCGTTCGCAACATGCGGCATACCCTCAGAAGCCCGGTCTTCGTCTTCGTAAGCATGTTCCAGCCCCTTATGTACCTGTTATTCTTCATGCCTCTCCTGAACAGCCTCGGCGGAGTACCTGGATTGCCATCAGGCAAGACCGTGGACGTCTTCATACCCGGGCTCTTGGTCCTGCAGGCGCTCTTCGGCACGGCGTTCGTGGGGTTTTCGCTCATCGACGACATCAGGACGGGGGTCATAGAACGGTTCTTGGTGACTCCGGTGAAGCGCACGTCGATCCTCCTGGGAAGGGTCTTTAGGGATGCCCTTGTCCTGCTCATCCAGTGCTCCTTGATCACGCTGGTGGCCATCCCATTCGGGCTGAGCGTGAACGCGGGCGGATTCCTGCTCTCCTTGTTGCTGTACGCCTTGATCGGAGTTTCGATGGCGTCCATTTCGTACGGGTTCGCCCTCGTCTACAAGATCGAGGACCCTCTAGCTCCCACTCTGAATACCATAACGCTGCCAGTTTCACTCCTATCAGGAATAATCCTTCCTCTTACGCTCGCTCCCCTCTGGCTTCAGGACCTTGCGAAGGTCAACCCGTTCTCCTACGCGGTCTATGCCACTCGTGACTTGTTCGCAGGCAACTTTCAGAGCGTCCAGATTGTGGAGGGGTTCGGCGTCATCAGCGTCCTTGCTGTCCTCGTCTTCCTTTGGGGGCTGAGGATGCTTGAAGAGATGGCCTCATGACCGAGAGCTACCGGTACGAGCGTGGGCTAGGTCTTCGGATAAATACTAGGAGCGGGCACAGGGGAACGTGCCTCGACCGCTCAGCCCCGCCTTGAATTACAAGAATGTATAGAATTACTAAGACGGTTTATGAATTGCTAGACTTGGCTCATCTCTTCCCTCCCCTCAAATCTACAAGTCCAGACTTGAATCTGGCTTCGACCTCCTTCTCTGAAACGATTGGTTGTCCCCTCTCTGCTCTCTCAAAGGACCCGCACGATGAATGGAGAGAGACGTAGGCCCCATACTCCGTGCAGATCAGCCATCCCTCGAAGTGGGCCGCATGGGCGCAGACCACGCAATGCGGCGGGTGCACTCCTCCCCCTTCGAGATACGCAACGAAGCCAGGCGGCAGCATATCCAATACCCATATCCTCAATCTCACTTTGATCGCCCACAGAGCCAGCCGACAAGGCGGGGTATCTGCGGGGGGGCTCCGCTGGAGAAGATCAATCCCAGCTTAGAGGCCTATCATTTCGAACCGACGATGATGGGGATAGGCTTCCTCCTTCTCAGGACGAAGAACGCCGCGCCTGCCACGGCAACCAGGGCGACGACGACAGCACCGCCCACCAAGGCGGTAGTCGAAGAGGAGGGAGGAGGCACGAAGGTTACCTGGACGGACTCGCTGCTGATGCCGCCAGAGGTGGCCGAAACGCTTACGGCCGTGGCCGAAGTGATCGACCCAGAGAGGGTCAGGGTGGATGTGGCTTGGCCGTTGGAGCCAGACGTGACTGTTGATGGTGACAGGACGCCAGGGCTAGATGCCGTGAAGGTGATGTTGACGCCGGCCAAGGAGGTGCCGTTCTGGTCTAGGGCCATCACCGTTACGGTGGAGCCCGATGACGAAGAAGTACGAGTCACGGTCGTGGGGCTGGCGGAGACCTGCAGGGAGGCAAGCGCCGGCGGAGGAGGCCCTGTCGATATGACAGACACGGTGCCTGAACCATAGTTCGCGACGTAGAGGTAGCCGTCGGCAGGGTCGTAGGCTATCCCATACGGCCCAGCGCCCACCGTTATAGCGCCCCTCACTATTTCGTTCGTCGCCCCGTCGATGACCGATACGGTGTTTGCATAAAGGTTGATGACGTATAGGTAGCCGTTGGTGGAATCGTAGGCTATACCGATCGGCCCAGAGCCCACCGCTATGGGGCTCCCCACTACTTCGTTCGTCGCCCCGTCGATGACCGAGACGGTGCTTGGACCAAAGTTCGCGACGTAGAGGTAGCGGTTGGAGGGGTCGTAGGTTATACCGGCCGGATATGTGCCTACCGGTATGGTGCCCACCACAGAGTTTGCAGCTCCGTCGATGAGTGAGACGGTGCCTGAGCCCACGTTGGCGACGTAGAGGTAGCGGTTGGAGGGGTCGTAGGCTATCCCAACCGGATAGTTGCCCACCTCTATGGTGCCCACGCCCGTATTTGTGGCCCCGTTGATGACCGAAGTTGTGTTTGAACCATAGTTGGTGACATAGAGGTAGCCGTTGGCGGGGTCGTATGCTATCCCGGCCGGCGCAAAACCCACCGCTATGGTGCCCACCAAAGAGTTTGCGGCTCCATCTATGACCGACGTTGTGTTTGAACCAAAGTTGGTGACGTAGAGGTGGCCGTTGGAGGGGTCGTAGGCTATACCGATCGGCTCAACGCCCACCGCTATGGCGCTCCCTACCACCTTGTTCGTGGCCCCGTCGATGACAGACACGGTGTTTGGACCAAAGTTCGCGACGTAGAGGTAGCCGTTTGAGGGGTCGTAGGCTACACTATGTGGCTGATCGCCAACAGTCACGGTGCCCACTACAGTGCCCACTGCTCCCCCCGCCCATGCCGGACTTGAGACAACAGAACAAGCGGCGATTACGAACGCCATGATGACGAGTGTCGCCACCGCTTTCTGATTCATTTGTTCAATAGCCAACACACAGTTTACCTGGTCGAAGTGATAAGGATTTGCCGTTCGGATCGTTCTCACAAGCCGGGATAGGAGCATCGGAGGCGGGTTCAAACCGGCGGATGGGGTGAGTTGACACTTCAACAGATTAGTCATCTTCAAATTATTGAAAACAATTGGTTAAATTAGCGAGTAGGATATGGAAGGCCAGCCGTCGCGGTATTAAGAGCTACTGATTGGATTGGGCAAGTTTACTCTCACCTGCAAGAATTGCCGCCTTGAGTTTGAGATCAGCGGATTACAGAGAAAGCTTGTCATTCCATGGTTTCTGTTCGGTAGTGTGCCAGGATATCGCTGGTACCTTACGCGCTGCCCTTATTGTCGCAAGAAGAGCTACAACCGCCCGTCAAGCGATACCTAGCCGCAAGACGTTCTCGAGTGAACGGCGGAGCATATCTATTGCTGCTAGAAAAGAAACCAATATCGTCAACCGCCAATCTTGGACGTGGGGTTGGACCTGTGAATGGGCTGACTTCGTTCATCTTTGTGTTATTGAAAACAACATGTTGAATGAACTGGGAGCTGTCTAAAGAGCGGTCGTAGGGGTGTCACGCACCGTTGGAACCACAGCGAAGGAGGTTTTTCATGATGCTTTGGAGCCCTTAGTCTTCCGGCGACCAGTATGGCCGCTATTGGAAAGAAGACGCCCCTGATGAAGCTGACCATCCGTCATCCCGAGCTTGGCGTAGGTCGCGTCTATGGAAAAAAACCCTCTTGAATCCGAACGCTCTAGAGGCGCCCGAGCAGTGCAGACACGACGTCGTTCGCAGACCTGTACGTCCCCTCAGGTAGGTTCTTCGCGAACCAGTCCCTGTCGGAAGAGGGTACGTCCATCATGTTGTTGCAGGCTGCGACTACCTGCGCCCTGCTGGCGGGGTAGGAGACGTGGTGTTTCAGGTGCGTAAGTTCCTCGGAAAGTTGGGACATTGTGAAAGCCGAAGCTAAACTGTGGGGTGATAACCTTTGCTAAAGAATTCCTTCCGGGATAGGGGTACAGGATGGTATGTTCAAGTGCAAGGGAGTCGGGTGGGCAGGGGCGGATTCGCGCGGATCGAAGTGGGAAAATCGACGATGTGTTTAAATCTCCACCTCAAACCCTTCGCTTGATGAAAGAGGACGTAGGACAGGCTGATTTTGGTGGCGCCATAGCCTCGGTTTCTCTTTTCTCCGGCTACGGGAAGAAGTGGCTACAGAAAGCGGTGGAGTTGGGCTATGATCTATCCTTCCAAGCGGGCCAGACGATACTTGAGGAGGGAGAGCTTGGAATCGGGCTCTACGTGATACTCTCTGGTAGGGTAGAAGTCAGGCGGAAGGGCAAGGTGCTGGCGCAGCTGGGCAAGGGTGATTTCTTCGGCGAAATGGCCGTGCTGGACATCCAGCGGAGGTCGGCCGACGTCGTCGCCGTCGAGGCA
>Ga0187881_10004046_pt1 | contig 12158 bp, 9 predicted proteins | sample June2016WEW_19_1_2_FD_133017 | JGI IMG/M metagenome (GOLD analysis project Ga0187881, IMG submission 133017) | Peatland microbial communities from SPRUCE experiment site at the Marcell Experimental Forest, Minnesota, USA - June2016WEW_19_100 | ecosystem: Environmental > Terrestrial > Soil >...
GCAAAGATGGGTTTTTGCATCGGGGCAAATTGTCTTTGAGATACGCGCGTTCATCCCCTCACGGATGGCAGACCAATGTATGCGCCACCCGCGTTTAGAACAGCGCAGACTGTAGTCACCCCGCTCTGGCTCGCAGGTTGTCGTTGGCAGGCCCCCGTGTTAGTATCAGCGCGTTGATCCATTCCCATGCACGTGGTTCGCGCGGGAGGCAAAGATGGCTGCCAACAATCCCCAAGCGCTCAGAGTCGTATCTGTAATTCTCAAGCTATTCGGCGTGATACCCCTCCTTATCGGCCTTGGTTTTCTCGCCGGGGCGTGGTTCACCGCCAGCCGCCAATACACCATCCTGAAAAAGTGGCCGACCGTCGATGCCGAGGTGGCCCGAAGCGAGCTTAGTCACCGTCAGGAGACGTTTGGCAAGAATAACACTCCCACCACGGTATATCAGGCGCAAATCGACTTCCGGTACGCAGTCGGCGGCAAACAGTACACCACGCCCGCCGGTTCAGACTATTCCACGTCGAACTATGCGGAGATGGCGCACAAAGTAGATACCTACGCTCCCGGGACGCATCACCCGATCCATTACAACCCCGCTAACCCAAATGACATTCGCTTTGACGCCAGCTTCACGTTTGGATTCTTTCTGGCGCCGTTGATCTTCGGCGGGGTGGGGCTGATGTTTACCGCCCTCGGCGCGGGGCTGTTCTTTGTGGGATGGGTGATCGAGAGGGCGCAGGTTCGTTGTCCTTCTTGCGGCGCGATGGTCAGGCGAACCGAACCGAGTTGCCCCAACTGTGGCGCGGCGCTTTCGCCAAGCGGCGCAGCGCGTTAGCGCGGAATATGTGGCGCGCGGAAGCAAGCGTAGCGCGGACCTGTTTGGTAGGTCCGCGGCTTTTCGCTGTCAATAGGGAACGACCCGCAGACCTACAAAACAGGTCTGCGCCAGCCCGCGAACCGGCTGGCGCTCAAAACCTTGATTGAATTTCTGATGGCTCTTTTCTACCCCGCAAGCAAGCTGGAAACAAGCCTCCGAGCACGGCGCAGTTCACTTCCCAAATCTCTGACTGTTTCTCCGGAAGACAGATTTGCGCTTAACGACTCCCCATAGAGAATGAGGCCGGGTTGAGATTCATCTCCGAAATAATCGCGGATAATCTGATAGGTCCTTTCCTTCAACTCCGCATCTTGGCTGAACTGGTTGGCAAAACGGTTCCTAAACTCGGCGAGATTTTCTTGGGCTCTCATAACCGCCACGATGTCACTGGCGTGTGTCCTGGCCTCTTGCCGGTCGTATACAGCGTGAGCGTGACCACGCACATTATGGTACCGGTCATCCATGGCCAGCAGCTTTAGCAGGACTAAGGCGTGGGGACGCGTAACGCGAATTCTTGCCTGGGCCGGGTTCCCGTTTGGCAGGGAACCCACCAGTTCATGCTCGTCCGTCTCAACCACAACAATTGACCCGCCGAGACAGGCCCGGCCGTGGACACCCTCTTGCACATCGACTCGAATTCCGTCTTTCCTCCCGAACTCGGCGGGCGCCATAAACTCGATCCTCATGACTTCCAGTGAATTCGGAATGGTCTTCTCGAACTGAAAGTTCCGGGCGTTCTCTGCGGCCACATAGCCGAGCGACGCGAGGACAGAGGGCAGCGAAGTGCTGCACCGTCGTAGGTAGGCGACATCCAGAACGAAATCGAAATCACGGGTGGCCCGCGGGCGCGTAACCATGAACCTCAGTGCGTGGCCCCCCACGAGGACCAATCCCTCAGCCGCAGGCCCCAGAGCCGTGAGCAGTTCCAGGAGATATGTCCGCTGCGGCTCCGGGATCACTCGCGCCTCCACATGGGCTCAATTCGGCTCTGGAGTAGATGATCGGCCTGTTTCAAATCGCGTCCGCCCCGCGCGAATAAGTCGAGATAGGTTTGGATGTATGAAACAACGGGGATCCTGCCTGTGCGGTGCGAATACAGGAAAACGCCAGCGTCGAATGGGTAAATCACCCGAAGCTCGGGGCCGACGCTTGTTTTTGGGGAAACAGATTTTCGCAAGTTCTCCCCCCTGGCCTCGTCCGATACATAAAGGTCTATCGTGTCAACATCCACGAAAGGCGCTGCCAGGCTTGAAGCGGCGGCGCCGGTGAAGGCGTAACAATCTTTCAGGTTGTGCACTGTATCGAGATCATGCTGGACTGTTTCCAAATGAGCGCCGAAGGGATTGGGAACTGTGAATGACCGGCGCAGATACCGTCTGTAGTGATCCTTGTATTCCTGTGCCCACTTGGAAAGCAGGCGTTGTGGCTCCGGCACCAAGATCGACGAGTTCCTCCGCATGACCAGCAGTTCTTCTTCGAGACTTCGTAGCACTCTGGACGCGAGCGCGAAGCTGACCTGAAAGGACACACCGGCATATTGGGTCTCTTGGCTTTGCGTTGCCAGCTCTTTAACGATCTCACTGAGTGTCCACTCCCTTGGTTTCTGCAATAACGCCCTTGGTTTCTCCAATAACACCCTAACAATGCGAGAGGACTTTCCTGAAAAAGGGTTCCGGTAGAAGGAAGGGCTGCTCTCTTTGCGCGGTTCCATGCCGACCCGTTGAAGGAGCAGTTTGCCGGGCACATTGATGGAGACGTTGCCCGCGAGATCGATGAAATCCACGTTGCTCTCGAAACAGAGCCGCTGCGATTGTGGCGAGATTCCAGGGCACACCAAGGCAAAGGCGACACCTTTCTGCGCGGCCTTCAATCGGGAAAGCCAGGGCCCGATTTGTTCAACTTGTTTCGGGGTGCAGGTATTCTTGATCTCCGCGTACACTTCCACGCTGGTTCCGCCGAATTGCAGGTCGAACTTGGCATCAAACTTCGATGGGGTTCCCCCCGGCTGTAGGACGACGTTGGCGACACGGACGTTGGGAAGGCCCTTGAAGGGCTCATTGTTCTTGAGGGCTTGTAGGATCTCACGCTCCGTCATAACGCCATAATAGCATGTTTTTGCCAAATTTGGCAAAGTTATACTTATAGGCATATTTGCCTAAATTGTCACATTTGCCAATATTGGCAAATGATGGCTATATGGCAAGACATCGGTCCAATTTGTTAAAGGAAGGTCTTCCGACCCGGCATTGGCGCCAATGCTCGCCGCGGGCGTGGTCAACGCGCAGTTTCGAGAATTTCGCAAGCCAGTAGTCGGGGCATTTCATGGAATGTAGGGCATTGAGGAGACCGCAGACGCTAGAAGCCGACTGTCTGCGCCAGGCAGCGTGGGCAGGATAGCCAAGAAACCTGGCTACAATCCTTTTTCGGCGAGCTCGAAAGCGCGGAGGACGGCGCGGGCTTTGTTCAGGCACTCGTCGTATTCGCGCGCGGGGACGGAGTCGGCGACGATGCCGGCGCCGGCTTGCAGGTAGGCCGTTTTATCTTTGATAAATACCGTGCGGATGACAATGCAGGAGTTGAGATTGCCGGAGAAGTCAGGATAGAGCACGGAGCCGCCATAGAGGCCGCGGCGGGTGGGTTCAAGCTCGTCGATGATTTCCATGGCGCGGACCTTGGGCGCGCCGGTGAGCGTGCCGGCGGGGAAGCACGCGGCCAGCGCATCGTAACTATCCGCGTCGGCGCGCAGCCGGCCGGTGATCTGCGAGACCAGGTGCATGACGTGCGAATAGCGCTCGACGAACATGATGTCACGGGGCTGCACCGTGGAGAACTCCGAGACGCGGCCCACATCGTTGCGGCCGAGATCCACCAGCATGATGTGCTCGGCGCACTCCTTCGAGTCGGAGCGCAGTTCTTCTTCCAGGCGCTTGTCCTCTTCCTCCGACTTCCCGCGCGGGCGCGTGCCGGCGATCGGCCGGTACTCCACATCGCGGCCCGACACCTTCACCAGCATTTCCGGCGAGGAACCGAGCACGGTGGAATCGCCCAAGCGCAGGTAATACATATAGGGAGAGGGATTGACGGCCCGCAGCGCGCGGTAAACCTCGAAGGCGGGAACGCGCACGGGAACTTCCATCCGCTGCGAAAGCACTACCTGGAAAATGTCTCCGGCGCGGATGTACTCCTTGGAGCGTTCGACCATCGCCTCGTAGCGCGGACGCGGCATGTTGGAACGCACGCGTAGCGGGCCCTGCGGCCGGCGGACCCGTGCAAGTTTGAGCGGCCGGCGCAAGCGGCTTTCCAGATGATCAAGGTGCCGGCAGGCCGCATCGTACTTTGCCCGTAAACTTCCTTTCCCTTCTTCCGTCAGCACATTGGCAATGAGAAAAAGCCGGTGCTGCACGTGGTCGAAGGCCAGCACGTTGGCGAAATACATGAAGACCGCGTCGTCCAAATCGACGTCAGGGGCGACGCGCGGCGGCAGGCGCTCCAACATGCGCACGGCTTCATAAGAGAGATAACCCACTGCGCCGGCGGTGAAGGGCGGCAGGCCGGGAATCACCACAGAATGGTAGCGCGCGCCCAGGCGGCGCAGGAACTCGAAGACGTTGCCCGTCTCCTCCTGTAGCGGCGCTCTCTGAGCGCCGGAACGTCGATCGGAGATCGACGCTACAGCTTCACCGCGCCGGACCGTGATGCGGTCGCCACGGCAGGAAACGATTTGAAAAGGGTCAACGCCGAAGAACGTGTAACGGCCCACACGCTCGCCGCCTTCCACACTCTCGAGCAGAAAACTGTGCGGGTGTAAATTCGATCCGCGCCCGTGCTGCGGCGAGAGACTGAGGAATGCGGAAACGGGACTCAGCAGGTCCGCGACAACCGTCCGATACACAGGCACCACGTTGCCCTGGCGGGCCAGGCGCTTGAATTCTGCGAAGTTGGGATTGGCGTTGCTCATGGAATGAAGAACAAGTCAAAACGCAAAAGTCAAAAGGCAAAAGTTCAGAAGAATGCCGAACGTGAAACGGAACATTGGACCGTCGAGGATCAGAAGCAGAACTTGCTCGCGCCTTTAACCCTCAACCGTAGATTTTAAGCCTTTACACCTTAACTTCGGGCGTTCCAACTTCAATTGTCAATTTCTTTAACAACTTTTGCCTTTTGACTTTTGCGCTTTGCCTTTTGACTTGCTTTTACGTTCTGGGCGTGCCCGCACAATAAAACTATCCTCCCCCCGCATGGTCCAGCGCCGTGCGGACGGCTTGTTCCATCAGAGCGCGGGGAGCGGCGAGGCCGGTCCAGATTTCGAACTGTCGCGCGCCCTGCGCCACCAGCATTTCCAGGCCGGAAATCGTGGTCAGTCCGCGCCCGCGCGCTTCGTTCAGGAAGCGCGTGCCGAGGGGGAAATAAACCATGTCAAAGACCACCCGCACGCGCAGCCGCGCCAAGTCGATGGGGGCGCTATCAATGTGCGGGTACATTCCCACAGGTGTAGCGTTGATGACCGCGTCAACTTCCAGGCTCTCGGCGCTATCCCAGGGCACCACCTGCGCCGCCACTCCGCGCGCCAAGGTTCGCGCCGTCGCCTCGCGCCGCGCGGTAATGATTACCTCCGCGCCTTCCGCCCGCACGGCATAGGCGGCCGCTCGCGCCGCGCCCCCTGCGCCGAGAATCAGAATGCGGCTGCCCGCCAGGCGCAACCGCTTGGTGAGGACTTCCACCACGGCAGCGGCGTCGGTGTTCCATCCCAACCAACGGCCCTGCTGCAAGGCCACGGTATTGCACGCGCCGATGCGATTCGCCAGCGGGTCCACCCAGTCGAGGGCGCGCAGGATGGCGCGCTTGAAGGGCATGGTCACGGCGAATCCTTGCAGTTCCACGCCGCGCGCGTAGGCGAGGAAGTCCGCCAGTTTACTGGTTTGGCAAGGCAGGAAAACCGCGTTCACGTGCTTGGCCAGAAAGGCCGCGTTCTGCATGGCCGGCGAAAGGGAAATAGAAGCGTGCGAACCGACCACTCCGTAAAGTTGCGTGCGGGTGTCAAGGCGTTCCACCCGGTAGACCGCGCGCATGACTTCCGCAGGAATTTGTCCCGCCGCGGCGGGGGAATGGTTGAGCGGCGACGCGTAAGTGAACGCCGATCCCCACCGCAGGGAGAGCAGCCGCGAGGGGATTCCCGAGGCGCCCATGGCCAGCGCTACCAACTTCGGGTTGCGCCGCCCATGGGCTTTGAGCAGCCGGCGAATTTGCAGGTTGTCACGCAGTTTGCGCGCTTGCGTGGCGATCTTCACCACCTGCACCGGCAAACGCACCATGCGGCGATAAGGCGGGGCTAACGGGGGAGTCTTTTGAAGGTCGTGGTAGGAAACAATGATCTTGGCAGGCCGGAGTTCCCTGAGCAGCGCCACGCCGCCCTTCTGCACGGATTCGATCTCGACGTCAACCCATTGGCAACCCGCGCGCACGGCGGCAGTGAGAATTGCCGCCTGTTCGGCCAGCGTCCCCCGCAGCATGCCTCCCGCCGTCGCCATTCGGCACGTGGCAATGGTCTGGGGGAAATGCAGGCGCATGAGCATCTGGTGAAGCTGCGATTCAAATTGCGAAAAGTCCTGGAGATAATCGAGGCGCAGCTCATAGCCGACGGGCACCCCAGATACGTGGATGGCAAGGGCCTCCATCGCGCTCAGGGTGGGCGCTGCCAAACTAACGTAAATGTGCGGCGAGCTCGGGTTGGCCAAAATCAGGTCCTCAGCTTGGGGAATTCTCGCGCCTCAAACGCTTGAATATAAAGGTTTTGGTGGAGAAAAGGCAAGGAATTTACCTCGCCGGTAGTGCTGCAGTTTGGATTTATTGGCTCCTTGCGCCCGTCCCGGGCCCTTGGGACACTGGCCCAGATTCTCTGGTTGCTTGACCTTTAGTCCCTAACTTTGGCCGGTGCTGCCCTGGGCTCAGAGGTTGAGTTCTCAATTAGCGCGATTTCCTGATCCGTAAGTCCGTAGAGTTGGTAGACGAACTGATCGATCTGGCGGTCAGAAGCATCGATCTGCCGGTCGAGAGCAGTTCGCTGTTGGTCGGTACGCGCCAATGTCAGCTGACGGTTGAGAACCAGCATTGTATCCACAAGCTGCACCAGTTTTGGATCCTCGGGCTTCATCGGGAATTGCGAAAGCTGCTTCTTCGTGTACCAAGGGTACAAGCTGTCGTAGATTGAGTACTTGGTCCGAAAGTACCACGCTCCGATTGCGGACAACAGCACACCCAAAATGTGCTTCAGTAGTGCCTCGTCATTCGACTTGGAAATAGCAACATAGAGCGACTGATCGAGCGCGGTCGGCTCTGCGATGAATGTTCCGCTGAGCTTGGGGCCGAGTATCTTGCGGACCGCCAGCTTCGGGTTCATGAAAAATTCGGGTTCTCTCGACTCTGCCAGCCATGGCCCGTACGAAACGAAAACACCAGTAGGCCTTAGCATATAGCGCCCGACATCCTTCCCCTTGATCTCCGGCAGGTAGGTGTTATTCACCCTTCTGTGGGCATGATAAGACTGTTCCGCCTTGTCACGTTCAGTTTGCGGCCCTCGCCCGAACGCGGATTGACCATACCCATCGGTCCGGTAGGCATGGATACCACGATTAAGGCGCACAAACGTTTCTAGCGGTTCCAAGTTTCGTTCCAGCTTCGCGACGACCTTCTCCGCGGCTGCGGAATATCTCGGGTCAATCAACCCGCGATCCACGGCATCGTACGGGTCGAGGTGGTTGGTAACGCCATGCTGCTCGGGAGACGAGAATCGGGTAACGGCAATTGATGATGGCTTTTGTAACTTGGAGACAAACAGAATGGAGTTCTCAAGGGTCGCGTCTTTGAAAACTGGGTAGTCGAACACCGCGATTGCCAACAGCTCATGCATTTGCAGCAAGTGATTGCGCAACGTGGAGAAGTTCTCGGAATTCAGCCAAGCATCGGAAACGATAAACGAGATAATTCCGGCCTTTCGGCAGAGAGCGAGTGCTTTTTCTAAGAAATAAACGTAAAAGTCAGCTTGAGTCTGTGAAAGGACGTAGCGCGTGGCAAAGTAATTTGCGTATTCCTGCCCTGCTGAGTAAAGGTATGGTGGATTCCCAATTACAGCGTCGAACCCGCCGGACTCCAGGATTTCGGGGAAACCGTCCTTCTCATACCAGTCGAAGACGTTGATCCGGAGCCGCTCGTCTTCATCGAGCGGGAGCATCTGCTGGTCCCGATAGAAGTCGGATGCGATCAGCGAGTTGCCGCACTTGATGTTGTTCCCAAGGTCGGGGAGGGCGCGTTCATGGAAGAGGCGGAGGTTGGTCCCAATGGTCTGTTCGTTTTCTCCTTCTAGAACTTTCAGCAATAGAGAGAGTTTGGTAACTTCGACGGCCTGTGAGTCAACATCCACACCAAAGATGTTATTGAGCAGAATGCGTTTCTTTTCAGCTGTGGTGAGCCGCCAATCTCCCCCCTGGGTTTGATAAAGTTCCTTTCGGTGTTTTCCCGCCCCATCCTTCAGGTACTCGTCCCGATACCAGTTCAAGAGGAACTGATAAGCTCCAAGTAGGAACGAGCCGGAGCCGCAGGCGGGGTCGAGGATGCGGAGCTTGGAGGCCTGCTTTGGACTTTTCCTTTCGAGCAATTTACCGACAGATTTCTGAACAATGTAGTTAACAATATAGGTAGGGGTGTAGTAGACGCCGCCAGCTTTCTTGACTTCGGGTTTACGTTCGACTTTGGCTTGGTGTGCAGAGGTTAACCGGATAACCTGCCCGAGGAATTGCTCATAAACTTGGCCTAGAATGTCGGTGGGAAAATGGGAGAATTGATACGGGCTCTCTGGGTAGTAAAGGCGCTTGAGGATGGACTTGAGCCGGACGTCGTCAATGCGAAGGGAAAGCGTGAGGTCATCGGGGGCTTCGGCACGATTGCGCTCGGCGGTGAAGTGGAAAAGTCCGGAGTTGTATATCTCGTCCGCCCGTTCATAGATAGTGCATAGGCGACGGTAGATGTGTTCGCTCAGCTGGAGCTCTTGCAGCTGGCCGTACTTCTCGATGCCCCGGTCTTCGCAAATTCGGAGGAAAATGATGCGGTCAATGGTCCGCTGAACGGCGAAGTTGAGTTGGGGCTGGCTCAGGGATGGGTTGCGGAGGGCGAAGTTTGAGGCGAGTTCTTTCCGCCATAATTCGATCTCTGCAAGGAATTTTTCGTCAACCTCTGCGGCGCCCTTCTTGAGCTTTGAAGACTGAGTGTAACGGTCGAATGATCCCTTATAAACGGCTTCCCTGGAAAAGCGGGACGCGATGTCGTCCCACTTGTCCAGATACTGATCGAACGTAATCAGGTCGATGCGTGCAACAGATGGCTTGTCGTTGGGACGAGGAAGAATTCGACAATCGTAAACTGCGAACTCAGCGAAATTAGTGAGCAGCGACAGAGGAAGCTTGCACGTCCACGCGTAGCTGCGGAGTTGATAGGCGGGCGTGGGATCAGTACTGACGTGTACCGCTGGCCGCTTCGCTTCAACGAAAAACTTGCGTGTGCCTCCAACCTGAAAACAATAATCTGGCGCCTCTGTGTGAGCAGCGGTACGAAGGCTGTATTCGTGGATGACATCCTTGTAGGTTTCGGCATAATGCTGCTTGTTATAGATGTCCCACCCTAGCGCCTCGAAGAACGGGTCGATAAATTGGACTCGTACCTCCGTTTCGTTCAGGCTGTTACGATATACGTCGGCATTGCGGGCGAAGTGCTCGACGAGTTCTACAATTACCGGAGGTGCAACCATGTGCTGACGACTCTACGTTTCTTTAGGATCGCGGTGCTCGGCTTCGCTGAGCGCAAACCACTCCTGGGGAGCTATCCGGTCGCGCCGGAAATCCGAACCCTTGCGCAGTTCGTTCACTGGACCCGGCTGGCTGGCTCGTTGCCCGGCGGCGGTGGGGGTGGAACCATCAAGCCGAGACCTTGCAGAAGCAGGACGGTGCGTTGCGCGGCGCCTCGCCAGACGAGCTGGCAACCCTCTCCCTGGCAATTCTGAACGTAAACGTCCCCGCCCGAATACTCCAAGCTGCAATTCTTGAACTTGCAATTCACGTAGACGCCATCGTCCAAAATCACGTGCTGATTCTCGAAGACCTTGTTCTCATGTCGGTTCATAGGTTCACTCGCGCCGCAGGCCGGTGCGAAATATCCCATGTCACCCGGCGCCACAAACACGGGCGGGGGAGCCGGCGGCGGGCTCCCCCGATGGGAGTGCCTTGATGAGGCTACCATCCATGTCACGTGGATGCAAGCGGGTGACAGCGTTTGCCACTCGCCGGTCTGGGCACGAAATCCCGCGATGCGCGAAGCGACAAGGCAAACCGCGCGTGCAGGTGAGGTGGATAGCAACCGTAAGGCTAATGCCACACTTGGCCTCCTTTCATGCGGGAACATCCGCCGGAGCCGACGAACCATCGCTCGAGGAAAATTGAAATGTCATCGCCGCCGTCCAACGCCCTGCTTGGCTGGTAACCCAAATTCCTCACGACGGGTTTGGAAGGGCGGGGCTTCAGCCCCGCCGTTACAAAGCCTTTCTGATTGTTTCCATACTCTGGGCCCCGCGGTCGCCACGGCCACCGCGGGGCCCAGAGCGAAGAGGGGGCGGGAGCCGCGATTTTGGCGGGGCTGAAGCCCCGCCCTTCCGGCAGGTCCCCGAAAGCGTCCCAGCGTGGTGAGAAATCCGCACTCGCGATCGGGACTTTAAAATAGAGGCTTCTAGACCCCAGCGCCGGCCGCCTTCGAAAGGGTGGCGCTTCCGGAGGGTGCGGCATGACGCGGGTGCAAGAGGGAACCCACGCTCGCCTTCAACCGCGCCAGGGCCGCGGAATGGAGCTGCGAAACGCGCGATTCGTCCACGTTCAAGCGGTCGGCAATCTGCTTCATGGTCAGCTCCTGCTCATAGTAGAGGGTGATGATTTGGCGCTCACGCTCCCGCAGGTGGGAAAGCGCACGGCCCAGGATTTCGTGCTGCTCGCGGCGGTAGCACAGATCGAAGGGATCAGCGCCGCTATCGGCCAAAAGCGCCGGCTCAGTCCGTCGGCTGACGGACTTCGTGGTCGGGCCCGCCGAGAGGGTGCGCACGCCGCAGTCGAATCCCACGCTCTGGATTTCATTCAATGTGCGGTGCCACTGCGCCAGGTTCATTCCCAGCGCCGCGGCGATTTCCTCATCCTTAACCGGGCGGCCGAACTTAACCTCAAGTTCGCGATAGAGCTTCTGGATTTTCTTGTTCTTGCGCCGCAAGTCGCGGGAGGCGGGATCGGTGCTGCGCAGGCCGTCCAAAATGCCTCCGCGAACCCGGTGGCGGGCGTAGCTTTCCAACTTCACCCGCTTGGTGGTGTCAAACTTGGCCACGGCATCAACGAGTCCCAGCACCCCGTTGGCAAGCAGGTCATCCAATTCCACGTGAGCGGGCAGGTGTTCGCGAATCTTGAAGGCTATGCGCTTCACCAAGGGAAGCAGTTCGACCAACAGCCGCTGCCTTTCTTGGGCCTGCCTCTCGTCCCTCCGCGCGGTGGGACAGACGCTGGAAGGCATCAAGGTCCGACGCGAAATCAGTTGGCGGCGAAGGGCGGGCGCCGCTGCCCCGTTACTCAGTTGCTCGTAAGTGGGAATCGGTTGAGTTGTCATGAGAACCTCACTCACTCTCGAATGTCCGTCAGCCGACGGACAGCGCCTTTCGACCTTGGGCTTCCTTCCCGGCGGCCGCAGGCAACACTTCACCCGCGGCGTGGAGCCTGCGGCTCCACGCTTCGTTCGCCGCCTTCGGCCCTCGGGATCCTTGCGCTGTCCTTAGAGATTGCAAAGAATGGGCCAATTATGCGGGGGCGGGGGCGCAGGGAAAAGGGGTAAAGACTAGCCTCTCTATAGAAGCAAGGAGAGCGGAGCAAAGTCCGCGAAGATAAGATCCGGGAAACGTGAGAGCGCTTCCGTCAGCGTGGGGTTGTGGCCAAGCAAGCTGCTCGTTATCAGCTACTTGTAAAGGTTCTTGGGTGTAGGCGGGGAAGGGCGCGGCATGAATTGGAGGTAGCAGCGTGGGCCAGACGGATGGGGCGGCCGTCTCTGGAAGAGCGCGAAAATGGTTCGTTGTTTTCTTTGCGAACTGTCTTGATTTGGCATTGGGGGCTCGTCGTCTCGTTCCAAAATGGGAGAGCGACGGCCGCGCAGATGCCGCAGCGTAAGCATTGGCGCCGATCCCCAAATCGTTGCATGCTTCCTCAAGCTCAAA
>Ga0187881_10004053_pt1 | contig 12143 bp, 8 predicted proteins | sample June2016WEW_19_1_2_FD_133017 | JGI IMG/M metagenome (GOLD analysis project Ga0187881, IMG submission 133017) | Peatland microbial communities from SPRUCE experiment site at the Marcell Experimental Forest, Minnesota, USA - June2016WEW_19_100 | ecosystem: Environmental > Terrestrial > Soil >...
CGGTGAGATTGCTGTTCGGATTATTCGCGCTTGCAAGGAGTTGAACATCCGAACAGTGGCTGTTTATTCCAAGGCGGATGTGAACTCAATGCACGTGCAACTGGCCGATGAAGCCATTTGTATCGGTGAGGCACCATCAGCGGAAAGTTATTTGCGCATTGACCGAATTATAAGCGCAGCGGAAGTAATGGATGTGGATGCGATTCATCCCGGCTACGGTTTTCTTTCTGAGAACCCTCATTTTGTTGAAGTCTGTTCAAGTTGTAATATTCGCTTCATAGGACCCAGCCCACGCGCCATGCAATTGTTGGAAGATAAGGCAGTCAGCCGTGCGCTGGCCAAAAAAGCTGGTGTGCCAACGCCACCGGGTTCGGAAGGCGCTGTTGAGAAAGAACAGGAAGCATTAGCCATCGCCAAACGCATTGGTTATCCGGTGATGATTAAGGCTGTGGCTGGCGGCGGCGGACGCGGGATGCGCACGGCGCATAATGATATTTCGCTGGTGAAGGGTTATCACACGGCGCGAACCGAAGCGGAAAAGGCGTTTGGCAATTCAGGCGTCTATATCGAGAAATTCATCGAAAATCCGCATCACATTGAAATTCAAATTCTTGGCGATCAAAAGGGTCGCATCATTCATCTGGGAGAGCGTGATTGTTCCATTCAACGCCGCAACCAAAAACTTATTGAAGAGTCACCGTCGCCGTTGTTGGAATACAAGTTTCGCAAACTGCGAGACAAAATCGGCAAGGCCGCCGTGAAAATTGCCGAGGCGGCGCACTACACCAACGCCGGCACGGTTGAATTTGTTGTGGACAGCCGCGGCAATTTTTATTTCCTCGAAGTCAACAAACGAATTCAAGTCGAGCACCCTGTTACCGAGGAAGTTACCGGCATTGACCTCGTGCGTTATCAAATCTTGCTCGCGATGGGCGAATCGTTGCAACATTCACAGAGCGACATCCAAATCAAAGGCCACGCTATTGAATGCCGCATTAATGCCGAAGACCCGTTTGATGGCTTTCGTCCCAGCCCTGGTCGCATTGAAATGTATTTTCAACCCGGCGGACGGGGTGTGCGCGTGGATACGCATGCTTACGCGGGTTATACGATTCCGCCGACTTATGACTCGATGATTGGCAAACTTATCACGAGCGGCGATGATCGGCGTGAGGCCATGGATCGAATGAACTGCGCACTTTCCGAATACATGATTACAGGCATCAAGACAAATGTCTCCTTTCAGCAAGCTGTCATGCAGGATCCGAATTTCCGGCGCGGTGTTTATTCAACCGGCTTTGTCGAGCAATTACTGGGTGGCGCACGGCGGGAGCTGATTGATGAAAAAAGTTAAAAATCGTTTCACTTTATGTTAATTTCGAGCGACTGTTCTCTTGGTTGGGATGGTGTTTTTAGTCCGGTTTTTATTTTTTTGAATAAGGATTTGACAACCGCCGGATGCCGGTTATTCTATTTCACCAAACATTATGGCTGAGATTCCTCCGAACATTCCAGGTGCTTCCACGGGCATTGTGCTGCCGCCGAAAAAAGAAACCGGCAAAGTTCAGCCCAAAAAAGAAACCGTTCGCATCAGTTTACCATCCAAGCCGTCCACTGCGCCGACAATTAAATTGCCCACGCTTCCACCCGGCGGCCCAACTGGTGCGCCGAGTGCCGTGTCATCCATTTCAACTCCCACGCAAGCCGTTTCAGCTCCCACGCAAGCCGTTTCAGTTCCCGCGCAAACTGTGCCTCGTGCAACTGCTGTGCCTCGTGCAACTGCTGCGCCCGCTACTCTACCACGTTCCGCTCCGGTAGTGCGGCAAGCTGCGCATGCTGCTGTTCCAACGATCAGCCCGCTGGATCAAATTCTTGTCATTGCCGCGGCAGTGACCGGACTGTTCGTCATCGTCACAACGGTTTGGATGATGCTGATTCTGAGCGGCGCGGTGAATCAGTAATTGGGTGCGACAACCGTATTTTTCTCGCTTGGCGTATGGCTTCTCCATTGATTGTCACGCTCACACAGGAAAATTTTGCCCATCAAGTTTTGCAATCACCAGAGCCCATGCTCGTGGATTTCTGGGCTGAATGGTGTGGCCCGTGTAAAATGATCGCCCCGCTTCTTGACGAACTCGCCGTCGAATACGACGGCAAAGTGAAAATCGGCAAGGTCAATGTTGACGAACAACAGTTGCTCGCCGCCGAATATGGCATTCGCGCCATTCCCACGTTGCTCGTTTTCCACAACGGCCAGGTTGCCGACCAGATTGTCGGCGCGCGCAGCAAACGGGAATTTAAAGCCAGTCTCGACAGCGTCGTGGCCTGACCGCTGCCGGTCCCGCGAGGCGGGGTTATGCCACTCATCATCTCGCCCCGACAATTTGTCCAGCGGGCCGAGTTGTATCATCAACTCAATCAGCTCACGTCCGCAGGAGTTCCCATCGTTCGCGCACTGGAGCAAATCGAACGCCGGCCGCCCGCCTCTGCCTACCACAAGCCGTTGCAACGCCTGCTCAATGAAATCGCCCAAGGCGCAACGCTGGCCGGATCATTGCGACGTCTCGACTGGTTGCCCGAGTTCGACCTGGCGTTGATTGGGGCCGGCGAACAGAGCGGGCGACTCGACGCCTGTTTCCGCCTGCTCGCCGATTATTACAACGACCGCGCCCGGGTCATCCGGCAGGTGATTTCCCAGCTCATTTACCCCGTCGGGCTGATTCATTTGGCCGCCTTCGTTTTTCTAATTATTCTTCCGTTCGCCGCGTCGCAGTTCAATGCCAGCCTGCCCCTCCTGTTCGCCAAAGCCGTACTCATTCTCTCACCACTTTATGGCGCCGTCGCCTTGATGATTTACGCTACGCAAAGCAAACACGGTGAAAACTGGCGCGCATGGATCGAAGCTTTCTGGCGTTTGGTCCCCATCCTGGGCAAGGCCCGCCATGACCTTGCCCTGTCCCGGCTCGCCGCGGCGCTTGAATCGCTCATCAGCGCCGGGGTCAACATCTTTGAAGCTTGGGACCTGGCCGCCACCGCCAGCGGCTCGCCCGCCCTGCGCCGTGCCGTCGCCGCTTGGAAACCGCAAGTGGTTGCCGGTCAAATGCCATCCGAAGCTGTCAACCTCTGCCCGCTTTTCCCGGAAACTTTTGCCAACCTTTACGCCAGCGGCGAAGTCAGCGGCAAACTGGATGAAACGCTCCGCCGTCTAAACCGGCTTTACAATGAGGACGGCACACGCAAGCTGAACGCCTTCGCAACTTGGACGCCACGGCTTGTTTATCTGCTGGTCGCGCTGATGATCGGTTACAAGGTTGTCCAATTCTGGTCGGGTTACTTCAATCAAATCTCAACCATCACCAACGGGTTTTAATTCCGCTTTGCGCACCGGACTCTTGCCAATTACTTTCGTCGCGTTTTTACAACACGGACGTGGAATTGCAGCGTATACTGGAATTGCTGTAACCGCAGCGGGAGGTCGCGACTACGACTCATCCTGCCGGCTGAATTCGCGAATCGCGGCCCTCCACCACGGTCCGAGTGATTCCCTCGGACACAGCCATGATTGCCGATGCAGCCAGACCATCGTGTGTGCATCGACCATGATCAAAAGCCGTTCAGCGGCGGCCAGCTTGTTCGGCCCATCAGCGAGCAGTTTTTCGGCGAGTGCACGAACAGCCGGACTGCCAACGCCGAGTTTGTTCAATTGCTCGGCGTAAATCGGATTCAATTTTTTCTCGCGTAAAAGTGAAACATGAATCGCGTTGACGTAAGGGTCGAGCACGGCTTTGGCCAGACCGGAATGCGGGCGGCGAGGCGCGGTATCACTGGTGAGTTCATGAATTTTCAAATGTGCGCGCAAAGAAACAAGTTCCAGCGGCGGTTTTGTTTCTTCCGGCGTCAGAAACAGTCCGAGTTTTCGCGCGCATGCTCCAAGGTTGCGCCGGCTGGTCAACACGCTGAATGGAATGGAAAACGCCATGCCCGTGAACAGAGGCGTGAACCACCAGAACAAAGACCGGTCAAGCTGCCATATGAATGCGCCCGAAACCAACCCCATTAGCGTGTGCCCCCAATGGCGCTGAATGGCGAACGGCCAGGTTGTGCCATCGGCGGCGCGTTTTTGCTGGCCCCAACTCACGCTCCTGCCAAACAGATTTGTGACGACAAAGCGCGTATGCCACAACATTTGCAACGGCGCATGCAAGGTGGAAAAGATTGTTTCGCCGATGACACCAACGGTGGCACGGGCCAGACCGCCAAATGCCCGCTGGCGTTTCCCATCGTACGCGAGGTCGATCATGGCAAGCAATTTGGGCAGCATGAGTACAACCATGCAAATGATGAAAACGAGCAGTGCATGCGCGGTGCCGCTCAAGTTCAAATATGGGGTGAAGGCGTGAACAGTGATATTTGACAGGCCGGAGTGTTTTTGAAACCAGTAGATCCAAAGAAACGTTACCAGGAACGCCAGCCAAAGCGGCCCCGCGAGATAACCGCAAATGCCAAAAAGTAAATGCGCCCGGCTTGCGTTGCGCAATCCTTTGGCAAAGAGCACGAGGCTGTGTTGGAGGTTGCCCTGGCACCAGCGGCGGTCGCGTTGGGCATTTTCAATGATGCCTTGAGGCGTTTCTTCGTAGCTGCCTTCAAGGTCGTAAGCGAACCAGATTTCCCAGTTTTCGCGCAGTAATAATGCAGCTTCAACAAAGTCATGGCTGAGAATCTGGCCGCCGAACGGTTTGCTACCCGGCAGTTGCGGCAGGTCGCAATACTGCATAAACGGTTCGGTGCGGATGATGGCGTTGTGTCCCCAATAATTGCCGAGGTTGAGCGCCCAATAATTCAGTCCGGCTATGAAAAGCGACGTATAGAGGCGATTGGCGAATTGCTGAATGCGTCCTAACAACGATTCCGCATTGACCAGCGCTGGCACCGCCTGGATCAGTCCGACGGTCGGATGCGCTTCCATTAATTTGACCAAATCCACGAGTGTTTCACCGCGCATGACGCTGTCGGCGTCGCACACGATGAAATAGCGATAACGGCGGCCCCAAGCGTTTAGAAAATCACGAACATTGCCACTCTTGCGGCCTTCGTCGTTTAACCGGTGCCGATAGTAGATGCGGCCCAGGGCGTCGAGTTCGTGAATCAAATCATACCAACGCTGTTCTTCTTCGACCCATTTGTCGGGGTCGGTTGAATCACTCAAGACGAAGAAGTCGAATCGTTCAAGTTGGCCGGTTTTTTCGAGCGATTCATAAGTGGCACGTAAGCCTTCATAAACACGGACAACGTCCTCGTTGTGAATCGGGAAGATAATTGCCGTGCTCGTGCCTGCGATGCTCTGTGCACGGTAATCCGTCAGCTGTGTGATGCACTGGGGCGCGCCGGACCTTCGCAGAACAAAGCCAAATATGCCGTGCATGCAGCCGACGGCGGCCAGAAAAAACAGAATGACGAACAAAACCAGCAAAACCGTCCGCGACGCGGACCAGCCAGTGCGCCAGAGCAGATCGGCGAAAAGCATCGAAACCAAGCCGGTGAGCGCCAGGGCACATGAATAAAAAGTGAACAGCCGCCAGCTGTGTCGGATGTGGGGCATGGGCGTCACGCCGGGAGGCGGCGATTGGCTTGAGGCCGAAGCGGGTTGGGGGACTACACTGGGCATGGCTCAATGGGTGAGGATGAAAATGGTTATCAGCAGCAATGCAAATAGAATCCACGATAACGCCATTTTCAGGTAAGGAATCCGGCTAAAATTTGTGAGTGTTGTAATGGGGCCGAGATCGAATGGGCGCGGCGTCATCTTGGAAAGTTGAAAATCCGGCCCGGCGCGCAAATAGGTTTCGCGCATGGCACCGACAAATTCTTCAGGCCACGGGCCGGGGCGCAAAAATTGATCCTGCCATCTGCCCGGCATGTCGGCGAGCAGCAACGCCAGTCGCCCGCGTGTCGTCAGCATTTGATCGGCGTTCACAGACGATTCCTGGAGCACGGCGGCGAACCACTCAATCACAAGACGATCCATCTCCTCGGCGGCGAGCTGGGTGGCGGAATGGTTTGGCTCAGCGGGTGCGCGGCGCATGGCGCGTTCGAGCACGCGCAGGACAAGCTGGCCGAGCAACACCTTGTTGCGCACGCGCAGGGCGTGGAAATAATTTTCCACCTTTTCATAAGCGGCGTTCCACTCTTCCAATGGACGGCCTGCCAAATGGCCGGAGGGATCGGTCAGCGCGCCAATGCCGTTCATGGCGGGCTCCATTGGTAAGACCAGGTTTCACTCAAAATGTTGGTTCCCTTTTGCAACGTGCAACGCAGATCCACCGGATTGATGTTGCCGGGCCTGGGCTGCATTTTCAGAATGACACGCCAACCCCCCAAATAGGGGTTGCGGAGGATTTGATTGTAAAAGATCATCGCATTGGTGCTGCAATTGGCAATGGCCTGCGGTGGATTACTTTCGGGAACGGCATCGAGTGCCGGCCCGTCAAAATCAATCACGAATTGCCGGCAATTCGCACAACTTAAGTTAAGCTCCTTGCTTGAGTCAAGCCCCACGCGCGTAGACACGACTCTGTTGTTGGACAATTTGTCCGTTTCACTCATCCAACGAAGCGTGTAACCGAGGCGGTAAGGTTGCAGCGGCTGGGGTTTGTTCCTCGGATCCCAAAACACCACGATGTTGTCAAAACCCTCATAATTCGCGCTCAGTTCAACCAAATGCAAATCGCCGTCGCCCCAGTTGCCACGTGGCTCGATCCACACGCTTGGTTCAAGCTGATAAAAGTTGAACATATCCTGATATGCCGCGAATGAACGCTCGCGCTGCAACAACCCAAAACCACGGACATTCGGAGCGGAAAAAATCTGGTGGCGCATGACGGGAGGATTGTCGAGCGGATGCCAGAGCACTTCGCCGCTGTCCATGTGGACCAACAGTCCGTCGGTGTCGTGAACTTCGAGACGGTAATCGTCGAACTTGCGCTCTGAGTTTTTTCCAAACCAAAACATGCTTGTTAATGGCGCCAGCCCGATGGTTTTGACGGGTTGCCGCTCCGCGTTTACGGCGTGGACCATGTTGGTGTCGCGAAAAAACAGTTCGGCCTCAACGTCAACCACAGTCGTTTCACCCGGGTGGATGAGAAATTGATATGCGCCAGCGCAACTCACGCTGTCGAGTATGGCGAACAACTTTAATTGCCCATCGTCCTTTTGCGGTTTGCCCAGCCACCAGTCGGTGAAAATGGGAAATTCCTCCGGACGGTCCGGTTCGCCACAGTCCAGTGCCAGTCCGCGCGCGGACTGGCCGTAACGTTGATCCTTGCCGAGCAGCCGGAAATAACTTGCGCCGAGAAACGCGCCGATCTCATCCCACTTGCCTAAGTCGTTCAATTGATTCAGCAGGCGGAACCCGGCGTAACCCGTGTCCGCGGGGATCTCGTTTTGAATGTGCAGCGCGCGGTAGTTGAAAAAATCCTGCACGAACCGGATTGGCTGCACGTGTGTCGCCGTGAATTCATAAACGTGAACCGGTTCCTGATAGAGATAGCCTGGATGAAAAAACTCCACGCGAAATGGCAGGTCATCCGCCGCCCACAACGCCCGCTCGTGCCGGAATTCAATCTCGCGGTACTTGTCGTAATCGAGATTCTCCTGCCGCAACACCTTCGGCAAATCGGCGCGCGGCGAGTGGAAGGGATGCTCTGCACGTTTCTCGGCCAGTTTCGCCACATAATCCAGCGTTACCTCGGTTGACTCCATGCCAGCCCAAGCCCTGGCCGCCAGCATCATCCCAAAGAGTAAAATCAGGCAATTACGTCGTGACATGAAAAGATACAAGTAACGGATTGGCTGCGATTTGCAAGTTTACTCGGAACTCGCTGCGAACTGGGAAATTGCCCCGTTTAATCCAGTGTCTGGCGGTAACGCTTGATGCCAATGGCCAGCATCACGACCAAAAACAGCGCAATCGGCCAGAGATCGGGCGCAATTTCCACCAAGCCATTTCCTTTCAATAAAATCCCGCGCACGACGCGCAAAAAATGCGTGAGCGGCAACGTTTCACCGATGTCCTGCGCCCAGCCCGGCATTCCGCGAAACGGGAACATATAACCCGAAAGCAACAGCGACGGCAGGAAAAAGAAAAAGGCCATTTGCACGGCTTGGAGCTGATTCTTGGCAATGGTCGAAAAAGTGATGCCCACCGCGAGGTTGGCCACGATGAACAGAAACGTCAGCGCCAGCAGCAACGACACACTGCCCACAATCGGCACGTCAAATAGAAACTTCGACGCCAGCAAAATCAGGAAGACCTGCGCATAGCCGACAGTGATGTAAGGCACGATTTTGCCAATCATCACTTCGCCGGGTCGCGCCGGTGTCGATAATAAATTTTCCATCGTGCCACGCTCACGTTCGCGCGTGATGGCCAGCGCGGTGATGATGATCATTGTCATTGTCAGCATGATGCCCATCAACCCGGGCACGATGTTGTATTGGGTGATGTTTTCCGGGTTGTAATGCTGATGCACCACCAGATTAAACGGCGCGGGCGCGCGGCGCAGTTTTGCCAGCGGTTCGGTGAGGTCGCGATTCAGCACAGTGGTCGCCAGCAGGTTTGCAGCGGCGATGGCATAGCCGGTGGCTGCCGGATCGGTCGCATCGGCTTCCAGCAGCAAATCCGGGCGTTCGCCGCGCAGCAGCTTGCGCGAAAAATCCACGGGAATTTCCACGGCGAACTGCACTTTACCCTGCGCGAGCAGTTTCTGGATGTCCGCCTCGTTCTTCGCCTCGCGGGTGATGTCGAAATAACTACTATTGCGCATTGCCCACACAATCGTCCGCGAAAAAACGGTGTTGTCCGCCGAGTAAACAGCCGTGGGCAGATGCTTCGGGTCGGAATTGATGGCATAGCCAAAGATAATAAGCTGGAGTATCGGAATGCCGATCATCATTGCGAACGTGACGCGGTCGCGGCGCATCTGGATGAATTCCTTGCCGACAATCGTCCAGAACCGCCGCCAGTTGAATTCGTGCAGTTTCACGAAAAGTTGTCCTTTGCACTTTCCATCAGACCGACGAACACGTCCTCCAGCCCGGATTCGATTTGTTGCCAGCGATAGGCGCCGGTAATCCACGGACTAATGCTTTCGCGCAGTCGCTCCGCGTCGCGACCGCTCACGTGCAAAATCGTGCCAAACGCGACGACCTGTTCGACTCCGGGTTTGTCGTGGATTTTTTCGGCAAGTTCCGGCAAATTCGGCCCAGTGACTTCCCAAGTCGTCAGGCCCGCGGCTTTAACAACCTCTTCAACGCTGCCGCGCGCGAGCAAATTGCCATAGGCGATGTAGGCAAGCCTATGACAGCGTTCGGCTTCGTCCATGTAATGTGTCGTGATGAGGGCGGTCAAACCACCAGCGGCGAGCTTGTGAATCTCATCCCAAAAATCGCGGCGCGCCTTGGGATCCACACCCGCCGTAGGTTCATCGAGCAAAAGCAATTGCGGCTCATGAATCAGGCACGCGGACAACGCCAGCCGCTGCTTCCAGCCGCCGGAAAGCGTGCCGGCAAGTTGGCGGCGACGCGCGGTCATGCCGAGGCGTTCAAGGCTTTTTTCGACGGCTGCATGGCGTTCCGGCACGCCGTAAATGCGCGCAGTGAAATCTAGGTTCTCCTCGACGGTCAGGTCTTCATAAAAACTGAACCGCTGTGTCATGTAACCGACGTTTTTTTTGATCTCGCCGGATTCAGTGCGGATGTCGAACCCCAGGCAGCGCCCATTTCCGCCGTCGGGTTTGAGCAAACCGCACAACATCCGCAGAAACGTCGTCTTGCCGCTGCCGTTCGGACCCAGAAAACCGTAAATCTCACCGCGCCGCACCTGCATGGGGATATTGTTCACGACCGTGCGGCTGCCGAACCGCTTCGTGATGCCCTGCACGTCAATCACGAGATCGTTCGCGGTCATAAATCACGGGTTGATCTGCACATCCACCGGTTGGCCGGGACGAAGGTCCGCTGCATTCGACGACGAAAATTTCGCTTCAATCATGTAAACCATTTTTGCGCGATTCTCACGGCTGTAAATCACTGGTGGCGTGAACTCGGCCTGTGTTGAAATGTAATTGACCGTGGCTGAATGTGCGTGCTGACCGCCATCGAACGTCACGCTGACGGTCTGACCGGGTTTGATTCGCGGCAAAACCGTTTCCGGCACGAAGAAACGCACTTTAATGTTTGCAGGCGGCAACAGCTCGACAATCGGATTGCCCGCCGCCACCCATTCGCCGAAGCGATACAACGTATCTTGGACAAATGCGTTCGTCGGTGCGAATTGTTCCTTTTGGTCGAATGACCAGAGCGCTTGGCCACCGCGGCTTTTTGCGACCCGACTCGCGCCTGGTCGGCATCCCGTTGAGCACGGGCCTGGTCCAGTTCTTCGGCGGAGATCACCTCCAGATGATCTTCGCGCAATTGTATGCGGCGGGCATATTCGGCTTGTGAAAGCGCGAGATTGGCTTCCGCTTGCGTTAAATTTTTTTCAACCTCATTCAATGCGGCAGCCTCGGAATTCCGCTCCAATTCAAACAACAGTTGTCCGGTTTTCACCTCATCGCCGCGCGCGACGGCAAGATTTGTCAGTGCGCCCCCAATGGGAGAGGCCACGTAAACATATTCGCCTTCGATGTAACCTTGGAACACGCTGGACGATTTGCCTGAACAACCGGTGATAAAAACCGCGGCTAAAAGCAGTCCGACGGACAAAATGACAGTTTTTCGCGGGCTCATTTGCATCAAGAAGAACCGAAGTGGCGGAAATTTGCAAGTTTGCGTCAGACTGGCTGGAACTGTTAAGTTCATGGCCGGTATGAAAAGACCGTTTTTGGGCTTCAAAATTCTCCTGCTGGCGTTTATTGGGTTCCTCCATTGGAACACGCTTGCGCAAAACGCAAACACGAATTTACCCGCGTGGCTTACACAGCCATTGCCGTTGATGGATTGCTTGAATCTGGCGTTGCAGCAAAACGCCACAATCCTCAAGGCCAAAAACGATCTCGAGGCGTCCTATGGTATCGTCGTGCAAACACGCGCCGTGGCGCTTCCGCGGGTGCAGGCCACTGGCAACTACACGGATACCGACCCGGAAGCGATTGACTATTTCCCCATGCCCCTGCCTTCCGGCTACAGCCAGCCGCATGAAAATTGGAATGCCGGTATCAAGATTGTTCAATCCATCTATACAGGCGGGAAAATGCTTGCTGCGGTGCGCGCGGCCAAAGTCACCAAGGAACAGGCATTGGCACAATATCAAACCACGATTGCCGACACATTGCTCGCTGCGCGTGTGGCGTATTACGACGTGTTGCTGGCGGCGCAGCAAATCACCGTGCATGAAGCCTCGGTCAATTTGTTGCAAAAGGAACTCGAAGACCAACAACATCGTTACGATGCCGGCACGGTGCCGCATTTCAACGTGCTCCGCGCCGAGGTCGCCGTCGCCAATGAACGTCCCAATTTGATACGTGCGCGCAATGACAATCGCATTGCCAAAAATAATCTAGCCAATCTACTCGGCTACAATCTGCCGCGGGATGTTTGGGAGGACATTCCGCTACAACTGACCGATACCCTGGAGACCGCGCCGTATCAGGTGAATCTGCCCGACGCCATCCAGCAGGCGCTGGCCAATCGCACGGAACTGGCGGCGCTGCGCAAGACGGTTGAACTACAGCGACTCAACGTCGTCAACGCCGAGGCCGGCTACAAACCAACCGTCCAAGTGTTTGCCGGTTACAATTGGTTCAACTCGCAATTTACAGACGACTTGAACCATGATTTGCACGGCTGGAACGCAGGTGCGCAGTTGAGCTGGGATATTTTCGACGGAATGTTGACCCACGGCAGAGTTGTTCAGGCCAAGGCGCTTTACGAAAAAGCCAAAACAGATGTGATTGATCAAGCGCGTCAGATTGAGCTTCAAGTCCGCACGGCTTATTCCAGTTTCATCGAAGCCAGGGAGGTTCTGGAATCCCAGCAAAAGGTGCAGGAGGAAGCCGAGGAAGCCTTGCGTGAGGCCGAGGCGCGCGCTGCCGCCGGCACCGGCACTCAACTCGACGTGCTCGACGCCCAGACATCGCTCACTCAAG
>Ga0187881_10004063_pt1 | contig 12123 bp, 18 predicted proteins | sample June2016WEW_19_1_2_FD_133017 | JGI IMG/M metagenome (GOLD analysis project Ga0187881, IMG submission 133017) | Peatland microbial communities from SPRUCE experiment site at the Marcell Experimental Forest, Minnesota, USA - June2016WEW_19_100 | ecosystem: Environmental > Terrestrial > Soil >...
TCAACGTCCTTCCCCAGTTCCAGTATGAGAAGCTCGAAGGGGCCGGGATCGCCGGGGTCACGAAGGCGGAATCCTTCCGTGGAATTTACGATGCGTGCGAGTGCCTCCCTCAGCTCCGCCGATTTTACCTCCAGTCTTACAGGGATGACGTCATCGGCCATAATCGCTCCTCATTCCTCGCAACAACTCACCTCATTCAAGTAAAATCCCCCTTCCCCCATTTAGGAGAGAGAATCAAGGGCAGGCCTTCCGCTAAATCCCACACTTTCCTGTCGTGGCTCCAAAGTCCCCCCTTCCGTAAAGGGGGGCATGGGGGATTTTAAGTTGCTCCTTTGACCAAAATCTCGCCCTCTTGAAGTAAGAAGCCGCAAGACGATCTCCACAGCTCGCCACGGACATGATCCGGGGCTCCTCGAGGCCCACTGATATCGTTCATGAGTTCCACCAATGCGTAACCCCCTGAACGGTTACGTCAGTTCACGAGAACAGCGTGCTTGGCCAAAATACCGAAATTTTGCCCGCCCGTCTCACCAATCGGCGCGTGAGACGTGCAGTCAGGCAAAAAATATACTGAAATTAGTCCCCTGAGTTAATACGGATAAATTTACTGCACTAACTTGGGGGGGCGTAGACATTATAAACTGTGTCGCCGAAGGGGCCGGGAGGACCCGCACTGATAATAGGAGTACCCACCGAGAAATAACCTTGTATTTTCCACATATTGCACCGATACTGATCGTGTCAGGGTTTCCATTCGCTGTCAGATTCCTGACGGTGGGCACATCGTTCGCGTCCAACCTAAAAGACGTCCACTGGCCTGCCTCCGTAGGGGGGTAGTGATAGTCACAACCGATATTGATGGTACTCGTGGGGCTATTATACGTACCCTACGCTCAAAGGACAGCAACTTGCTTAGCAGGCTAGAATTGTTTGCCACTTTCTTCACCCCCTTGATCATGAGTGAGTTTGCCCGCCTCTCACCGCCTCGCCGTTTTTGCTGGTCCATGTGACAGTGGACTCATGCTATGATAACGGATTCTCGTCCCGCATTACAGTAGTGTGTGTAAGCGTAAGTGGGTTTGTAATGGACCCGTTTATGAGAGTTACTAAACTACCGAAAACCAGGAATATATAAGGATACGAAACCGTCACCGATTGCATTAATCCGACCCCCGCATCATTTTGCTCCAGGGAACATGATATCGTCGGGGAAGCAGGCGGACTTGTGAAGCCGATGAAGTTAGTCGTCACATAAGTTGTCACATAATTTTGAACGTCGGAACACGCATGTTGCTGCGGCTGTCCTGGGGGGTTGATAGAATACATGGCGGCGTAACGGGCGCCTTCACGGCTCGCGTTTGTGATAACGCCTTGATTGTAAAGGAGGAGGCCAAACGCCATGATTGCGAAAAGCAGCACAAAAAGAAGTGGCGCCACTAAGGCAAACTCGGCCATCGAAGCGCCTCGCTCACTTCTTAATCTTGACCGTGCCTGCCCGGTTTCCTTCTGCCTGGTATACATCTCAATCTCCTCCTGCATCCGGAACCGGGCCAAACTGATGCTAATGGGTAGACCCGCCCGGATTCTGGGTGACCGCAAACGACGTGAGGCCTCCGGACGACGACGGCGGTTGGGGCTTGGTAAAACTTTCCACGTACTTTTGCATTATATATGCGGCTGCACGTCCGTCGATCCCCTCGACCGGCTCCAGGTTCGTCTCGGCGTCCGGATTTAAAATCTGGCCGGCCATGGCCAGCGTGTATGCCTTGCCGAAATCGTTCCTCGGCTCGCACGTATAAGGAGAGCAATCAGGATTGCAGCAACCGGCAAGCGCCGAAGAGTTACAGGCGACGAACAGGAATATAACCATTATTGCCGTTTTGCATTTCATCTTAGTCCCCCATTTTCAAGACTCAATCTCCATGCCGGCGTTGTACCACTTGATTGCTCGATATCTAATTACATACACTAGGTATCGAAGCATGAACGGTCAAGGGTCTTTGCCACCTCCCTGTTACAAACTGACAGTGTCTCATCCGGTGCTCCCTGCATAATTTTATACTCGACGCAGGACACGAAGAGCACGAAGGATACACGAAGCGCGAAGAAATCACATGACGAAGCGTTTGATCCCTTCTCTTAAGCGTTTGACGTTAAAATTAATGAGCAGCCCCGTCTGTACGCCTGCAAATTTCATGTATGTGAGCAGTTGAGCCTCGTGGACGCTTTGGATCTGTTCCACGCTCTTCAATTCCAGGATTAGAGCCTCATCTACGAAGAAATCCGCCCTGTAACCGCAGTCCAGGCGGACTTCTTTATACTCGACAGGCAAGGGGCATTGAAGTTTGAAGGGGATCCCGTTCAGCGTCAGTTCATGGGCCAGGGGAGCACAGCGAGGTTGCTCGTAAGTTGATTCCAACAGCCCAGGACCCAAAGCACGGTGAACCTCTATTGCACATCCAATCACGCGATTCGAAAGGTCATCAAATTCCATCTATTTTTTCCCGTTGCATGTCCTTTGCACCACTATCCGGCATTTTGCTGTTCTTTGAACGAGATTTTATACTTAACTTATTGATAATGAATCCCATTCTTCGCGCCCTTCGTGTATCCTTCGTGTTCTTCGTGATAGGGCAAATCCTGGCTGCGGCTATACTCAAACTCCAGGTTCTTCGTGGTGAACGCTTAGACCTCTTGACGGAAACCGGCTACTTAGGCAAAGCATGCCCGAAATCTCCTTCAAGTCCTGCCTTACTGTCCTGGCAGACCGGAGGAGGAGAAGCCTTTTGACAACCCTGCAACAGGCCCCTTAAAAAGAAATCCGTATCGCTGGGCTCGACATATCTGTCCGTCGGAAGAGGCTGGTTCTTTAAATCTATCGGCTTCACCAGGTGCGGTGTAACAATGACCACCAGCTCCGTTTCGTTCCTCTGGAACTGGCTGCTCCGGAAAAGAGCTCCTAATACCGGGGCATCTCCCAGGTAAGGGTACTTGCCGATCGTCTCCGTGATATTATCCTGCAAAAGCCCCGCGATGGCAAAGCTCTGCCCGTCGCCAAGCTCTATGACGGTCGAAACACCACGCGTCGTCAGCGCAGGGACTGTAGTACCCGAGATGGTCACCGCATTGGTATAGTCAAGCTCGGACACCTCGGGTGCGACTTTCATGCTGATCCTGTTGTCGTCGAGCACTGTTGGAGTAAACTGAAGGGTCACCCCGTAATCCTTATACTCGATGCCCACCGTGCCGAGGCCCTGGGGAACGGGTACGGGAAATGAGCCTCCGGCCAGGAACTTTGCGGTCTGCCCGCTAAGCGCCATGAGCGTTGGTTCGGCAAGCACCTTCACCAGGCCGTCCTGCTTCAGCGCATCCAGAAAGGCGGTCACTGACGGATTGCTTCCGATGTGAAAAAGGGCATTGGTGGCCGGAGCGAGGTTGAGACTGAGTGGTGAGGTGGCGGTCCCCAATGGGCTAACAACGTTCAAAGGGTTCACCACTGACCCCAGGTTTCCTAGCAGGCCGGCCCCGAAACTACTCCCCGCCAGCGTCGTAAAGTTGATAGACAAGTGCTTCGTCAAGGTCTTCTGCATCTCGGCTACGCGCACCTCGAGCATAACCTGGTGGACCCCGGAGACCCGGACCGTATTTATGACCTTTTTTTCCCCCCCGTAGGCTTGGGCCAGCGCCAGGACCTGAGAAAGGACCGCCGTGCTCGAAACGGTCCCCGCCATGGTCAGTGAATCGTTGCTGGTGCTGATTCGCAGGCCTTTTTCCTCCGGAAAGAGACGCTGAATCTTTTCTTTTATGCTCGAAACGTCCGGCGCGACCTCTACGTCATAGACGGCGGCAACTTTGTCTTCAGCCTGCCACAGGGTTATGTTGGTTACGCCGGGAGCTACTCCGCTGACATAAACCTGCTTGAACGGTTGGCCCTCTGGTGAAAGCTTCGTCACCCTGGCCACCTCGACTTTGGCCGAGGAAACCCCTGAAAGGGGTACCTCGCTCGTGATAATGACGGATTTTCCCACCTCCAGGTTGACCTTCCTGCCTTTCCCGGAGATTACCTCGACACCGGCGCCCCGGCATCCGGCGTAAAAGACCAGCACCAGGGCAAAAGCCGCCAATAACAACTTTGTCTTACCGATCCTCGGGCAAAAACGGCTGCACATTTGCTCCCTCCTCCTTCGTCCTGGCGGTTTTACTCCCCATCGAAACCGGTATCGCCCCAAGCCCCTTTATGGTTCCCATTTAATGTCTGCCCCATTGATTACGAAAATTTTGGAGACTCTTCTCTGCGTGGCGTCGATCTGTGGCTCCATTTTGGCCGCAGGCTCCGAAACCTTTTGCATGCGCGGCCGATACGCTTCCAACGCGTCGCCTACCGTTGAGCCGAGCGTGTAAACCTTATTTCTGTCCGTAACATTGCGCAGCGCGAAATGAAGCTTTCCCTGGACTGCGGCCAGAGACAGCCGCTCTGCCTCCTCCGGCGTCACCTCTACCGTGAACACATCCACGGGCGCCGGCTTGTCCCCCTTGTTGTCGACCTGGATGCCGGTCGCGAGGACCCGAATATTTTCGAGGACTGTCTTGGTGTAATGCAGTTTGTCGTTTTGCGGGTCCTGAACCGTAACCAGGATGTCCACATAGTTGCCCGGCTGAATGAAGCCTCCAAGCCCTATCACCTTATCGCCGGCAACGGCGATGGCGCGCATGCCCTGGGTCACAACGGCGCTCACCCCGCCGGTGGTCACGTCCCTGGGCGCAAGTTTGGACTCCATTATGGTCTCATTTTGCTTGACCGGCGCGACGAGCACGCGCCCCACCGGTTCGGCCGGGTTCGAAAAGCTCCCGGCAGGAGTGTCATCCTTTGCAATCGGCGCCGTTTTGACCATCTCTGGTGCAATCTTGACGCCCCAGGCAAGATCGGCGCGTGCCAGAACGATCTGGGCCAGCTCTTCGGGGATCACCCTGGATACCACCGGCACGTTAGACTTCTGCTTTATCCAGTTGTAAATCAGGACCGTAACGGTCAAAGCAATGACCAGCGCCAGTACGAAAGGGATGAGTGCTTTTAGTTTTCCCATGTCTCACCTGTCTTTTACATGAAAACATGAAATCCTGTTCCGACATAATCCCCCCCACCTCCCTTTAGAAAAAGGGGAAGGAAATATTGCTTTAGAAAAGGGGGATGGAAATATTGCCCCAATATACCTCAAAAAAGATGTAGGCAAGGGTCCCGATGCAGATAGCCACTCCATAATACAATTTGAAGCCCTGCCCCTGGGCATAGGTACGTGTAAAGCGCGGTTCTTTTATCAAAACCAATGCCCGAAGGGCGGAGTAAAGCTCAGAAGCGAGCTCTTTTCGGCGTCCGGGATGCGAAAGGAGGAGAATCAAAGCATAAATCCCGCCTGCAACCGCAGTGCACAAAAAGGCGTAAAACAAATGCCCCGGGCCAAGCGCCGCCCCGACAGCCCCCATAAGCTTTACGTCGCCTGCGGCCATCCAGCCAAGCATATAGAGCGGCATCAGCAAAACCAGGCCTAATCCAAGCCCCTCGGCGCTGAAAAGCAGCCCCCGTAAACCATCTACGTCGGAATACAGGAGAATTGCAAGAAATATTGTTGGGTAAGTGAGCCAGTTGGGAATTTTATGTGAGCGGATATCTGTTATTAAAGCGAGGATCAGCACCACTATCAAACCGGCGATGGCAAGGGGGTGTATCTTCATCATGGCTAAAACAGTCCCTAAAGAAAAGACGGGTCAGCGGCAATTGCAAGATAGCCATAATGGATCGTCATGGCAAATAAGATTTGTTTTCTGCCGGTATTGTACTCAAAAAAAGAGGTTCATCCGGCTAATGAGTACCTCTGGGTATGGAGGTGGTAGAGACGGAGTTTGAAATACTCCGGATCTCGAAACCCGTAAGCCTGCTTTTTGAGCGTCTTGATTTTGTTTATGAGACCATCGACGGCCCCGCTGGTGATGCGATGCTTGAAGTAGTTGAAAAGTCCAGTCCGGTAGGCCCCGAGGGTCTTGCCCACCCTTTTGAGCGCCTAGAGTCCGGATTGCATGGCGTCTCTGCACCACACGGCAAGGAATTTTTCGGCGTCTTTGTGGTCCTCCTTCTGCCAGAAGAGCCTCAACTGCTCTTTCATTGAATGGATTACAAAAAGCGGACCGTTAACCTGGAGCAGGGCATCTAGCCTGGCTTTGCGCTCAGAGGCCAGAGAGTCGTAATTTTGAAGAAGCAGAAAACGGCTTCCTTTAAGAGTTTGCTGCCCCAGCACATCGAGCTCTCTTTGATAGTCTCGTCTCAACTCATCTATGGCTTGGTTCATGAGGGCCATGATGTGGAAGCGGTCGAAGACTATATCCACCCTGGGGCAGAGTCTCACGGACTGCCGAGAAATCGGCGCTGCTCATGTCCATAGCAACAGCTTCGAGTTTTCCCGTTCTCCTGGCCAGGGTTTTCAGAAAGGGCCGGATGTCCTCTTTGCCCTTTGTTTCGACCGCGTGCAGGACTCTGCCGCTCGGCAGATCGGTCACCACTGTCATATACTGATGGCCATCTTTGAAGCTGAACTCATCGATCCCGGTGGTCATCACGTTAAGAAGGGGGATTTTGCGATACAGAAATTGCAGCCTTTCCTTATGGATGTTTTTGACAAGATCCCACCCAACTCCCAGATATTGGGCGACCGACCGGATCGTGCTGAACCGAAGCATTTCGAGCACTGTCAGAGCAAAGGATCGAACATAGCGGTGAGTCCCTATCATAAAGGGAAGCGTCGGCTACTAGAGCGTCGAGCAGCCCCGGCACTTCAAACGGTGGAGAACCAGCTCCAGCATGCACGTCTTGCGCCCTATGGGACTCATGAAGAACCACCTGCGTTTTTGACCTTTGAAGCGCGTATACCGGCAGCCGCACTGCGGGCACCGGACCCATTGATCGTTCATCGCGGCACTGAAAATGATCCTATCGGCCACAAAATGGGTCGTTGTGTACTGACCTTTGGTTGAAGCGTCATCCGGATGTTCATTTTCACTTTACCCCAACAGGGGCTTCATGGCTAAATCAGGTTGAGGTTTGGTTCAGTATCTTGAGCCGCAATGCCCTTAAGCGAGCAAGTTTCACTTCTCCCCAGCAAGTGCGGGATGCAATTACCCGCTTTGTTGAAGTTCACAACGAAAACGCCGCGCCTTTCGAGTGGCGAAAGACTTCAGTGGGACCTAAAAATCTGAAGAAACGTTACTCTGATTTATGCAAGTAAGTACTAGTGTCCTGAGTCAAAGATCCACTACATAAGTCCCGAGTACTTAGGCCGTCATTCCGGCGAAGGCCGGAATCCAGTATTTTTAATAAATTTCAGTCACTTCTGGACCCCGGCTTTCGCCGGGGTGATGTAGGTGTTTGCTCAATTCCCAAGCTTGAATTAGGTTATGAATTTTAGACTCAGGACACTAGTACATTGTCAACTTAATTAATACTTGTTGGATAATGCCTTTGCAGCTTTTGTCGCGCCTTAGTTTTGGTAAAAATCCACTTAACTGTAGCTTTGGTTCTGTTGCGCTCCTCGACCAATGCGTAGACTTCCTTTTTGAGCTGTTCCTGAGTGGCGATGCGGCGGTCGAGGCATTGTTTCGAGATTACTGATAGTTCGATTTCTGCCATGTTCAGCCAACTGGCCTTCTTGGGAGTGTAGTGAAACTCAAATCGGGAGGCCAATTTGAAAGCTTCCTCGGGGCTGAAAACCTTGTAAAAGGAGCCCGGATTGTGGGTGCTCAAGTTGTCTTGGATGATCACGATCTTTTCGGCATCCGGATAATGTAGTTCGGCAAGCATCTTCAAGAACATGGCGTATTCTTTACCGGTGCGGTATTGGAAGACCGTGCAAACACGGTTCCCGGCAAGAGGTTCAAGGGCAATAAACAAATTACAGACGCCGTTGCGCACATATTCGGAGTCTTCACGTTTGGCCTTGCCTGGTTCCATCGGAATTGGCTGAACAACATCCCCGATCAACTGGCAAGGGCGCTCGTCCAAATCTATTCTTGGACGTCTTGGGTCATAGGGCAACTCATGCTGATGGAGCACATCTTCCATGTGCCAAATGAACTCCGGGGTTATTTGACCAATGCACCACATCTTTTTCAGATGCGGCTTCAATTCGTTTTTTTTAAGAGCTTGCGTAAGCCTTCGTGGGAAATGGTGTCGACCAACTCAAGCTCTACCGCTCTATCGGCCAGCAGGCGCAGCGTCCAGCGTTTTCGGCCTTCAGGCGGGTCTGAACAGGCAAGAGCCGTAATGTGCGCAGCTGTCAGACCAGCCAGCTTGGGAGGTTTTCCGGATCGCGGTTTTTCCTCCAAGCTTTTGATAGATTTCTCCTTGAAAAAACGCTTACGTACCTTGTGCACCGTTTGGATACAGACCTGTAGAGCTTCTGCGATCTCGCGGTCTTTTTTCCCGGTGTCAGCAAGCAATAGGATGCGGGCACGTGTAATTTTCCGGGCTAATCTGCGCCCGCTCTCAACTAGTCGTTTAAGCTCTCTTCGCTCCTCATCTGTAAGCTGGATTTGGAATTGTTTATTCATGGTAGTCGCCCCCCTCAGGAGGGCAACATAACATACTTTAACTAAGTTGACAATGCACTAGAGCCTCTGGTCGGCACCGTTCTTTAGCAAAAAGAAACTTGTGCTATGGTCCGTCTCTTTAAAAATCTAAAGCATAATATAACAACTAAAGCCACTATGAATCCAGCAGGAACATCTATTAAGTAATGGAATCCAAGCATGAAGGTGCTCAATGCTAATATCAAATTCGCCGGCAGAAAAGCCCAGAAGTGAGGTCGCGAAGAAAGAAGAAAAAACTGAAACAAAACGGCCTGAGCCACGTGCAAACTGGGAACAGCCACAAAGTAGCCAAAGCCAGTCAAGTGTGACGCGCCATGGATTAGATTTTGATATTCGGTGCAGACATTGTGCATCATTTTAAACGTAGCAGTATGCTCATATGCCGTAGCGAAACTTTCTGGGAAATAGGTGAATGGCCCTACAGCAGGGTAGATAAAAAAGATCGCCAACCCCAGTAGGTAACAGGAAAAAAACGCACGAAAGAAATGGGAGAGGTTCTCGCCATTATCAAGGATTACGAATATCACGACGAATAACTCTAAAAATAAAACTCTATACGCGTTTTCCAGCACCTGAAAGGCCCAGCCGTTGTGAATCAACGGGTAAATCCCAGTGGAGCCATCGATATTTAACAGCCAACCATAAATGGCCAAATCCAAATTCATTAGTTGCAGGTCGTGCACACGACCACTCGTCATGCTTCCAAGTAGGTAATTCATGCCGCAGACAACAGAGAATCCAATGAAAATAACAACTGCACCGTACAACAGGGTTTGTAGATCGCTGCATTTCCCCTCCCTTCGGTAGTTGATATAAGCAGCTACGTAACCAAAGCTTATTATAAACAAACCCTTTTGAAGTAGGTGAAATAGAAACAGAAGTATGATGCTCGAGCTGGCTGATATAAGAAGAACGCCAAAAGATTTGTTGCGCACCCGGTTTCCAAGAAATGAGATACCTTGATTAAAGATATATGCGAGTGGGATTACAAAGAATAGCATCAAAAGGACGAATGACCATGGAAGGTCGGGCCGTATGCCTGATATTGCAAGGCAAACCTTAACCACCCCAAATACTCCGAGCAGCAATATGATTTCTTTGCACATTGGCACCACTTTTCAGGTGTTAAGCAAAATTACCTTTTAATATACCACCTCATGCCGCAAACGCACAAACGGATTCGAGGGCCAGACAGTGGTTGGTGCCGACAGCAACTGCCATAACCCGGAATAATGCATCAACTTCTGCGCTATGCATCCAAACTGCATGTTGAGGTCGGATTTTTGCTCGAAAAACTTCCACTGCGACCCTGAAACCCGTAAAAACCATACGATTTTCAGATCGGACATGCAAGAGATATCTCAGCGAGATCCGTTTTTGCGATTTCAGGACGCACCTCCATCCCCGGAGTTTTATAGCCCACTTTCCGCCTGTCAGAGTTAAGGGGTTGAGGCGAATAAGGTGCCATAGTAACGGGCGAAGGAAAAAGCCGACACAACGTGAACGTACCACTTTCTGGCATGGTAGACCACTCTGGCGCCAACCTTGACGAGCCGCCTCATGATCGACTCTATGGACGGTTTGACATTCTCGCCCCTGAACGCGGTATCCCGAATCATGTGTAGCAGGTTATACGCAAGACAACCGACGAAAAGCCTTGCCTGATTGGCTGCAAGGCGATGGCAACTCGTCTTATCCCACCGGAGGGTGTTTTTCCCTTCTTTTAAAGGCTGCACCCTCTTGCTTTCCGTGGACAGGGTCTTCACTGGAATCGACATAGATGATGAGTCGCCTTTTGTTTCTGCGCCGAAGGAGGGTGTGGGCAGATCTGCTGAGCATATCTTCGAGGGCTTTCAGACCCTCACCCGTTGCGAGGATGTTGTTCTCAAAGCGACAGAGTGCGGATTGGCCGGCCCCGCTATCATGCTCTTTGCCCAAGGCTAATCGGAGCCCTGGATCTCGACGCTCCGCGAGGCGGATCGGGTAGCCGGGGACTGTTGCCAGCCCCAAGCCCCCTTGGAACCGTACGTGAGACTTTCACCTCACACGGCTCGAGCATCTCAGAAGGCAATCCCTCTGGGATAACCCGGCTGTGTTACTTCCTTATTGGAAGTCACTCGCTTCACAGCCGTTGACTTGGCGTAGAACGAGTGGGTTAATAGATGTTGTAGAACTTTAACCTTATTCCATCTATTGTCCTTCACAGCCTTTGCGATACGCACATGCAGTCTTCTGACTTGTTGCTGGGCTTCCGTCCAGTTGATGGAGTTCCACTTGACAGCATCGTCTTTGAGCGCACCAGCCTGAATGGCCATCATTTGCTTTCTCATCTTCGAAGATTCTGCCGGTTCTCTCGCAATGAGACACCTGTTGGATGTCTGCACGCTCATTTGCCGGGGCTGTAGCTCACCGGTTTTGGCGTTGAGCCATGTTTCATGCTCTATCCTTCGGCTTTCCCGAAGGCATTCGCTTCTTCCAACCTCTCTCACCCATCGCTCCATCAGCATGCCTTGCGGTTTGCCTGCCTGGAATTGCTCCTGGCGGAGGGTGGGGTTATCACGTTTCACATAGTTGATCCAGTGAATGAGTTAGGTGTGCCCTCTACACGGATGGCTGTACGGTTCCGTGCAGGTGCAACGAAGACCTACATCCTGGCCACTTGCTGCAAGCTCTGGGGAGCAGCATCCGACCTGTCACACGGGTTTAATCCTCGTAGGTCGGCCGAAGTTTGACGGCGCTTGGGGGCATTCACATCCGTTCACCATATCACTCGTCCCTAGCCCTTAACGAAGGAGGATTCTCCGAGGGGTTCTCCTGTCACCATTTGAACCCAATTCGGTACATTGTCCGCGGGGCTTCGCACCAACCACACAGCGCGTGGGCAGCACGCCCGCGTAGGGAACCGGCAGGAACATGCCGGGTACTCAAGGTAAGTGCCTGAGTACACTCAACCATGCGACATCGTGTCGCACTCATTGCAATCCTCATAGCCTGCCGCAACCTGATAGACTCTCTGCCGCAGCAGTTCGAGCAAGGAATGATCCGTATGTCGAGGCGATCTCGGGTCATCAATTTGGGGCGCAGCACCACTGAGTATACTTAATAAATCGCTGATCGATCTCCCTCGTGACGAGAAGGCCGGTATCGGTGGTGATCTTTGCGCCATGAAAATCAATGCTGATGGAGCGGTCAAATTCCGGCCTGATGGTCCCTGTCTGTTTGTCACCAACTGCGAGCATGCGGCTTTCCCTCCCTCTTACTAATTTACGCCATAATATCATATAGTTGGGACAAATGCATTATAATTGTCGGTCATACTCACGCATAATCCAGGCTTAAGGCACCATGCTTTTTATTTCCATGGTTTCAGCGTTTCAGCCTGCATACGATCCGGACCGTACGATTAGAGGGCAGAGTTTATGGTAGTGAAATAGCCCTGAATCGTGGTGCCTAACGTTGTAACGACAAGAACACAAACAGCGGCGATCA
>Ga0187881_10004067_pt1 | contig 12112 bp, 9 predicted proteins | sample June2016WEW_19_1_2_FD_133017 | JGI IMG/M metagenome (GOLD analysis project Ga0187881, IMG submission 133017) | Peatland microbial communities from SPRUCE experiment site at the Marcell Experimental Forest, Minnesota, USA - June2016WEW_19_100 | ecosystem: Environmental > Terrestrial > Soil >...
ACCGTATTCACAAAGCCTATCAGTAGGAACCTCGCAAATCGAATGTTCAGAATCCTAAGCATTAGCTCTTTCATTTATCAAAATTTACCCTCTCTTGCTCAATGACGTGAGGCCGACCCTTTACTTGTGTAAGAATTGCGCCAACGTATTCGCCTATCATTCCAATAAAAAACAATTGCACTGCTCCGAAAAAGAAGAGACCAATAACGATGGGAGCTATTCCCAAGGTGAAATTTCCCCAGTTTATCAGTTTATATACAAGATAGACAAGGGCAATCAGTATACTGATCGCCGATCCTACGAATCCTATAAAGCTAGCCACTCTAAGGGGAACTTTTGAAGAATTAACAAAACCGAGCATTGCCATATCCCACAATGTATATAGATTGTTTTTTGTCTTCCCCTTTCTTCTTCTAGGTTGAGTATAGGATACCTCTGCTCTTCGAAGTCCAATCTCAGTTATTAGCCCTCTGAAATACGGATAGGGTTCGTTAAGCATCTTAAGCTTTTGAATAAATAATCTGTCATACAAACCAAAGCCAGTAAAATTCCGTATTTGCTCAGTCTCAGCAATTTTCTTGACAATGCTGTAGTATAATTTTCTTACTGCGAACATCATTGGATTTTCTTTGCTCTTGCTTTTTATGCCGACAACTACTTTAAAACCTTGTTCCCACTTCTGAACAAACTCCTTTAATACTTCCGGCGGGTCCTGCAAATCAGCTACTAACAGGATAACAGCGTCCCCAGTCGCTTGGAGGAGCCCATGATAAGGAGAACGTATATGACCGAAATTCCTTGCGTTTACAATTATTTTAACATGGGAATCTCTTTTGGCAATTTTCTTTAGAATAGAAACAGTCTTGTCCGTTGAAGCATTGTCGATAAAAATATGCTCATAGGTATAACCTGTTAGGTCTGAAAATATTTTTTTTGTCTGACTATAAATCTCCAGTACATTGTCTTCTTCGTTGTAACAAGGTGTCACGACGCTAATTTTCTTCATATATTGCCTTCTAACGCTCTCTTGGGTTCTTTGGCCGTGTTTTGTTTGAAAACTCCTGAAAAACATTAGGGATACTGTCAATCTACTATGATGGTCGTCAAGCCGCCGTCGGGTTTCCCTCCGAATCCCTAATCCTTTGATAGTCTCTGAGCTTCTCCTGGTACAGTTGTTCCTCCTTCCAGCGATACGGCGTGTTCGATAGTAGCATCCTTCGCATCATCCCGAAGATCTTGCGCAGAACCGCGATGCGAGCCCTGCCGAAGCCTTTGCGTTCGACCAGCTCCCGGTAGAAGCGTTTGAGTAGGGGGGAGGAGTCCGTCAAGTGAAGCACGGCTTGGCTGAATAGCGTGCGTGTCAAGGATCGGCTGCACCGGTTGATGCCTCCATGGTGTGTGGTTCTTGCACTGGAGCGCACGGTGGGAACCACGCCGAGGTAAGCCAACAGAGCGCGCAGGTTGTGGAATCGGTGGATGTCACCGATATCAGAGAGAAACCCCAAGGCCAACAGCGGCGTGACCCCGCGGACACCGATCAACAAGCGTACTTGTTCTTCCAGTGGTTGCCCCGTGCGGTAGAGCTCCCTCCGCAGAGCCTTCTTCTGGTCGGACAGCGCCTGGAGCATCTTCAAACTCATAGTGACACTGAAAACGCTGGCGCTGGAAAGCGTGAGAGTGCTGACGAGTTTCAGGCCAAGCTCAGGTTTGTCCACCATACGGCCTCCAAGCTTACGTTCACTGATACCATTCTCCAGCAAGATCCCCTGCACCTGTGCCTTCAACTGACGGATCTGCGTGTTGAGGATCCGCCACTGCGAGAACAGCCGACGTAGCTCTCGCACCAGGGGTGTCGGCTGCCAGACCTCGGGCAACACCAGCTCCCTGCTTTGAGAGGACATCCACAGCGCCAGAGAGAGCGCCGCTGCATCGCGACGATCCGTTTTGTGCCACGAGTCGCGAATGATACGAAAACGATATGGATCGATCACAACGCAGCGCGCCCCCTGGCGTTGGATGCGCTCGGCCCACCAGAAGCTGCCCGATGAGCTCTCTAATACGACAGCATCCTCCGTACCCAGGGTCGCCATGTAGCCACCGAACTCCGACACGCGAGGCACATACCGTAGCTCACGACCGGCCTCGTCGCGCACCGAAATCGCGGCACTACCCTTGTGCAGGTCAATCCCGTGATACCTCATCTTTCCTCCTTCACCCGCTTCCCCAGAGCCGAGGAGGAGACTCCCGTGAAGGCACTGATGACTCCACTCTACTATTCAGCATCGCTTAGGCGTGCTATGTCGTCGGTACGAAAGGCGGTAGGTGACCGGCCAGACTTGGTGTCGTGGTCATCAATTCATGCCACAGATTGACAGCAGACCATCTACCGCTCTCCTCGCAACTCCAGGGATGAAAGCAGTATATAGCCACCCATCGCCGGATCAATCAGTGCTTTCTCAGCTTCCATCATAACGACTTGGTGGATGAGGGGCATCCCATTCGGAAAGCCTCCTATGCCACCGCGTCCTCTTGAAGGACGCCATCAACGAATCGGCGACCTTCAAGGACCCACGTGAGTTTTTCCCAATCGTCCAGTCGGCGCCAGCTCTTTTGAGCCTCTTGCATGAGCTTGAACACCATGGTCAAAGTCGCCAGGCGCGTCCCACAGCCCTTGGTCTTCTGCGTTCGCAGTCTCACCGTCGCGAATACGCTCTCGATGACGTTGGTACTCCTGATGTGCTGCCAGTGTGCCGCAGGCATTTCGTAGAAACTGAACAAAGCCTCTTCGTCGCCCTGCAGACACGCGACGGCCTTTGGATATTTCTCGTGAAACGAGTCGATGAACAGCCGGTAGGCCTTCAACGCCGCCGCCTTATTTTCTGCCATGTAGATGTCGCGGATCATGCTCTTTGCCCGTCCATGCAAGCTCTTGGGCATCTTGTCCAGCACGTTGAGGGTTTTGTGGACCCAGCATCGCTGAGCTCGGGTTGTGGGGAACACCTGGGGAAGGGCTTTCCAGAAGCCAAGGGCCCCATCGGCAATCGCCAGCTTCGGATCGATCTCCAGCCCCCGACTCCTCAACTCCAGCAGCAGTTCTTTCCAGCTCTGTTCGCTCTCACGATAGCCATCGCCAACGGCCAACAATTCCTTTTTCCCTTGATAATTGGCCCCAATCACCACCAGGATGCAGGTGCGTTGTTCTTCAAGGCGCACGTTGAAATACACCCCATCAGCCCAGATATAAGGGTATCCCTTGGATTCAAGCGGCCGTTTCCGCCAGGCCTCATACTCCGCCTCCCACACCTGTTTGAGCTTGCTGATCTTGGAGGCAGACAAGCCGGCCGCCCCTTCGCCCATGATCGCCGCCAGAGCGGCGCCGAAGTCGTTGGTGCTGATCCCTTTGAGGTAGAGTGTCGCCAGTGCCCCTTCAAGAGTCGGACTACGGCGCAGAAACCGCGGGAGAATACTGCTGGAGAACCCTTGGTGCCCCTGGTATCCCTTTACCTCACGTTCATCGATTCGTGGACGCCTTACCGCCACCGGTCCCACCCCTGTCAGGATCAAGCGGCGAGGCGCGTGACCATTCCTCACCACCAGGCGATGGCCTTCCGCATCCTTGATGTGCTCATAGCGGCTCAGGTGCTCCTCGACTTCTGCTTCAAGGGCAGCCTGCAGCAGTTTCTTCGCCCCCTCTCGGGCGATCCTCTCGATAGCTCCCTGGATTTCGTCAGATGTTGCAACCACCATCTCAATTGGCGTACTCTTCCGTTCGGGCATACATTCCTCCTTCGGTAACCCGTTGGGTTTGTAAGCAACCGAAGGGTATGCCCCTTTTCATTTCCTATCCACCAAGATCGAGAGTAGCCCAAAACATTAGCTTTGAGCTCGAAGCAAGTCTGCATCCGCGCTAGCCACTTTAGATCGCCACATAAAATTCTCGTATTGAGAGGCGGATTACGACAGCTGACAATTATAGCTTCTTTGCGGAATTACTCGCGTATCGATAAACTCGCTGACGATTGCCTACGAAACAATATCATTCCCGCTATTGTGACCATAAGCAATGGATTTAAAACCACGGCAATGCTAATGTCACCCCTAAGCCAGAAATAGTCTTTGGGGATTAAAAGCAGCGCAAAAAGTATTGCGTATAAGTACTGTTTGCGTTCGCTTTCGCAAAGAAAGAAAAACAATGGTATGAGTAGACTAATCAGTTTATAGTCAAAAGAGACAGGAGGAAGAAGAATCATAGAAAAGCAAAGCAGAGCTACGCTCTTCCAAAACCGCAAATCTTTCCTTAATACGATAAAAAAAGAAAGCCCTATGAAGACGATAACGCAAGCAATTGAGTACGGCCTCAGCAAGACGTTATCGAGAGCAAGCCCAACTTGGTCGAATGGAAGCTTGCTCCCACCGGTCATTCTCTGTATTAGAAAGCTCGCTACCTTAATGATCGGGTAAAAGGAAGCTTCGTGCTGTAGTCCATTCAACCCTGAATAGAACGGGCCGAAAGCATGGAGGTTGTCTAACAACCATTTAATGTTGGCAATAGCTCCACCTTTAAACAGCAAAAGGCTTGCGATAGTAAGAATGAGACAAAACGCGCACGTATATAATATGTTTCGATACTTCCTGTCACGCAAGAGTAATACAAGGAACACACCGGGATAGAGCTTCATGCATATAGCCGAAGCGAGTAAAAAGGATGACAGTATTTCGTGACGACTTTCCCTGTAGAGCAAGATGAAACCAAGAAGACAGAGAAATAGATAACCTTCGATATTTGCGCGATCCAAAATAAATAGAAAAGGATATGCAACAAATCCTACCACGAGAAAAAACAAGACATCCCGTCCCAAGGAGTTGTAAAATGCTCTTCGCATCATTAGTGCGTAGCATACAACGAATATTCCGATAAAAAGACAAAGGGATAGGTATTTGTAATGCACGATTGAAAAGAGATAGAAAAAGGCATTTGCAAACGGAAAATAGATAGAAATCAGCCAATAGCCGCTATTGTATGGCGTGAGGCCTTTGACGATTTCGTAAACATGGTTGAAGTCATTGAACCTATCTGAGGGATTAAAAAGAAAGGTACTATACGGATACCCCTTAGTGCAGTAGGCTCCCAGTACATAATGAAACACAGTGCTCAGGACAAATCCGATAAGAACTATAGACGCAACAAGTACCCGTCGTTGCTTGCCCTTCATATATTGCTGAATGTCTTTTTTCATTTGGATCACCATCTCTTAGCTGTTTCCCAACCGAAAGTCTCTTGTTTTTGCGACTGCAGCTACACTCAGGCCGAAAGGAAGGGAATGGACACGTAGCCAATTTGACTCCAGCGAAAAAACCCTTTCTAAGAACATATTAAGCCAGCCAGGAGGTGACGTGTCGTTTGTTGTGCAATGAAGAATGCCTTCAAGTTTCCGTCCTACAACTGCTACTGGGAAAAGGATGGTCATGAAATAGCTAACGGTAACGATATGGTATCCGCAAGACTCAAGTAAGAGCCGAAGGCGGCGAAGCGTATATCGCCTAAAATGTTGATGCAAGGTGTCATGCCTGTTCCAAAGCCATGAATAGGCGGGAACAGTCAAGACCAACGCCCCTCCGCGACGTAATAGTTTCGTCGCAATGACCTTTAGTGCCCTCTCGTCATTTTCAATGTGCTCAAGAACATCGAACATCGTAACAATGTCATATTCCCGGGAAGGATGCGCTTCAGGAAAGCGAATCGTGTCGTACAGGGTGCGGATTTTCATTTCTTGTAGAGCTTGTCTGCATTCGAGATTAGGCTCCAAAACATCAACGTCTCCGAAATTGGCCAGGCAGGATACCATTCCACCAAAACCACTTCCAATATCGAGTATTTCGATCCGTTGCTGCTTTCCTAGACGCTCAAGAAGGACCTTAACCACTTTTCTGCGGCCCGCATACCACCAGTGACCGTTTTGTAAAGCGAGAAGACGTTGGTAAGCGGCCTTTTCCATGCCTATGCTCTTTTTCTTTGCAAGCTAGGCATGTTAATTCGCTTTCTGATCACATAGACCGGCCGGTTTTTGGTCTCAGTAAGGACCGTTGAAAGAAAGCGACCAAGTATTCCAATCGTAAACAACTGCACGCCACCGTAAAATACTATGGTTGCCATTATGGACGCCCACCCCGGCACTGGTGCAATCAAGCGGCCGGCAAGGATGTACGCAATGAGAAGCAAGCTAGCTACTACTGACCAAATCCCAAGATGTGTTGCAATTTTCAAGGGTTTGGCGCTATGCGATAGGACGATATCAAGCGCAAGAGAAGCTAGTCTCCGATACGAGTACTTCGTCTTGCCACCTGCGCGCGGTTTTCTGTCAAAAAGGAACGGAACCTGCTTGAATCCCGCATAAGCAAGTATCCCTCGCACGAATCGCGCTTTCTCTCCAAACTCACAAAAGGCCTGAACCACGTCTCTTGTGATCAGGCGAAAATCTCCCGCATCGACCGGTATTTCCTGGTCGCTTAGGACCTGGAGGGCTCGGTAGAACAGTTTCGCAAGAAAACGCCGAAGAGCCTTCTCACCTTCTCTGTGGCGCCTTACGCCGTACACTACGTCACACGCCTCTTTCTGACAAACGGATATCATTTCGGGAATTAGCTCCGGAGGATCCTGCAAATCAGCATCTAGAATAACAATAAGATCTCCATACGAATTATGCAGACCTGCTGAGGTCGCAGCCTCATGACCAAAGTTTCTTGAGAAACTCAATACAGAAACCCTTCTTTCATGACTGGCGATCTCCTGAAGAAGTTTCAAGGTATTGTCTGAACTGCCATCGTCAATAAAAATTATCCTCCATTCAAAATCTTCCAGCAATTCAAAAACCCCTCTGAGGCGTTCGTATGTTGTTTCTACTACTTCTTCTTCGTTGAAGCACGGTATAATGGCATCGATTTTTTTCATTTCTTGTCCTATTGCCTAAAGGTTGACGGCCTAACTAGAAGACTCAGTTTCCATCGACCAAAAGGGCCCTTTTTATCAAGTAGGTAGCGAAATTGCCCCCGGGCGGAAATCCTGGCATTTAGGAAAGAAGCAAGGAAGAAAGCTTCCGCGCGCTCTCTTCCCAGGTGAGCCAGGAAAACTTCGCCGGTTTGTAAATCCTAGGACTACCTTGAATCATGCTTCCTATCAGTTCGGAGAGGCTCCCTGAGCGGTTGCCGTCAAAATAGATTGCTCCATCTCGTCCTACCTCGCGGAAAACCGGGATATCTCTTGCAACTACCCAAATTCCTTTTTGGGCAGCCTCAATAATGGGAAGACCGAACCCTTCCGCCTCCGACGCCGCAATAAGCGCAGTCGACGCAGAGTAAATCTTGTCCAAGTAATCATCGCTGACACGGTCCAACCAGAACAGCCTTTTGTTTCTTTCCGGATGTTCAAGAAGTCTCTTTGCAAGACCTTCCATTTTCCAGCCAAGTCTTCCAACAAGAACGAGATTAACGGTATTCCCCTGATGCCACAAAAGTTCAAACTCATCAAGAACAAGCGTGTGACCTTTTCGTGGCTCGAGCGTCCCGACCATAAGGAAGGAAGGGTTCGACATTAATCTTCCCAGAACTTGCGACGCTTCGAAAGATATCCCATCGCTATGTTTGCTGGACGCGATGTCCGCGCCCAAATGAAACCACTCGATGCGCAACGACTTGTTGTATTCTGGATAGTTCGCCACCATCCAATTTCTCATTTCTTGTGAAACTGCCTTCGAAATGCAGAAGAAGCCGTCTGTGTTTGGAGTGATAGAATGAATCCAGATGTTGAATTCCTTGACCAATGCATCTTCGAAATAGTCCGGATTTGTTAGAGGAATGAGATCGTACACAACGAAGTACACTTTTACACCTATCGCCCGAAGACGCGCGATTTCGGGCGCGTATAAGGGGTACAAGCGGACGGAAAGGTCCAGTCCCAGCATGATATCGCCTTTACGAGCATCTATGACGTCATCGCCCCCGGCTTTCTGCAAGCTATGGTACTCCGTTTGTTCCGCAAGCCATCGACTTGCCTGCTTGAATTTGCCGCTTTCGTCACCGTACACCGGAACGGCATCGTATTTTTCTTTCATAATATTCGGGAGATGACGGAGCATCGCGCGAACAACGCGATGAGTTCCCGTTCGCAAGTCCTGCGCGGCAAACATTGAAATGTCGATATACAAACGCGGCTTGCCTGGCCGCATTACCAAGGAAGCGAGCGAGACTGCCGCTGCTGCGTAGTCGCGGAGGTCCGGGCGTGATCCTCTACGGGGAATTCTCGACAGGAACTCAACTTCGGTGTCAAGGTCTATGCTGCGTGCTTTTTGCTGATTTTTCGCCTCTGCGATGAGACGCTCTTCCATTTCATTAAAAAACTCCAGGCTTGCTGCTGCCGCGTCTTCCCACGTAAGATCCGTTTCTTGCAGAAGTGTCCCACTTTTCAGACTGACCCGAAATTCCTTCTCTTCAAGACAGTGACGAAGCAATCTCGCAATTCGGTCTGTATTCTTCGGATTGAATAGGGCGTTTTCGTTGATCCTCATTCTCTCAAGTCCCTTCGAATTGGGGCTGAGGAAGGTTGCGCCGCAAGCCATGGTTTCCATGATAGGCAAAACGAATCCTTGCTCCACATCCAGAAACACAATCAGAGTACCGGCTCGGTACAGGGACACGATATCCCCGTCGTTTATCTTCCCAGTCAGTCCATACTCCCCGGACGAGAGGCCGGCCTTTCTGGCCAGTCGCCGGATTTTCTCTTGATCATCTGTCCCAAACTCAACAATTAGTTGGTACTTTTCTCTTAAACGCTTGGGTAGCCTAGCCCATGCAATGAACAGCCTTCCCATCTGCTTGCTTGCAGCATATTTCGCAGGAGCACACAACACAAAGTTTCTAGAAATTCCAAGCCGGTCCAAAACTGAATCATTGTATCCGTTTGAGGCTTCGGTCAGGCTTTGATCGCAACCGGCACCGATAACTGCGGTCTTTTTTCTGTCAAAATGCAGTCGTTCAACTGCCTGGTCTACAACGTGGTTCGAGATTCCCAAGAGACCTTCTGCACGAGCGAGCTCTTCCACCTTGCGATTGTAGAAACTCGTAAAAAGCGTGTCTTTCAAACTCATCTCAGCCTTTAGAGAGAGAATGAGGTCATACAGCATGCACACGACAGGGCTGCTTCGCTCCTTTTGAATCGAAACCACCGCGTTATCTGTATAGCCTTCAAACAAACTGAGAACAAAGACGCAATCGGGTCCAATCGAGCCTATGAGGGCTTGTCGAATCTCGATGGAAGCTTGATTGCGCCATGCGTTTCGAGGTTCCGATTCATTCACGTCACCAATCGGGAAAAAGACATGGGTATGGTCCAGCGGAATCCATTTGGAAAAGCGATGCCGCAGTTCCGGCACTGACTCGCAGAACGCCCCATTCATCAGAATATGAAACTCGTGCTTCTTGTTGGCTGATAGGAGGGCGGTAACGAGGGACAACGAATACCGACCAATTTCCCATCTCCTATTCTGGCATGGTTGAATATCTATGAGGATTTTCACTGGCCTTTTCTTTCTTTGCGCGAGGCGAGAAGCCTCGAAAACACGTCTTGTTCCATCGGGCTCAGAGTTGATAGAATCCATGCCCCAGAATCACCGAACCACGAACTAGAAGGCGAAGAGACATGCCGGGACACCCGGGCGAACAGTTCAGGTCTTGATCGCAGCAGGCTCCGTCCTAGCCTTCTAATAGCGGGCACTCGGTATAGACATCTTCCAATAGTTGCGAGGAAAAGCTTTCCAGCACGTTTCAGCACTTGTTTACCAGTCCAACGGCGTCAACCTAGTTTTCGATAAACCTGCAAGCGATGCCGGATGCTCTCGCGGCTACCACGAAAGCGATCCTCAAAACCTCGATAGAACTCAAGCGTATCGTCAACCAATTATCTTTTGCCTCTTCATACACCAAGCAGTTGCTCATATTTTTTTATTACATCGCCGATGTTGCTCCCCGTCTCCACAATTCTTCCGTGCTCCAGTATCATTCCCGAGTCACAGAGCGATTGGATGGCGGCAGTATTATGACTCACAAAGATGACAGTCTTTCCCTGATGCTCGCTCACGTCATGCATTTTTCCAATTGATTTCTGCATGAATTTGATGTCCCCGACGGCAAGCACTTCATCCGCAATTATTATCTCTGCGTCCAGATGGGCGGCAACCGCGAAAGCAAGACGAACATACATCCCACTCGAGTATCGTTTCACCGGCGTGTCGATGAACTCCTCTATTTCGCTGAATGCAACGATCTCATCGAACTTACTAGATATCTCATACTTACGCATCCCGAGAATAGCCCCGTTGAGATAGACATTTTCTCTTCCCGTGAGCTCTGGGTGAAAGCCCGTCCCAACTTCCAGGAGGCTCACCATTCGCCCGTTGATGAAGCATCGTCCTTCAGTTGGCGCAGTAATGCGAGAAAGAATCTTTAACAAGGTCGACTTGCCGGCACCATTTCTGCCCATTATCCCCAGGCGTTGACCTTGCCGGACTTCAAAACTGACATCCCTGAGCGCCCAGAAACGATCCCTTCTCCCGAACTTGGAAACTTCCCCAATCGGCGTATGAGGATCTTCCTTCCCCCTCATTTTGGCCCAAAAGCTTTGCAGATCTTTGTAGAAGGTTCCATTGCCAATGACGCCCAGCGAGTATTGCTTGGATATTCCTTGTGCCAATATCACGGTTTCCATCAACGTGTCCGGAGTCTCCAGTTAGATAACATCGATGAAGGTACGTTCGTTTCTGCTGAAAATAATCAATCCGAACAACGAAACGATGATCGTCACTCCCAGGCTGATCAACCACAAGTTCAGCTCCAACCTTCCGCTTCCCAGGAGCGCGAAGCGGAACATTTCAAGCATTGGGGATACTGGATTCAGATCGAAGGCCCATCGCCATTTTGCCGGAACCTTTGAGAGCGGGTAGATAATTGGGGTGACATACATCCAAAGGGACATTCCGAACCCAACCAGATTTTTCAAATCCCTATACTTGGTTGTAATTGCCGATACGATTATTCCGAGCCCCACTCCCAGAGCTGAAAGTTGAACGAGGAGCAGTGGAACGACAAGGACCCATGCGCTGAAACCGTAGTTATAGCCCGTCACAAAATAGTAGAGCATGAATATAAGGAGCGTGGCAAATTGGACCGCCAAAGTAAGTGCGTTGTTCAATACATACGATATCGGGACAATCATTCGCGGGAAATATATCTTTCCGAAAAGTCCGGAATTAGCCGCAAATGTTTCAGAGCATTTTACCAGGTTGGCCGCAAAAAAGCCCCACAACATATTTCCTGAGAAGTAAAACAGAGGCTGGGGGATATTGTCGGTGCCTATCTTTATGATGTTCCCGAATACGAACATGTACATGATAGTCGTAATCAAGGGTTGCACGATGAACCATAATGGACCCAGGATTGTCTGTTTGTATCCTGAAACGAAATCCCTTCGCGTCAAGAGTCCAATCAGGTCCTTGTAATGAAGAAGCTCCTTGAAATTGAACTTGAAAAGCTTGCTCTTCGGTTCTATGACGAAGGTCCATTTGTCGCCGTTGGCATTCTCAGTGCTCATGGTTAATGCCCCACTCCGAAATACCGGAATCCCTTTGCTTCGATGTCGCTCCTTCGATAGATATTTCTCAAATCGAAGAAGCTGGGTGATTTCAGAAGTGCTCTTACTCTGTCCAAATCCAGGTTTCGAAACTGGTTCCACTCGGTTACTATCACCAGTGCGTCTGATCCCGCCAGCGCGTCATATTCGTCGGATGCAAAGCAGACGTTGGCACGGATACCCTTCAGACGCCACTGCGCTTCCTTCATGCCGGCCGGGTCCCAGACACGCAGTCGCGCGCCTTGCCGCACAAGACCTTGGCAAATCGCTATGGATGGAGCCTCTCGCATATCATCGGTGTTTGGCTTGAATGTCAGGCCCAGCACAGCTATGGTCCTGCCGGCAACACTCCCCATGCCTTCCTCTATTTTCCTTACCATTCGAGCTTTTTGTCGTTCGTTCGCCGCAATGGTCGTTTCTATGATGCTCAAGGGC
>Ga0187881_10004071_pt1 | contig 12105 bp, 12 predicted proteins | sample June2016WEW_19_1_2_FD_133017 | JGI IMG/M metagenome (GOLD analysis project Ga0187881, IMG submission 133017) | Peatland microbial communities from SPRUCE experiment site at the Marcell Experimental Forest, Minnesota, USA - June2016WEW_19_100 | ecosystem: Environmental > Terrestrial > Soil >...
GTCACTTTCTCCGGCCCAATGATCTCACGGACCGCCACGCCGGCCGAGGCCGCGGCCGCCGCCGCCTTCGCTGCGTCCATGGCGCTGCCCCCGCCCAGCCCAATCACGCCGTCGTGACCGCGTTCCCGGATCAGCGAGGCCATCCGGTCCACGACGGCAATCGTCGGGTCGGGCTCGACCTCGGAGAACAGCTCGTGGCGGATGCCGGCCGCGGCCAGAATACCCGTGACGCGCTGCGGGACCGGGTTGTTGGCGAGACCGCGATCCGTGACGACCAACGGATACGTCACGCCGGCTTCAGCCAGCAGCGCCGGCAGCTGAGCGAGCGCGTCCTTCCCGTACACGATCGTCGTCGGCAACTCATACCGTACCGGCCTCAGCGGATCGCGAGGGCGAGCCTGCGTTGTGTTGAGCATCTGGTGTACCTCGGTTTTCGTCTGTTAACTCGCCCGTCGATCAAGCGCATGGACAGGATCGAGGCGATCCACCCACACCCGAATCATAACATACGGTATGCCACCATGCAAACAAGCCAATACCACCTGATACCTGGGCTCGCGCCTTGGGCCGCGGACGATAGGGCCACTAACCTCTGCCACGGCTCGCGATTAGAAGCCCACCCCGAGCGAGATAGAGGCCGGCGAGGATGACCACTCCATAGACGACTTTGAGTGCCCCTTGAGTGACCCCCAGCACAGGTGTGAGAGCGGTCAGGAGGATCAAAGTGAGCGTTCCGGCGATCGTGCCCCAGTAGGATCCGCGCCCCCCTTCGATGGCAGCGCCGCCAAGGAGGACCGCCGCGATGGATTCGAAGAGGTAATCGGCTCCAATGGTCGGGTATGCCGCACCAAGGAACCCAGCCAGCAGGATGCCGTCGAAAGCAGCAATGGCACCGGATACGACATAGGTCAGAGTCCGTGTCGAGGCCACACTGATTCCCGAGAGCCTGGCAGTCCGGTAATTTGTGCCCACGGCATAGATGCTGCGCCCGAGAACAGTTCGTGAAAGCACCGCGCCGATCGCCACCGCGAGGAGCCCCCAGATGATCGCAGCCACCGGCAGGGGACCGACGCTGGACGTGACGACGGTGTGCACCAGCGGCGGGACATCCGAGTACAGGTTTCCTCTTCCAAACTCGAGCAGGAAGCCCTGGACCACGCCCCCAACCGCGAGGGTCATGATGATCGGCGGGACCCCGAGCTCGACCACCCCGAACCCGTTCGCGAGGCCAATGAGCCCACCGAGAGCGACGATCAGAACGATGGCGAGGACATCGGGGAGTCCGCTGAAGTTGCCCAATTCGATGGCCCCGAAGGCAAGAACCCACGGCACCGACAAATCGATCCCGCCGCCCAGAATGACTAGGGTCTGACCTAGAGCGGCCAGTCCGATGAACGTCGCGAAGGTGAGCTGAGTTTCCAGGTTCCCGCCGGACAGGAGGTAGGGGGCGAAGATCGCCGCAGTCAAGAGAAGGATCAGCGTGAGCAGGTAGCCCGCGAAAGTCGGGGCGTGGCTTGCAAGGGATGAACGGTTCAAGTAACTGCTCGCGCGCATCACTCTGCTCCAAGTCGGGTGGCGATATGACGAACCGCAACCATGCAAATTAGGAGAAGACTCGAAACTACGTAGGCAAATGTCGGGGTGAGACCCAATGCGGCCACGACCCCGCCTAAGGTCAACAAGATGAGCGTTCCCGCAATCGTGAGGCCGATGCCGCCTGCTCCACCTGAAAGGCTCGTTCCGCCGATCACGATCGCGGCAATTGAAGTGAGGATTAGAGCGTCGCCGGCTTGCGGCAGTCCTGTAGTAGTTTCGGCGCTGAGAAACAGGCCAGCGGCGGCCGCGAAACCCCCCGCGGCGGCGAAAGCGGCGATCTTCACCGGGTTGCTGTCAATGCCGCGCAACCTGGCTCTAGCCTCGTCACCGCCCACCGCGTACAAGCTCGCGGCGAACGGCGTTCGCCGGAACAGAAACCAGGCAACGGCCAATGCCACGACAAACCAGATCGAGTTCGGTAACCCCGCGAAGCTGCCGACAGCGGCGTCTGTGATCTCAATGGGTACTGTCCCGCCATCCGTCGGCAGGATCACAAGGGCCACGCCGCCCCAGATCGACCACGTCGCCAATGTGGCGATGAACGGCACCAGGCCGCCATACGTGACGAGGAGGCCATTGAGGACGCCAGCCATGGCCCCAACGCCGATGATGCAGAGCGCTGCGAGCCACGGTCCCCCAGGAAAGCCGGCCGAATGCGTCGCGATAAGCGCACTAGCAAGGCTGCAGATTCCGCCGACCGACAGGTCGACCCCGCCCAGCAGGATGACGAAACACTCACCGCAGGCCATGAGAAGCAGCGGCATCTCGGATTGAAGCTGAAGGCCAATCTGTGACGGGTCCAGCACCGCCGGCTCCATGGCTACGTAGACGACCACGAGACCAACGAGCAGCATGAAGGGCAGGGAATCCAGCCAACCGCCGGATAGCCAACGCGAACCGATGCCCCTCTTTTCGAGGCTCCTGATTGGGGTCATGAGACGGCACCGCCGGTCGACATTGATGAATCGGCGCCAAGTGCGACCCGGAGGATGTTGTCCTCGCTGAGGAAACCTGCCTCGAGGATCCTCTTGACCTGGCCCTCCACCATCACCGCAATCCGGTCGCACATGTTTACGAGCTCCGCGAAATCGCTGGAGTAGAAGATGATGGTGACGCCCTCTCCAGCCAAACGAAACATCATGTCGAAGATCTGAGCCTTCGTCCCGACGTCAACGCCCCGCGTGCAGTCGTGCAGCAAGAGCAGCCTCGGCTTTGCGAGAAGTGCTTTGCCCATTACGACTTTCTGCATCATCCCGCCCGACAGAAGACTCACCATGTCGTCTAGGCGCTCCTTTGGGAGACCCAGGTCACCTGTGAGCGCCGACACGTCGATCCGCTCGCGACGATCGTCGATCCAGCCCACGCGCCGGCCGTACGTCGTAAGGCTCGCGAGCGAGACGTTGAAGAGCACTGACTTGGTGAGCAGCAGGCCCTCCTTCTGGCGGTCTTCCGGAACCAGCACGACTCCAGACTTGATGGCGGAACCGGGTGTGCCCGGACGGAACCGCTTGCCGCGGAGCGTCATGGAGCCCTTACTGGGCACGTCACCCGAGAGCCCAAGGAGCAGCTCGCGTTGGCCATGGCCCTCAAGACCGGCAATTCCTAGGATCTCGCCCCTGCGGATCGTCAGGTCCAGGGGACCGACTCCACCGCGGGTTGTCCAGCCGCTGATCTCGAAACCAATGTCTGGCGCAGGCGCGTGAGTGCGCTCCGGATACAAGCGTTCGAGACGGCGCCCCAGCATGTTCGTTACGAGCTGATCGTCGCTGAACTCCCGCGTCTTCCCGGTCGCTGCTGTTGTTCCGTCGCGAAGAACCGAGACGGTGTCGCAAACCGCTCGGACTTCCTCCAGACGGTGCGTCACGAAAACGACAACCGCGCCGTTGCTGGCAGCCTTGCGGGCCTGCATCATGACCCATTTGCTTTCGTCCGGCGGCAACGCCGACGTTGCCTCGTCGAAGATCAGCACGCGGTGGTCCGCGGACAGGGCTCTCACGATTTCAAGGACCTGCCGTTCAGCGAAGCTCAGAGACTGGACGCGACGGCTCACATCAATGGGTGGAGCGCCGTGCTCGCGAAGCAAGCCCTTGGCGTAGGTTTCAAGACCGCGCCGGCCGAGTCTGGCGCGCACGCCAAGAGGCCGTCTGAGCGCGAGGTTCTCGGCAACTGTCATCGTCGGGATCAGGCTCAGCTCCTGGTACACGGTGCTGATACCGGCGCGCTCGGAAAGCTTAGGATGTCCAAGGCTAAGCGGCGCATCACCCATGAACACGCTCCCGCTATCGGGTGTGACGACGCCGCTAAGGATCTTGATGAGGCTCGACTTGCCGGCTCCGTTCGCGCCGACGAGACCGTGCACCTCGCCCGCGCATGCCCGCAGGTTCGCCCCAGCCAGAGCGACCACTCTGCCATAGGTCAGGCGAACGTCCACGACACGGAGGGAAGTGGAATCGCCCACCTGCGGGGCGACGTCATGCCCATCGGTTGGCAGATCAAGAGCCGCCATTCGCGCTCACCTCCAACAAGAGCCGAGAGTTTCAGGTCCACTGATATCGATCAGCCTCGGGGCCGAGCCCGCCCAGTCGGGGCGGGCTCGGCCCCGAGCCCGCCCAGTCGGGGCGGGTCGGGACGCTTCCGGCTTCGTCGCGGCGTCGCCGCAGCCACGTCGATTCAGGCACTACCAATGCTATGAGGAGCGCCAGGCCCGGTGGACCCGAGGCCTGGCGCTCCTCATTCCGTCCGCTCGAGGCTGCACGCTCTTTAGGCGACAGCCATCACCCGCCGAGCGCGATCTGCGGCGTGATGCCGTAGTCATCGGCGGTAACCGGCAGGCATAGATCCGGGCTCAGGTTCGGGAAGAAGTCCTGGCCGGACTTTACGGGCAGCAACCCCTGCTTGAAGGTAACGGTGCTGCGCACGTCGGGGCCCGAGAAGTAGTTGGTGTCGGAGGCGTACAGGACTTTGGCCATCGTGCCGCCGTTGAGGATCTTGATCGTGTTATCAAGCGCGGCGGCGCCGATCCAGGCCGGTGAGCTCCAGTAGAAGCACGCGGCCGACACCTGCTCGCAGGCGATCGCCGAGGCGTTCGTGAGGAAGCACGCCTGGGGGATGTACTTGAGCCCTAGCTTCTTCATAACGGTGATGCCGCTGGAGCAATAACCGATGCCGAGGATCCCGCTGACGGTCGGGTATTGCGACAGCAGGTTTGATAACGCCTCAGTGCCCGGGCCCTCGGCCGCGACGCTGCTGTATTGCGCAACGACCGACAGACCGGGGCAGCTGTTCTTGAAGTAGTCGTCCTCGCCCTTGACGAAGGCGTCGCCCAGGGGCGAGCCGCTCGCGCCGTTGTCCTGGAGGATTGTTCCGTGGCCTCCCGTGACGGCACACATCCAGGCTGCCATGTCATAGGACTGGTCAGCCCAGTTGCTCAGGACGAGCTGGTAGACGCAGGGATCCGTCGCCGTCTGGTCGAACGTGTAGACCAGGATCCCCTGCTTGCAGGCTTGCTCGAGGGTCGGGTTGAGCGCTGTCGCCGAGCGGGCCTCCATGACAATGGCGTCGGGCTTGGAGAGGATGATCCGCTGCAGGTCGCTGATCTGGGCGGTGACGTCGAACGCGCTCTGCACGTAGTTGAAGTCGATCTGGCCTGCGTAGGTGCTCGCGACGCGGTACTTGAGGTCGTTGACCATCTGCACCCGCCACTGGTTGCCGATGTTGTCGTTACTGAACGCGATCTTGTAGTGTTTCAGCGCCTTCTCGGCCCCGGCGCTCGATGTGGCGGCGCTCGATGTGGCGGCGCTCGATGTGGCGGCGCTCGATGTGGCGGCGCTCGATGTGCCGCTCGATGTGGCGGCGCTCGATGTGGCGGCGCTCGACCCAGCTGACGAACACGCCCCAGCCACAAGGGCGAGCACGAGAGACAGCAGCAGCAGTGTTCCAGCTCGCGACAGACGCCTGCCGGTCGTCCGTCGACCGAGTCCGGTCTGATTGTACGGCACTAGGCACCTCTTCGGTCTCGAGTCCACCTCGATTATTGGGAATCGCCCGATTCCGTCCCTGGGCCACATGCAAGGGTGCGCGGTCCGGGGCGGTCACGATGCACGACGCCGTGGGTATACCACATGCCGGCATGACATGCAAGTGGTTTGCGGCTACTGGATTCGCACTCCTTCGAACGTCGATCTCGCTCGGACCTGGCCGTGATTCCCGAAGCCACAGTCGAGGAAAGGAGCGCCTCGATGGCCCATCCTATTGCCAGGCTGACTCCGCGCGGTGGCTTATTCCTGGCCGATTGCGTCAGCGCCGGCTGGACGATCGCGGCCGCGGCCCGAGCGGTTGTAGTCAGTCGTCAGACAGGGCCGAGACGGTCATGGCGGTTCCGACTCGAGGGCCCCCTCGGCCTGATCGACCGCCGCAGCATCGTGCGGCCCACCAGGCCCGCGCCCATCCGCCTTCGCTCGTGGCGAAGCTGTGCATTCGCACAGCTTATCTGCGTATCGGTCCGTACGTGCTCAGCTGGGGAAGCGCCTGCCGCGCACTACAAGGTTTCATGCGGTGTTCGGTAGCGGACGACCTGTGGACGCGGCTCCAGCTCGATCGAGGCGCTGCAGACCGGGGCGTGACAGGCTTGTCGCGAATGGCGATCCCCCGGCTAATGGGACGCCGGAGATCCCGTCCGTCCGGACGTCTTCTCACCATGCGCTTGAAACGACTCGAGCATCATCGCTTCCCCGTTGGTGAGGTGGCTGGCGAGGGCAGCAAGGGCGGCCTCGGCGTCCCCGGCGGCAAGCGCGGCCGCGATGGCCCTATGCTCCTTCAGCGTCTGCTCGACCCGCTGCCGCGACTGTGACAAGAGTCGGTGCCGACCAAGGTCGACCTGGAGTTCGACAGTGCGATAGGCGGCGACGAGCCGGCGGTTTTGGGACAAGTCGACGATGCGGCTATGGAAGCTCCGGTCCGCGCTGAAGTACTCAGCGTAGCGACTGTCTGGGACTACATCGCCGAAGCGATCGAAGTACGCTAAGAGCTCTGCCGCCGTCGCCTCGTCCTTGTCCCGAACGATGCGACGAATGCCTACGGGCTCGAGCAGGCTCCGCAGCTCGAACAACTCCCGGATATCCCGCGGACTCAGCACCGCGACGGTCCATCCGGCCCGGCCGCGGGGATCGACGAGCCCGCCCGAGACAAGCCGCTGGAGCGCCTCGCGGATCGGTGTGCGGCTCACGCCGAGCTGGCTCGCGAGCCGACGGTCAGTTAGCTTATCGCCAGGGGCGAGCTCACCAGCGATGACCCCGTTCACGAGCTCCACGTAGACGCGATCGGTTAGCGAGACGAGCCGTACGTTTTTGATCTGTCGCACAGGATGTCTTGCTCCTCGAGGCCCTGCGAGCCGACGAAGGCTGCCAGGAAGTCGTCGACGATCGTCACTTCGCCGCCCGACGCCGACGTAGATTTTGCGGCCGCGCTGGTTCCGGCAGGGCAACGGCCGACCCGGCGAGTGCCTCCAGCGAAGTAACGATAGCCGAGTGGTCTAGATTGCCCGATCCGCGGGCGAGAAGCGAGCCGAAAAGGTCGAGAGCCAGGCCGGTTGCCGGCGCGGGGGACTGCACCGACTGGGCGAGCGACCTGGCAATTCCGAGATCCTTATAATGGAGTGCTGCTCGGAACCCGGGCTCGAATGTGCGGTCTAGCATTCGTTTGCCCTGTACCTCCAAGAGGAGGCTACCGGCGAACCCGCCGAGGAGAGCCTCTCTGACTCGCGCCGGATCCACTCCGCTCCTGGCAGCGAGGAGAAGCGCCTCGGAAATCCCAACCAGAGACACCGCGATGATCGATTGATTACAGGCCTTCGCGATTTGACCGGCGCCAGATTCCCCGATCCAGGTGATGCGGCTGCCCATGGCCTCGAAGATCGGTAGACACCGCTCAAAAGTTGCAAAGTCGCCGCCGACCATGAACGACAGCGTCCCATCTGCCGCTCCTTTCTGGCCGCCGCTGACCGGAGCGTCGAGCAGCATCACCCCGAGCTCCGCCAACCGCGCCGCCATGGACCGGGTGGCGATCGGCGAGATCGTGCTCGCGTCGATCACGATTTGCCCGGGGCGACTACCCTCACTTACGCTGGCGGGTCCGAATAGGACCTGCTCCACAACTGGCGCGTCGGTCAGCATCGTGACAACCAGATCAGCCGCTCGGGCGACCGCGGCAGGCGACTCGGCGATGGAGGCACCCGCTTCAGCCAGCTCCGCCGCCTTATCCGGGAGTACGTCGAGCGCTACGACTGGATAGCCGACTTTGAGTAGGTTGCGCGCCATGGGCATCCCCATGACCCCAAGACCGATGAAACCAACGACCGTCTTCGGATGCTCTTGTCTCATCGCTGCCTCTACCACTACTGGTCCCCGCCTGTCTGCAGTGACGCTACCGGAGCCATGAATCAAAGCCGCCCCGTCTGGCACATGCCATTCTGGCATGCCACCTTCCAAGACGCAAGTGGCGCGTGAGGTCATGGATCGGGTCGCCGATGAACGGGATGTCGCCCTGGCCGGCCGTATTCGTCAGCGAAGGGGCCGGGAGCGCTGGCGCCTGGGCGGGCGTCGCGCTGATGCCGAGATGGCCCGCGAGCCAGAGGGCGAGACCGAATAGGCCCAGGGCGAGCGGGACGAGTACGGCGCGCGGCACCGGACGTGGCGCGAACCGATCGAGTGTGACGAGGTGCGCGACGCGGGTGTGGAGGCTGAGGGACGCAGCCATAGCATGGTCGACCGCTACGGCGAGCTGATCAGGCCGTACGCGACGGCGATCGCGGTGATAGTCCCGACGATGACCGAGGCGAGGAACATCCAGACGAGACCGTGGATGCCGTTCTCGATCCGCTTGTGCGCCCGATGCTCAGCGTCCGCGTTCGAGCCCGCCAGCGTCTTCTCGATGCCGCCCCAGACGATGACCGCGCCCGAGAGCGCGACCCCGAGGCAGATGGTGATCGCCACGAGCGCGCCGATCATGTTCTCTACCGGGGCGAGCGCCTTCTGCGCGGCTGGCGGCACCGCGCTGGCGGCCAGGGCGGGATGAGCCGCAAGTAGATAGAGGGTGGAGGCTGCCGCGAAGATCGCGAGTCGTCCGGGGACGCGGAGACGACCGTGCATGGCTATCTCACCCCGCCGCCTGCTGCTGCGCACCACCTGTGCGCTCGCGGCGTGTCCGCACGAAGTCGATGACCTCCTGCTCGCCGGCAGCTGCGAGATCCAAGCCAGCACCGCGGAACCAGCTGACGGCTCTCGCGAGGGCGCGGAGTCGGTCGTACTCCGGAGCCGGGATGATCGCGACCGCGAGATGGCCGCGGGCGACGATCGTTCGGACCCGGCCAGCCGCGACCTCTTCAATCAGGGTCGCGAAGGCGGCACGGGCGTCGGAAACGCCGACCGTCCGGAGGGGCGACAGGATCGCGCGCGGCTCCGCTGTGAGCCTTCGGATCGTCGCGTAGTCGGGTGCCGGCAGTGCGGCGAGATCTGCGAGCTCGGAAGGATCGTTGAGCGCTTCCGGGTAGATGTTCATCGCGTGTAGGGCGGCCAGGGAAACCTCGATCCGCCGCCAGCGCTCCGCTTCTTCGTGCTGGAGCATGACCGCGAGCGGCTGGCCGTCCTTGAGGATGACGACCGGGGAGCCTTGCTCCACTCGCTCGACGACGACCCGAAGGTTGGTGCGTAGCTCGCGCATCCCCATGGCCTGAAGAACACCGCTGACGGTCACGATGCGTCCTCCCACACTTCGAATCCCTCCGGCGGCGCTTCGAGCACCGCGAACATCCGCCCGCGCCAGGTCACGACGAGAGCGCTGGCACGAGCCTCCCGGATCGTCTTGTGCAGTTCGTCACGCACCAAGCGGCTTGGTACGAGCGGACCGGCGTCATCGGGCCGAACGGGCCTCAGCAGCGCGGCCGGCTGTCCGTGAACGAGGACGATGACCTCGTCGCCGTCCTTCGCTCGGTGAGTACCTCGAACGAGCGAAGGTAGAGGAAGCCCTGGAAGCTGGCGAGATCGACCGTAAGAGCGATGGAGAGACATACGCCCCCGATCGCGGTTACCAGCGCGCGCGTGGAGAGCGTGGGCAGGACATTCTTGATGGAGATCACGCCCGAGTAAACGTCGGCGAACGCGTTATCAGTCTCGTCGCCGAGCAGGAAAGCCAGGCCGGCCGTGCCGAACGCGACGGTCATTATCGAGCCGATTAGGTCGGAGGTCGGCAGCACCAGGATCAGCATTATGCCGAGCGTGTAGAAGAGGACATTGGCCACAGCGAAGCCCGACACGGTCCCCCAAAACCCAGCGCGAACTCTTCGCGAAGCGGTTGAAGTCGGCGACCAGTGGCAACCAGCTGATCGGCATTGCGACGACGAGGTCGATCGCCTGGGCGAAGCTCAGGCTGCCGTCGCCCGGCCTGCTCGCCAGGACGGCGAAGTTGGCGTGGCTGACGACATAGACGCCCACCACCCTCCAGTCACGAGAACGATCCAGATGCCCGCCTTCTCGAGCCACTGACGAACGACGATGAGGGGGCCGCCCAGTGCGAAGCCCGTAATGACGATCGCCCATACGATCGCCCAGACCGTGTAGCTCGATGCGCCGAACAACGACCCGGTTAGGCGGGCCGAAGCCTGGGCCATGATGACCAGCTCGAACGCGCCCCAGCCCACGAGCTGGACGACGTTGATGAGGCTGGGCGGGTAGCTGCCGCGCTGGCCGAAGCTGGGCCTGAGGCTAACCATCGACGGGATGCCGTGGTCGCTGCCGACTACTCCGGCCAGACCGAGCATGACCGTACCAATGAGCGTCCCCACGAGGATGGCAAGGATGGCTCCCCAGAAGCCCAGGCCCGGCACCAACGCTGTACCTGCAAGCAGAACGAGAAGCCCTACGCCGAGGTCGGCCCAGAGGACGAAGTAGTCGAGGAACCCCAGCACGCGGAAGCGATCCGGCACGCGCTCGATGCCGATCGTCGCCGCGGCCAGATCGCTGCGAGGTACCCCCAGAGGTTGAGCTTGCGCGACCACCGTTCCTCCTGTGTCTTCGGTTCCTCCGGAGCGAAACCCTGTTCCGTCAGAACGCCACGTATCCCCGCTGGTCCGACTCCACGACCCCGACCCGCCTGAGCCAGCTCGACGTGCCCACCAGGGCGGAGTCCGATAACCCGACCGACAACAGTCGGGCGGTCCTCTTCGCTCAGCGCGGCCACTACCTCGGCCAGACGAGGCTCGGGCGCGGTGAAGAGCAACTGGTAGTCCTCGCCGCCGGAGACGGCGAGCTGGCGTGCCTTCGCCTCACCCAGCAGGGCCACGGCCGCTGCCTCGAGCGGGAGACGGTCCGTGTCGAGCCTGATCGCCACACCGCTGGCCTGGGCCACGTGCCAGGCTTCGCTCACAACCCCGTCGCTGACGTCGATGGCGCAGCGGAGACCCATGGACGCGATCGCCCGACCCGCGGCGAGTCGGCCGTCGAGCCCCGCCGCGAACTTGCGCGCCGGCCCCTGCGCAGTTCCGTGGGTCGGGCGGCGTGGGCGCACCAAGGCCTACCGCTTCGACTCGAGTGCTCCCAACAGTTCCGGCGGCGCGGGCTGGTGCCATACCGCTTGATAGGCGGCTACGACGTTGCCCCTGGTCACAGAGAGGGCCGGCAAAGCGATCCACGGCGGAGGCTCGTCGCCGACGAGCGCCATGACTGTGGCCATCGCCTCGGCGACGCCCTGGTCGTAGGGTTGCTGAGCGCCGACGCCCTTGATCAGGCCGTCGGCCGCGATCTCGATGGCCGCCTCATTGCCGAGGTCCACTGTCGTGATCGGGAGCTCGCGTCCTGTCTCGCGGAGCGCTTTGGCCACCAGCGAAGCCGGCTCGTCCCAGACGACGAAAAGGGCGCCGACCTCCGGGCAATCGGTGAGGAACCTCACGGCGACCGCGCCGGCTTCTGCCGCATCGGCGAACGCAACGTGACGCAGCGAGACGTCCGACCGCCGCTCCTTCATCCACTTGCGAAACGCTATCTCGCGCTCGTTGGTGGCAAAGAAGTCGGCCCCGAAGCCGACGATTCCCACGACTCCACCGCTGGGGACGTAGTCGGAAAGGATTTCAGCCGCGACCTGCCCATTGCCGAAGTTGTCGGCGGAAACAACGCTGGCGTAATGCTTACCAGCCAGCATCCCGACCGGGGCGTTGTCCATGAGCACGAGCTTGATCCCGGATTCCGCGACGCGCATGAAAGCCTCCGCGGTCCGAACGTTGTCCACGGGGATGGCGATGATCGCATCCGGTCGCCGCTCGATGAGCGTTTCGAGGGCCGCGATCTGGCGGTCCGCCTGGAAGTCGCAGTCGACCACCTCGATGATCGCGGCGTTGTAGCGGCCGAGCGTCGCCGCGATCCCAGCGAGCTGTTGCTTCGACCAGTCGCTCCGCGCGCTGTGGAGCACGACGGCCACGGTGTAGTGGTCGGCCCGTGCTTTGGCGGCGCCCTTGTCCGAGAC
>Ga0187881_10004076_pt1 | contig 12089 bp, 10 predicted proteins | sample June2016WEW_19_1_2_FD_133017 | JGI IMG/M metagenome (GOLD analysis project Ga0187881, IMG submission 133017) | Peatland microbial communities from SPRUCE experiment site at the Marcell Experimental Forest, Minnesota, USA - June2016WEW_19_100 | ecosystem: Environmental > Terrestrial > Soil >...
AAGGCCTTGGAGACCTACCTCACCGTCGTCGACCCGATGGTCACCCCGACAGGCAAGCGGATCTTTCTCGGCACCCGCTGGCACGAGGACGACATCTACGGCGAGCTGATCGCCAAGGGCTGGCCGCATCTGACTTACAAGGCGATCCGCGACGATGGCACCGCGCTCTGGCCCGACTACTGGCCGCTCGAGCGTCTACAGGCCAAGCGAGCCGAACTCGGCTCGGCGATCTTCGATCTGCAGTACCAGAACGCTCCAGCGGGGATGGCCGGAAACATCTTCAAGCGGGACTGGTTCGAATGGGTCGATCACGTGCCGGTGGGCGCCCGGCGTGTCGGCCTGGACCTCGCGGCGTCCAAGAGCGAGCGCTCCGACTACACCGCCGCAGTCGAGGTTGTCGAGGACCTCGCCGAGCGCACGCTCTACTTCGTCGGCGCATTCGCGGCCCGACTCGACGAGGGTCATCGGCGCTGGCTCACCGGTCAAGATGACGCCGGCACCTACGTTGACAGCGTGGGCAACAACCCGCCCGGACCACGCCTTCTCTGGCCGATCAAGCTTCTGCCGCCCGGATTCTGTGGGGCGTCGGGCTATCCCGAGGTGCCACGCCAGCTGACGGCCCTCAACATCGAGGCGACTCAGCACCAGAGCACGTTCGTCCGAGAGGCGCTCGCTCACACCAGACTCCCCGCGGTCGCGGTCCATCCCGACTCCGACAAGGTGACGCGCTCGCGGACGCTCGCGGCGCGCTTCGAGGGGCGCAAGGTCTGCTTCCTGCGCGGCGGTCCGGGCATGGGTACCGGCCCGACCGATCCGGGTGAGTTCGGGCGCCAGCTGCTCGCCTTTCCCAACGGCGAGCATGACGATCTGGTCGATGCGGCTGTCTATGCCGCCGACCTCAACGGCTCGGGCAACGACTTCTACTTCACCGCCGGTCGCAGGTAGGCGAGGCGGTCTGCACACGGGAGCCGACCTGCGCCGGCGGGTTCCGGCGCGGCTCCTCCTCGTGGGAGCCCGAAGCTGCTAGGTCCGCCGCGGCCGCCTCACTCGACGAGTCGCCAATAGCTCTACGAAGTCCGCGACGAGGGCCCGCTCATCCCGGGTCAGGCGACGCATCGGGGCATCGAGCCCGCTGATCTCCCCGAGTCCCCGCAGCTCGCCGGCAAAGCGCCCGGGCTCGATCCCCCACAGTGTCTCGAGCAGCTCGACGAAGGCGATGCCGGTGGCATCCGAGGCCCGGATCATGTCGGCCGGGGTCGGCCGGGCTCGAGAGGGACGGGACGGATCCAGCAGGGACGCAATGTATCCGGGATCTCGGCCCATGGCTGCGGAGAGGGCCCGCATCGAGGGGCCGGAGCGTTCGAGGATGTTGCGAAGCGCTGTTCTGAACTCTTCGTCGTCTGGTGGCATTTGGCGATCCTTCCGGGCTAGATCAAACCGGAGCAAATGGTTGCTGGAAGCGTGAGACTGACGTAATATAACGGTATGCTAGCGCGAGTGGACGACGCTGTCGAGACCCGTGCGGAGGCGGTGTTTCCCCGGCGGCTGGCCCCCGCCAATAGCCTCCCCGCCCTCCCCCTTCGGCCCCTCATCGCCGAATACACCGCGACCTTCGGCTCGACCTGGGCTCCGGTCACCCGGCGCAAGCACGCCGACGACTTTGCTCGCCTCACCGCGTGGCTCGAGGCCAATGAGCTGCCGGTGACGACCGCTTCTCTCAATTTCATGACGCTGGTCGACTACGTGACCGATCTTCGCACGCGGTCCAAGGTCTCAGGGGTCTGGCGGGGAGCACCCGACGCCCTCGCGCGCTCTTTACTGTCGGGCCCGATCCAGACGCTGTCGGCCAACAGCGTCAACGCCTACATGCGCCCCCTCCGCTCACTCGCGATCTGGCTCGTCGACGAAGGGATTCTTTCGATCAATCCATTCCGTCGCTCTCGCCGCCGTGCCTCGCTCAATCCCCTCCTCCCAACCGAAGAGACTCCGACCAAGAGCGCGACCCTCGACGATCTACACGCTCTCGAACGGGGCTGCGCCGGGGATGGTCCCCTTGATCTGCGAGATCAGGCGATCGTCTCAGTCCTGGTTACGACCGCCGCCCGCAACTCGAGTGTCCGGCTCCTGCGAGTAGGCGACGTGGACTTCGAACGCTCGGTCATACGCTTCCGGCGGGCCAAGGGCGGCAAGACGTTAGAGCTAGCCCTGCATTCCGAGACGAGGGCGGCGCTGGTGGCATACCTCGAGCGGGGACGCGCTGCCTTCCTACCTACCACCACCGGTGTGAGCGAAGATCCGGGCTGGCTCTTCCTCTCCCATGCCGGCGGTATGCCGCGGCCACTGACGATGAATGCCCTCTCGCTGATGCTGACCCGCCGTTACCACGCGGGCGGTGGCAGTCTGCGTTGCTTCGGCTCACACCGTATCCGCCATGCCACAGCAACTCTTCTGGTCAACAACGGGATGCCGTTAGAGGAAGTATCCCGCTATCTGGGCCACTCCTCCACGACGACGACCCGCCGGTATGCCCAGCAGACGCCCGAAGCGCTCGGCGAGCGTGCCGCGAGTGCTCTCGCGCGAGCAGGTCTCGTAGCGAGCTGACTCTGTCCGGTCTCCGGGGGCGGCGTCGCCCATCTGGGGCGTCAGCGGCAGCGTTTGCTGCGCGGCTCCGGACCGACTTGGGAGGCTAGGCTGGCGGGGCAATACGCCGTTTGAACCGGCGCGTCTCATTGCGCCTGAAGCGCGGACGCCAGCTGTTGGTCGGCCAAGCAAGGGTTTGTCGCTCCGCGTAACGTGGAGAGCCCCACCGGACCCGGGCCGTCAGAGGATCGTCACCACTCATATGTCCCCAAAGCCATGCGACCTCCTCGTCGTCGGGACCGGCGTGGCCGGGTTGACCGCGGCACTGGCGGCCGCCGATCGCGGCGCGAACGTGATCATGCTCACCAAGGGCCACGAACCCGATTCGAGCAGCTGGCACGCCCAGGGTGGGATCGCAGGCGCGATCGGCGACGACGACACCACTGATCTGCACGCCCTCGACACGGAGCGAGCCGGCCGTGATTTGTGCCGGCCAAGCGCGGTCCGGGTCCTCGTAGAAGAAGGCCCCGAGCGCGTACGGGAGCTAATCGCGCTCGGCGTGCCGTTCGATCCAGAGTTGAGCCTGGAGGGCGGCCACTCGAGACGCCGCGTCTCGAGCGTGGAGGGTGCCGCCACGGGCTGGGCGGTTACGAGCCTGTTGGGCCGGCGGGCGTTGAAATCTGACCGGATCGTCACACGCGAGGCGACTGCCGTTCGCTCACTTCTGCTTTCGGGCGGGAGGTGCTTTGGCGTGGTCACGCCCGACGGCCCCATAGTCGCTCGGGCTACGATCCTGGCCATGGGCGGTGCGGCGGCGTTGTGGGCCCGGACCACGAGCCCGCCCGGCCAGATCGGCGATGCCGTGGCAATCGCCGCCGCCGCAGGTGTGGCAGTCGCCGACATGGAATTCATGCAGTTCCACCCGACCGTCCTAGAGGGCTCGAGGCTGCTGCTGACGGAGGCCCTGCGGGGCGAGGGCGCGACGCTGCTGGACAAGGACGGAGAGAGGTTCGTCGACGAGCTGGCCCCTCGCGACGAGGTCGCGCGTGCCATCGTCCGAAAGGGCCGAGCCTTCCTCGATCTGCGATCGATTGACCGCGCTCGCTTCCCCGGACTGATGGCCGAGATCTAGAGATCGGGGTTCGATCCCGCAGCCCAGCCGATCCCGGTCTCGCCGGCTGCGCACTATACCATCGGCGGCATCGTGACTGACCTTGACGGCCGAACGGACGTAGGCGGGCTGTACGCGGCAGGGGAGTGCGCCGCTACGGGAGTCCACGGCGCCAACCGCCTCGCCTCGAACTCGTTGCTCGAGTGCCTCGTGTTCGGACGGCGCGCTGCGCTGGCTGCGCTCGACGAGCCGCCACTCCCCCCACGCATCAGCGATGTGGCACCAGCACCGCCGGAGCGCGTCGCGTCGGCGCAGTTGCGCGCGCAGGTGTGGGGGCAGGCCGGCGTGATGCGCGACCCCGCCGGCCTCGCCGAGCTCGCCGCCAGCCCCGACACTGTGGCCTCGCTCGTGGCCCGCTTCGCCCTAGCCCGCGTCGAGAGCCGCGGAGTCCATTACCGTATCGATGCGCCTGCCCCCGACGCGGCCTTCGCAGGGCACTTAGTCTTGCGACCCGGCTACGGCCTAGTTCTGGAGTACTGGACTTGACCGCCACGGAGAGTTCCGCAACCCGCACTGCCGGCGGCACGAGCCAGGCCGCTCGCCGCCAGATCCGCCCGCCGGACCCCGAGGCGCTGGCACGGGTTGTCGCGTCGGCGCTGGCCGAGGATCTCGCCTTCGGCGATCCCACCACCGAAGGCCTCTTCGGGCCCGAGGCCGAGGCCTCGATGTCGCTCCTCGTCAAGGAGCCGGGCGTCGTCTGCGGGCTACCTATCGTCGCGGCTGTCTTTGCAGCCTTGAGCCCAGCCGTGGCAGTGGCCCCGCTCGTTGCCGACGGCGATCGAGTCGCCACGACACCGGCGGAGATCGCGCGCATAACCGGCCCGACCCGGGCCATCCTCTCAGGCGAGCGGACCGCTCTCAACCTGCTCGGCCGTCTCTCCGGCATTGCGACGCTGACCGCGCGCTGCGTCGCCGAGCTCGACGGGACCGGGGCGGCGCTCCTCGACACTCGCAAGACCACGGCTGGCCTGCGGGAGCTAGAGAAGTACGCCGTGCGGTGCGGCGGCGGCACCAACCATCGCCTCAACCTGGGCGAGGCGCTGCTCGTGAAGGACAACCACCTGCGGCTGGCCGGGGGGATCGCGACGGCGGTGGCTCGCCTCCGCGGGTCCGGGCCGCGCCTGCGCCTGGAGGTCGAGGCAGAGACGCTCGAGGACGTCCAAGAGGCGCTCGACGCGGGTGTCAACCGGATACTGCTCGACAACATGAGTCTCGACGAGCTGCGCCGGGCGGTGGCGATGGCCGGCGGCCGCGTCGAGACCGAAGCCTCCGGTGGCATCACCCTCGAAAACCTGCGCGCAGTGGGGGAAACCGGCGTTGACTTCGTGTCCCTCGGCGCGCTGACGCATTCGGCCAGAGCGCTCGATGTCTCGCTCGAGGTGGCCGATTGAGCCCGATCGACTCAAACGCGGTCACCCCGTCGGCGCCCGGGGCCGCGTTCGGCTCCGCCTGGGTCACGGTCCCGCCGCCCGGCGATCCCGCCACTTTCGCGGCTCTGCAAGCCGAGATCCGCGGGCTGGCCCGCGAGCAGGACGCCGTCATCCTGGCCCACAGCTACGAACGGCCCGAGATCCAGGACGTGGCCGACCATGTCGGCGACTCGCTCCGATTGTCGCGCATAGCGGCCTCCGCCCCCGAGTCGACGATCGTCTTCTGCGGGGTCTCGTTCATGGCCGAAACGGCCAAGATCCTCTCGCCCGATAAGCGCGTCCTGCTGCCGGACCTCGCCGCGGGTTGCTCGCTGGCCGACTCGATCACGGCCGAGCAGCTGCGCGACTGGAAGGCCGAACACCCCGGCGCCGTCGTCGTCTCGTACGTGAACACAACCGCGGCGGTAAAGGCCGAGAGCGACTACTGCTGCACCTCTGGCAACGCTCGGGCCGTCATCGACGCCATTCCGGCCGACCGCCAGATCCTCTTCCTGCCGGACCTGTTCCTCGGTTTGTGGCTGCAGCGGGTTAGCGGCCGCAAGCTCACGATCTGGCTGGGCGAGTGCCACGTCCATGCCGGCATTCGAGCCTCGGACGTGGAGGAGTGGCATCGCCGGGAACCAGACGCCGAGCTGCTGATCCATCCCGAGTGCGGCTGCACCAGCCAGGTTCTCGAGGCCGCCGGCGACGATGCTCATATCCTCTCGACCGAGGGCATGGTCACCTTCGCGGAGCGCTCGTCCGCCGATACCTTCCTGATCGCGACCGAGGTCGGTATCCTGCACCGACTCCGGCAGAAGGCGCCCGGCAAGCGCTTCGTGCCGGTGAACCGCGAGGCCGTCTGCGCCTACATGAAGCTCACCACGCTCGAGAAAGTTCGCGACTCGCTCCGCCTGGGGATCCATGAGATCGACGTTCCCACTGATATCGCCGCGAAGGCGCGGGGGGCCCTGGAGCGGATGATCGCGATCTCCTGACGCAAGCACTCCGCAGTCCTTCTTGATCTCCAAGGTTCTGTGGCGAGCCCAGGGCGGCAGGACCCTTTAGTTGGCCCTGCAGCCGGGAACAGCGACGGCGATACTCGCCCACCTCGAGCGCGGACGAGCGCATTTCCTGCCTGTCTACCCTTCCGTGCGTGACGATTCGGGCTGGTTCTTTCTCTCGGGCGCCGGCAGTGAGCCGCGGCTTCTCACAATGAACGCTCGCTCACTCATGCTGGCTCGTCGCTATCACGGCGGGGGTGGGAGCCCACGATGCTTCGGCTCACACCGTATCCGCCGGTCAAGTCCCAGGACGTGTGTAACAACGCATCCTCGCGTCTGATCGTCTAGCTCGCCATCAGCAACGCTGGCTCCACCTCCCTGTGCTCCACGATGGCGTCGATGAGAGCCATCGACTCGGGCCGGAAGTAGCGCCGGCCGTCTTGCCACTCGTCGTCCTGTTCGGCCAGGATCATCCCGACCAGGCGGATGACGCTGGCCCGGTTGGGGAAGATGCCCACCACCGCCGTCCTCCGCTTGATCTCCTTGTTGAGCCGCTCGAGAGGGTTGGTGCTCCGGATCTGGCGGCGGTGGGTCTCGGGGAATGTGAAGTGGGCCAGGAGGTCCGACTCGGCGTCGAGCAGCAGCCGGGCCACGGCCGGAAGGCGTGGTTCGAGGCTGTCGATGACCCCACCGAACTGCTCGCGGGCGGCCCGTGCGTTGGGCTGCTCGAAGATCGAGCGGACAGCACTCGCGATCATGCTCCGGGCACTCCGCGGCACCAGATCCTGGGCGTTGCGAGTTAGATGGACCCGGCATCTCTGCCAGCCCGAGCCAAGGAGCTGCTCCCGGATGGCCTTGACCAGCCCTGCGTGGTCGTCGGATATGACAAGGCGCACGCCGTGGAGGCCACGGCCAACGAGGGAGCGTCTGAACATCGGCCAGGCACTGCCCTCGTCGTTGCCGGATGCGAGCTCCACACCGAGCACGCGGCGCTCACCGCTCATGGCCACTCCCGTTGCCACGAGGGCCGCCATGGACACGACCCGACCCTGCTCGCGGACCTTCAGATAGGTCGCGTCAAGGAAGACATACGGATAGGCCTCGAGCAGCGGGCGGTTCCGGAAGGTCTCGACCTCGGCGTCGAGGGCGGCGCAGATGCGGCTGACTTCGCTCTTACTGATACCCGTGATGCCGAGGCTTTGCACCAGATCGTCGACCCGGCGGGTCGAGACCCCCAGGACGTAGGCCTCCTGGACGACCGCGAGGAGGGCTCGCTCGGCCCTTCGCCGGGGTTCGAGCAGAGACGGGAAGTAGTTGCCGTCACGGACGCGGGGGATGGCCAGATCGATCGTGCCAACGCGGGTGTCCCAGCGCCGCTCTCGATAGCCGTTGCGACTGGTCAGGCGGCGATCGGGCGCTCGTTCGCCCTTGGGCACACCGGTGAGTTCGGTCACTTCGGCTTCCATCACGCCTTGGGCCAGCAGGTGCACCGCCTCACGCAGGAAGTCGCCGTCGCCCTCTTCGATCGCCTTGCGAACGCCATCGAGCAAAGCCATGCTTTCGTCGGCCACCGTGGTGTCCCTTTCGTCGTCGGTTTCTGACTTCCAACGACGCGAGGATGACGCGGTGGCCACTCTTCTTCACGGCCTACCCGCTGTTACACCAAGTCTGGAGACATGACCTATCCGCCGTGCCACAGCGACTCTTCTGCCAAACAACGGGATGTCCCTTGAGGAGGTATCCCGCTATCTGGGCCACTCCTCCACGGTGCCGACCCGACGCTATGCCCAGCAGACTCCGGAGGAGCTCGGCGAGCGCGCGGCGGATGCGCTCGTGCGAGCCGGGCTCGTGGCGGGTGGACCGGGCCAGCCGCTGAGACCCCTCCTCTGCGCGGCGCGGACCCGTGCAGGACGCACCGTCACGATGACATCGTGCCTGTGAGTGAAAGCCGCTCGACTGGCCGGCGAGAGTCCCACGCATTCGCCCCGTCCTGGCGATGCGGATTAGTCAACTGATTCCGTGCTCTGAAGCTCACCACGGTCGTTGTGCGAGTGATAGCGGCGCCCGCCGAACTTGGCCGAGTCGTCAGCCTCTTGTGACCATTTCGCGGCACGGTCCTATGTCCCCGGGTGCACACTCTCGACCATGCGAGACGACTTCCCTGCTTCGGTCAAAGACGAGCTGGCAAGGCGCGTCGCCTACCTCTGCTCGCGACCGGCATGCCGCCGGCCAACGGCTGGCCCGAAGTCTGGCGCAACCGGCACCGTTAACCTGGGGGAGGCGGCGCACATCACGGCTGCGTCGCCCGGCGGACCCCGCTACAACCCGGAGCTGTTCGGGAATGAACGGGCATCGGCAGACAACGGCATCTGGCTGTGCCCGACGTGCGCGAAGCTCATCGACAGCGACGAGAACCGGTACGCAGAAGACAAGGTTCGCGAGTGGAAGGCCGACGCGGAGGCCGCCGCGGCACTGGCGCTGGAAGAGAGGCGGTCCCGTCCCACCGAGTCTGAGGGCGTGTTTCTCGAAGCAGAGCGCCTCATGCCGGCGCTCATCGGCGAGATGCGGACTGACGTTCGCACCGACGACACGGAACTAGTACGCGAGTTCTTCATCGTGCCCAGCCGGGGCGTCGCGGTGAATTCTCGCAAGCCCCGCTTCTTCTACGTCGAAGCCGAGATCCGAGGGCTTCTCCTACAGGTCGATTGGCTGGAGGAGATGGGCCTCGCCTTCGATATCACGACGGGCAATCTGCCGATGTACCGGATGACGCCACAGTTCGTGGAGTGGCTGCGCAGCGAATAGCCCTCCGATCACGGGGCTGCCCGTTTGAGGGAAGCGCGAGATAAGCGCACCCCGCCATCCTGTCTGCGGCCCCGCTCCATTGAGCGCCGACGCTCCCGCAGACGTGCGGCCAGTCCTGGCGCTGGCGACGGGCCGATCTCTCCCGCCCGGAGAGCACTAGAGTTAGCGGGCCATGGCCCTCACGACCGACGCCATCTTCGATGCCGAGCTGACGCGCACGGACCGCGATCCGCAGCGATCAGACGAGTCGACCTTCGCTTTCTACAATCGCTGCTCGGATCCGGTCATCGGGCTGGTCCGGGAGGCCGGCATTGGTCCGTCTGGCGGGGAAGCGGGGAGTTCACGGACCTGGACTAGGATCGTGTCACGGATGTCGTGTCGTCGCCTTCGCTCTCATAGTGAGCATCGGGTCTGCGTTCGCCGTTACGGCGCTTCGTCTCGCCCCACCAGCGTCTGCAGCAGCAGAGCGATCCGGCGGCTGAGCGTCGCAGGGTCAATCGGCGGATACCCGACATCCCCGAACAGTCGGCGCAGTTGCGAGCGCTGCGCCGCGTCGAGCGAACCGGCCGAGTGCACGAGCCCCAGCATCATGTCCTGGACGTCATCGCACTCTTCGGTGCCGACCACGGCGCCGTAGAGCGCCTCAACCTGAGCCAGCGCGCTGCGAGGCGGCGACCCATCCACGCGCCTGTGAAGGACAAGGGTTCGATCTGAGAAGATGGCGACCTCATCGATGTGGCCGACGCCGCGATGAGCCACGAGCCGCTCACGGGCACCAGTGAGCGCGACATCCAGATGGCGCCATGCGGCTCTTCGCCAGCCGTCCGGCTCGCGCGGCTCCAGACGGGCGAGCATCGAGCCCCACCACTCAGGCTCTCTCGTCCCAGGAGCGCGAGGTCGACGGGGACCACCGGTGAGGGTTAGCTCTAACCGTCCGTAGGCCTGCAGCACGGCGTACCCAACCGAATACATCGATACTGCATCGACCGTCCCCCCTCGAAGGAGCTCGGCCGTCTGCTCAATGTAGGCAGGGCCGGCTGCGAACGAGATCCAGGCCTCGCCTGCCGTCCGATCCAACCTCCGAAGGACAGTCGTCCACTGCTCCACGACGGTCGCCAGTTCTCGTGCCTCGGCAACCAAGCCACCGGGCGAATCCGCTTCGATCGCTGAACCGAGCCGGTCTAAATCGTCGGACGCGGTCGCGAGCGGGCCGCGCATAGGCAGGCCCCACTGCGCCGAGGCTGCTCCTAGGTTCCAGCCATAGTCACGACCACCCGGCAGGATTCCTGGGTTCCTCATACTTGTATGACTCGCTGAATGGTAGGCGCCGGCGCCACGAGGCGCCATTCGGCGAGACGGAGCCAGCAGGCTCGTCAGATGTCTCACGATGACCTGATATCGTCCAACGGATTGAAGGGCTCCGGCCTTCGCCGACATGGCGATCGGGCCAGATCCTGCTCCGGCCGCGGAGTGCTCGGCCAAGAACCGTCGATGAGTGAAGCCGGCGGTGGTATCAAGCCGCGGAGCGCAGTCAGTTCGACTGAGGCTGAATGCCAGATGGTGGCACAGCTTGATTGCCTCCGCCGTACCCTTCTCGGCGCGCCATCATGCAACTGCGCAAGTCGAACATCGACACACAGGGGAAGCATGCCGGAACGCGGTCGACCGGCGGCGTCAGCCGGAAATGCTTATCACGACGTCACGACAGCGATGCGAATCGTGGAGATGCTGCAAGACGGGCAGATCGACTATGTGTGGCCCGAGGCGATGTCGCCGGTGGACGACATCGTGGTGGCCAGGTCCGACGGCGCGGATCGCATGGAGCAAGTGAAGCAGAAGGCTCCCGGTCGCGCCTGGACGCCGGCCAGCCTCCAGAGCGAAGGCATCCTCGCCCAGTTCATCAGCCAGCATCGGTCGACTCCGAAAGCGGTCCTCGTCCTCGTCACGGGCTCAGACGCTCAGGAGATCCGCGCCCTGTGCGAGCGCGCGGCCAGTGCCCGGGCGAACAACCCTGGGGGCCTCCGCGCGGCGGCGCGAGAATGGGAGAGACGACTTGGCGGCGATCTTCAGGCCGTCGCGACTGATCTTCGCGAGCGAGCGAATATGCCCCAGACTCGCCTTGTGGACCTTCTCGCGACCGTCCGAATAGAGGACAACCAAGGTCTGCTCGACCAGCGGCGAGACTTGTTGCGATCGCGTCTCGGTGGGCTCGTAGACCACCCGGAGCGCGGAGCCGAGGTTCTCGAGACACTGGCCCGAGAGGCCGCGATCGATCGAAGGAAGCTCTATCGACACGAGGTCGAGAAGGCTCTCACCGAGGGCGACATTGGCCCGAGACTGTCGGCATGGGCGGTACACTTAGATCTGTCGGCGTACGCAGACCGGCTTGATCGCGTGGCCAGTGAACTCAATGTCTCTGGTTTGCCTATGCTCCCACGCACGGTGCGAGTCGGTGCCTCCGAGATCGCTACAGAGGACCTGCCGGGCCGGTGCGTGCTTGTCGGGGGCCACGGAAGCGGCAAGAGTCGTCTCTCCGTAGCGTTGGCCGCGATCGCGCTCCAAACGGGGCACCTGGGGTTGCATGTCCGCCTCGGGCAATGGGCGACGAACCTCGAGGACCTGATCGGTGCCGAGCTCGCCGGGGTGGCCAACCGAGAGGTCGATCATCGGGATGTTCAGCAGATCCTGACCGGCTCTGACGCGTTGCTTGTATTCGATTCTCTTGACGAAGTCGTCTCCGATGATCGCGACCGCGCCTCCCGCGAGATCGCACAGTTCGCGCAGGCGCATCCGCATATACGGATGCTCGTAACGACTCGTCCTGGCCGCGGTTTCCGCCTATCAGAATGGACTAGGGCCGATCTCCAGCCACTGACTCACACGCAGATCGCAGAGATCCTCGGGCGCCCGTGGTTGCGACTCGAACCCGGCGTGAGGAGCCTGGCAGGCAACCCTCTAATGCTCGGCATGCTTCTGGACGCCGAGCGGAACGACCAGCCACTCGGAAGATCCGAGGGCGAGCTCCTAGATGGGTTCATCGATGCGCTGATCGGCCGCCAGGCCAGCCGCGGACCCATGGACATCGTGACGGGCTCGCATGTCGCGGAGGAAGCGGCATAC
>Ga0187881_10004077_pt1 | contig 12087 bp, 11 predicted proteins | sample June2016WEW_19_1_2_FD_133017 | JGI IMG/M metagenome (GOLD analysis project Ga0187881, IMG submission 133017) | Peatland microbial communities from SPRUCE experiment site at the Marcell Experimental Forest, Minnesota, USA - June2016WEW_19_100 | ecosystem: Environmental > Terrestrial > Soil >...
ATCACCCACAAGAGGCTGGGCCGGCACGGAGTCCTGGTCAGCAACCTGTGCCTCGGCACCATGAACTTCGGAAACCAGACCCCTGAAAAGGACGCGTTCGCCATCATGGACCGCGCTCTGGAGCTGGGCATCAACTTCTTCGACACGGCGGACGTCTATGGCTGGACCCCGCGCGGGCTCACAGAGGAGATCATCGGCCGGTGGTTTGCACGGGGCGGCGGCCGCAGGGAGGCGGTGGTCCTGGCAACCAAGGTGTTCAACCCCGCGGACCGGGAAGGAGAGAAGCCTGAGCCCAACCACAGCGGCCGAAACCTGTCCTCCGTAAAGATCCGCAGGCATTGCGAGGGAAGTCTGCGGCGGCTTCGAACCGAAACCGTAGACCTGTACCAGATGCACCACGTTGACAGGGAATGCCCCTGGGACGAGATCTGGCAAGCCATGGGATCGCTGGTGGCGCAAGGCAAGGTGAACTACGTCGGCTCCAGCAATTTCGCGGGCTGGGATATCGCCACCGCATGCCAGGAAGCCTCCCGCCGCGGCGCAATGGGACTGGTGAGCGAGCAGAGCATCTACCACTTGAACAATCGTATGGTGGAGCTGGAAGTCATCCCGGCATGCAGGCATTACGGAATGGGCCTGATCCCGTGGAGCCCGTTGGGCGGCGGACTCCTGGGGGGCGCGCTGGAAAAAGTGCAGGCCGGACGCCGGACAACCGAGGAGTTTCGAAAGAACCTGGAGAAGTCCCGTCCAAGGATAGAAGCCTATGAGAAGCTTTGCCGGGAGATCGGAGAAAAACCCGGCATCGTTGCGCTGGCCTGGCTCCTACGAAACCCGGCTGTCACTGCGCCGATCGTCGGCCCCCGCACGGTGGACCAGCTCAACGAGGCAGTGCGCGCAACGGAGATCACGCTGGATCAGGCGGTGGTGGACAAGCTGGAGGCAATCTTCCCCGGCCCGGGAGGCGAGGCGCCAAAAGCATACGCCTGGTAGGACTTCCCCCCGCGCCTAGCGTTCCAGGATGCTGTTGATCTCCTTCATCTGAGCCTTGGCGAGCGGACCAAACTCAAGGGCCCCGGCGTTCTCCTTGACCTGGTCTACGGTCCTGAAGCCTGGAATGGGGAGCGTCTTCTCGCTTCTGGCCCACAGCCATGCAAGCGCTCCCTGTGACACGGTGCGCCCCTTGCTGGTGAGAATCTCGCGGATGGCGTCGCGCTTCTTCAGCCATTCGGGGCTGGGCTTGCCGTTCTTGAAGTATTTCATCCACTCAGGCGCCTTCTCGCTTCGGACGTCCTTGGCGCTCGGGCGCGTCTCCGCAGTGTACTTGCCGGTCAAGAGCCCCATGGCCAGCGGCCCTCGATTGAGCGCCGCGAGGTTGTGCTTCTCGCAAACCGCAATGACGGCTGGATTGTCGTCCAGGACATTCAGCTGGAGCTGGATGGCCGTGCATTTGGGCCCCTGGGCAAAGTACTCCGCCCTGTCAGCAAAGTCCGTGCTCCAGCCGTAGGCTCGGATCTTTCCCTCCTTGACCAGGGCTTCAAGGGTGTCCCGCACGGGCCCGGCCTCGGCTACGGGATGGTCGTTCGCGTGGAACTGGTACAGGTCGATGTAGTCCGTTCCCAGACGCCGCAGCGACTCCTGGCACGCCTTCCGAATGCCTTCGGGGGTAACGTCGGATCCCTTCACCTGTCTGGTGTTCTCATCGAACACCGCGTTGAACTTGGTGGCGATGACCACCTGCGGCCTCCGCTTCCCAAGCGCGCGTCCCAGCACCTGTTCGCTGTGTCCGGCACCGTACACGTTGGCCGTGTCAAAAAGCGTTATTCCCAGGTCGAGCGCGGCATGTATGGCGCGGATGGACTCCTCATCGTCCACGTCGCCCCAGCCCAGCGGCGTCTCGCCGTTCCAGAAGGGACCCCCAATTGCCCAGCAGCCCATGCCCAGGGCGCTGACCTCGACACCAGATCGTCCGAGCTTTCTCTTCATTATCCGTCTCCGTAAGGGGAAATATCGGATGAGAATGAGAAACGGTCAATGTCTCCTTGTTCCATTCCTGGGCGTGCCCCGCCCGAGGGGACGATCTTGAGACTGTGCATCTGTGCCCATTTTCGCAACGGCCTCAGCAATAACGGCCCTCGGGCGGGTCGCGTGCTCCGCTGCAAGTCCTCGGCGAACGGCCCCGCGAGGCGGTGAGGGCTGTTGTCGAATCCGCCGTTGCCCTGGCATCGCGCAGCGCCTTCGGGCTTTCCGCTTCGCCCGCATTCGATTTCGGTCGCACGTAGCCCGTGAATCTCTCCTGCTTCATATGGCTCGCGGGTATCCGCCCTTGAAACAGCGCATGTGACCGACGGAAGCGCAGCGACATATCATTCAGTTCCCGGATGAGTGCAGGAGATTCCGGCACCCGCCAGCCCATCGCGTCTCGCTTGTGCCCAGCGAGGGGCCAACACCCTCCAGCATGTATTCCGCGACCATTTCGGACGATTCGCGGCCGAGTACGATTCGCGCTACGCAAAGGAGCTCGGGAACTTCCGCAGGGAGCGGATTACCCGAGTGGCTACCCGTTCCCTCACCTGCGGCGACTGCCGCCAAGGCCTGGCGCGTATCCGCTGCTCGAACGCCGAATGCCGCCACGAGTACTTCCGTCCCTTTTCCTGCAAGGGCTTCTACCCCTTGGGCAGGGCTCTACGCCGCCTCTGTCCCTCCTGCAGCCAGAAGCGAACACTCCTGTTCGCGGAGTACCTCGATGAGCAGTTGCTGCTCACCTTTCCCCCATCGGCAGTTCGTCTTCACCCCTTGGTCGGGCCACTGCACCGACCTGCCCAAGGCTCTGAGGGTCTTCCTCCGCCATGATCAGCGCCTGTTCGCCAAGCTCTCGCGACTCGTCTTCTCGCTGATCGCCGAGTTCTATTCCGCCGCGGCTGGCAAGCCCATCTCCACCGCCGCCGTCGTCGCCTATCAGCCCTTCGGCGACTCAGGACTATCTCACAAAGCTGGCAGCCAACGAAAACGTCGAGGCGCCAGCTCAGCGCTTCTTGTTGAACTTCTCGTAGTTCTTGAGCATTTTCCCGAAAGCCCTGTCTTTTTGCCTTTTCTCCAGGGACGTCATTTCATAGTGCTCGGACTCCCTCTGAAGTTTCAGGTAGCTTTCGTATCTCTCGTGCGACAATTGACCTGTGACCGCCTTTGCCAGGACTGCGCAGCCCTTTTCCACGGTATGGGTGCAATCGGAGTACCGGCATTCGCCGGCAGCGGAGGCAATGTCCTGGTAGCTCTCCTCCAAGCCGGCGTCAAAAGCCATCATGCCGAGCTCTCTCATTCCTGGCGTGTCGACAAACAGAGCTCCGCTCTCCAGCACGATCAACTGGCGCCGCGTTGTGGTGTGGCGTCCCTTGCCGCTTTTCTCTCGTACATCGCCCACCGCCAGGCTGTCCGCGCCAAGAAGTCTGTTCAAAAGGGTGCTCTTTCCGACGCCAGAGGAACCAAGAAGGCAATATGTCACGCCCTTCTGAAGAGCATGTATGAACGTGTCATATCCAGCGCCCGTGACGCTGCTGATGGCTGTCACGTCTATACGGTGTTCTTTTTTCACCCCTGAGATCAGCGCGTCCAGGTGGGCGCTGTCCACGAGATCACACTTGGTCAGCAAAAGCCTGGCGGCAATTCCGCCGTCAGCGGCCATCACGGTGTATCGATCAAGGCGGTTCAGGTTGTAGTCAACATCGCAGGACTGTACGATATATGCGACGTCGATGTTTGAGGCGATTGACTGATAGTCAGACTTGCCTCCCGCTGCCCTGCGGCGGAGCATCGTCTTTCGTGGAAGTACGTCGTGGACAACCGCATGCTCGTTGTTGTCCAGGTATTCCACCAGCACCCAGTCGCCAACGCACGGCATATCCTCCGGGATGTCAGCGCAGTACAGAAGCTTGCCAGTGGCCTCAGCGGGCATTATGCCGGTGGGGCCGGCGATCGTGTAGCGGTCCCTGTCAACCGTGACGATCCGGGCGAGATGTGCCTCGTCGCTACCGAGCTCTTTCAGCTTGTCTTTGAACCAGTCACGGTATCCGAGATCTTTCAGATTCACTCTTGCTCCGACGCAGAGTAGGACAAAGCCGCTTTGAACGCGAGCTCGGGCTCATGGAAAGAGAACTTCAACACATCAAAAGGAGTGCCGTAGACGCACCGCGCGGGATCGACGTTCCGGCCGTTGCTCACCCAGACGCCTTCCACCCCAAAGTCGGCCGCGTTGTTTTTGTTCTGGTCCACAAACACGACAAGCACGTAGTCGCCATACGGCAAATCATTGATCGTCACTTCCAGTTGGCCACTCTTGGCGTTGAGAAACTGCCTGCGCACGCGGTTGCTTTCCATGGGCGGCAGGCCACTGAAAATATCAGCCACCAGCATGCCCGGCTTCCGGATGCCCGTCACATGTATCTTTATCCTGCCCATGTTGGCTGACACATCGCGGCCGGTGTGCGTGTATCTGGTGAGAGTGAAGCTCACAAACGAAAAGGGGGCCGGATCGCGGAAAACGCTCGGCGTGTCCGCAATCCAACCGGACGCACCCGCGATGATTTCCGAGGTCTGCCTGCAAAGGCCCGTGTTGTCCGTAAGTGCCCAGAATGTGTCATGGGTAGTCAGAAGCTCTTCGAGGCCCTCGTTGTACTGTAACGGCGGGCTCATGACCTTGAGGATCTCGTCGCGTTCCGCCTCAAAGGAGTTGCTGGAGTAATAGATGGCAGCCTGCGGGAAGTAGTGAAAGACGGGACCGACCGTAAAACAATCAGAAGTGATGACAAGGTCACCCGGTTTGATTTCAGCCGCCAGCGCCCGCCGCGCCTGTTGAAAAGGGAGATTGAAGTGCTGGGTGTAGATGTCTTTCATGGTGAGCACGTTGAGGGCCGCCACCAGGACAAGCGCGCCGCCCTGCATCCACCGCCGCTGGAGCAGACTGATTCCCATGCTCACCAGGAGCGCGATCAACCCCGTGCACACCACCATGTATCGGCTGTAGAAAACCGGGACCGAGACCAGCGAAATCACGATGGCCGCAGCCATGGTCCCGAGATAGGTGACAAGCACCATGGCGCCGAAGGCAGATTCGCTGGCAGCCTTCTTCTTGCGGACAAGGATCAAACCGGTGACGATGAGAGCCAAGGCCGCCAACGCCGCGCCAGCCATCCATGGGCGGACCACCGGCAGAGGCGTCGGATAAAGCTCGCGGTAGACGAACGGCCGCAGGAGCGCTGAGAGGATGCCGAGTCCTGACACCCGTGGAATCCAGAAGCCGGTCTTGTTTACCCGAAGCGTCTGGCTTGCGAGCACCACAATCCACGGGGCGTATCCTGCCAACGCGAGCGCCGCGGTAATAAGGAAGCTCTTGAGCCGCTTTCGGTTTTTCAGAAGCACCCAACCCAGGACAAAAGCGTGCGCAACTACGGCGGCTATGAGCCCATAGTAGTGCAGGTATGCGGCGGCAAGCGTCCAAAGCCCAAAGGCAATCCAGTTGCCGCGGCCGCCGTCGCGAGCAGCCAGAAACCCGTAGAGGACTGTGGCGGTCACCGCAAGGTTCGCGAGGGAATACATTCTTGCTTCATGCGCCTGGATCAGGATAACCGGCGTGAAAATGACCACCGCGGCGTACACGAGCGCTCCGCGGTTGCCGAAAATTCGGCGCACTGGCCCTGCGCCAAGACCAACCATTCCCACGGCCGCGGCGGCGGAGAAGAAGCGCAAAGCCCACTCCGAGCCGCCAAGTATCAATTTCGCCAGGCGCAGCAGCAGGAAGTACAACGGCGGGTGGTTTTCATTCGGCAGTAACCGGAAGATGTCGGCAAAGCTGTGGTTGGCGATGCCAACCGCAACAGATTCATCGTACCAGATGAGCTCATGCGAGATACCGGCAAAATAGACTGCCGCCGCACCGGCCATGACGGCTGCCCAGATGACGGTCATGTGTCGATTCGTGTATTGCGCTGGCAAGGACATTTGAAACCAGCTTACTCCGCGCTGCAGGAGCTGTCAATAAAACGGCGCTCCCGCGCGCGGAGGCGCGGGGCACGTGCTCCGGGCGGGGGGTGAACTCATAGGTGCCCGGCTTGAAGAGTCCGGAGAACATCTCCGCATACGCCGCGTGAATGGTGTCGCGCCCCGTAAACACCGCGGGGTCGTTCCCTGGTCAGGCAAATCCCATCACGAGCGGCTCGGGACTCAACTCCGGGTTAGGCCCCAAATCGATGGCGGTGCCCGTGATCAGGTCTTCGCCACGCCTTGGAAAGATCTCGGGAAGGCTGAATCTCCCCGAGCGGCCGTCCAGGTTGAAGAGGGCCGCAAAGCCCCCGCCGTCGCGGCCACGCGGGCGCCTTTCGACCAGCACGACCCTTCGGCGAGGAGGCGGGCGTCGAAAAGTGAACAGTAGAAACCGCATGACGGGACAGAAGAAGAACGGGACCCCTGACAACCTGAAGGAAATAGCCGGCCATCCGGGACTCTACACGCCCATTACCGTGACCCGCAACCCGAAGAAGGAGAAAGCCTTCTGGGCAAGAATCCTTCGTGACGCGCGCAAGCTGAGAAGCGGGACTCTGGCGGAAAGGCTCATCAACTCGTAGCAGCCCCCGCCCGCTGGCCCTCAGCTCGCCTCCAGCCGCCGGATGAGCTCCGGCACCACCTGGAACAGGTCCCCCACGATTCCGTAGTGGGCCACGTCGAAAATCGGGGCGTTAGGGTCGGAGTTGATTGCAATGATCATGTCGGATGCTTTCATACCGGCAAGGTGCTGGATGGCGCCGCTGATGCCGCACGCTATGTAGACCGTGGGCTTCACCGTCTTGCCGGTCTGGCCGACCTGGTGCGAGTAAGGGATCCAGCCGGCATCCACCGCGGCGCGGGAGGCGCCTACCGCGCCGCCGGTCGTGAGGGCAAGCTTCTCAATGAGATCGAAGTTCTTCGGGTCCTTGATCCCGCGGCCGCCTGAGACAATGACGTCCGCTTCCACAAGGTTCACCGTGGCGGTTTTCTCTTCCACGAACTCCAGGAACTCGAGCTTTGACTTGGGAACCTTTATATGGTTCAGCTCGATGACTTTCCCCTTCGGGTCGGAGACTTTGGCCGCCGGTGTCATCACCTTGTGCCGCACGGTGGCCATCTGCGGCCTGTGGTTCTGCGTGAGGATGGTGGCCATGATGTTGCCGCCGAAGGCCGGCCGAGTCTGCTTCAGGAGCTGGCTTTCCTGGTCAATGCTGAGCTCCGTGCAGTCTGCGGTGAGCCCGGTGAGTATCCGGGCGGCGACACGGGGCAGGAGAGATCTGCCGACAACCGTGCCGCCGCCAAGAAACACCTCGGGCTTCTTCTCAAGCAGTATCTCCGATACAAGGTCCGCCTGCACGTCCTCATCGAAGTCGCCGATGGATGGATTGTCGATCATCCAGATCTCATCCACTCCATAGGAAAGAAGCTCGTCGGTGAACGCGCGCACTCCGCTTCCTACAAGGATGGCGCTCACCGTGGATGCGCGCTGCTTTGCCAGGTCCCGGGCCGCTCCTATGATCTCAGGCACAACAGAAGCTATCTTGCCTCTCCTGTGCTCGGCAAAGATCGCGATCCCCGAGTACGCACTCACCTCCTGGCCTTTGAAGGTCCTGCGGGTGATGACAATAGCGTTGTAGCGCTTGCAGGCTTCGACGCACGCGCCGCAGAGCGTACACTTGCCCAGGTCGATGACAGCCGTGTTGCGGTCTGTCCTGCCCTCCACCAACGGCCCGGTGAGCGCAATTGCATCGAACGGGCATGACTTGATGCAGAGCTTGCAGCCTATGCAGTTCTTCGTAATGACGCGGATGGGGTCCATGAGGTGAGTTCCTTATTTCCCGTTCTTACGGATGGATATGCCTGCCAAGGTGAGCTCGCTGAGGAGCGCGCCTACCGTGGAGGCAGGCTCACCGGTGAACTTCTTGCCGCCGGACGGCCGGGTTGGGGTGAATATTTTCATCACCTGGGTCGGCGAACCGTTGAGCCCCAGGCGTTCCACGTCCGCATCGACATCGGAAGCCTTCAGGACGGGAATCTCTGCCTTCTTGGCCGCCAGCTTGCCCTTGAGGGAGGGCAGCCGGGGGGTGTTGATTTCCTTGACCACCGTCAGCACCACGGGAAGCCGGGCGGCAAGTCTGGCGTACCCGTCCTCCAGCAGTCGCTCCACGACGATGCGCGAATCGCTTATCTCTTCAATCTTCCTGATGTCGGTGATGTGAGAGATCCCGAGGTTCTCGGCGACCCCTGGGCCCACCTGGCCCGTGTCTCCGTCGATGGCCTGCCTGCCCATGAGGATCACGTCAGCCCCGCCGAGCTTGCGCACCGTGCAGGCAAGGGCGTAGGCCGTTGCCAGGGTGTCCGCGCCGGCAAACGCGCGGTCAGAGACGAGGTATGCGTTGTCCGCGCCCAGGGCAATGGCGTCACGCAGGGCGTCGGCTGCCTGGGGAGGTCCCATGGTGATGACGGTCACCGTTCCGCCGTGCTTCTCTTTCAGCCGGACGCCTTCCTCCAGGGCGTAGACATCGAAAGGGTTGATGATGGACTGAACCCCTTCGCGCACCAGGGTGTTGGTCTCCGGGTTGATGCGCACGTTGGTGGTGTCAGGAACCTGCTTGATGCAGACGAATACTTTCACGCCCTGGCCCTCGCGCCCCGCACGCTTTCTTTGATCAGGTTCAGGGCAATCACTTCACGCTGGATCTGGTTTGTGCCCTCGTAGATCTGCGTGATCTTGGCGTCCCGCATCATCTTTTCAACGGGGTAATCCTTCATGTAGCCGTACCCGCCGAACACCTGGACGGCATCGGTGGTCACTTTCATGGCAGTGTCGGAGGCAAAGACCTTGGCCATGGCGGATATGCGTGAGACGTCCTTCTCTCCAGAGTCGATGGCGCGGGCGGCCGCATACGTCAGGGCCCGGGCCGCTTCCACCTGCGTGGCCATATCGGCCAGAAGGAACTGGATCCCCTGGAAAGAGGAGATGGACTTGCCGAACTGATGACGCTCGCGGGAATACTCGATGGCCTTGTCCAGCGCGCCTTGCGCAATTCCGACCGCCTGCGAGGCAACTCCGGGCCGGGACTGGTCCAGCGTCCTCATGGCCACCAGGAAGCCCATGCCTTCCTTGGCCAGCACGTTGCTCTTGGGGACCCTGCAGTCCTGGAAGACAAGCTCCCGTGTGGCCGAAGCCCGGATCCCCATCTTGTTCTCTTTCTTGCCGAACTCGAAGCCGGGGGTCCCCTTCTCCACGATGATGGCGGAAGACCCGCGCATCCCTCGCGTCGGATCGGTGAGGGCGATCACTGTGTAGATTGAGGCCTCCCCTCCATTCGTGATCCACTGCTTTGTGCCGTTGATCACGTAGGAGTCGCCGTCAGCGCGCGCAGTTGTCTTGATACCCGCGGCATCACTTCCGGCGTTGGGCTCGGTGAGCCCGAAGGCGGCAAGCACCTCACCGGCGGCAAGTCGAGGGAGGTACTTCTTCTTCTGCTCCTCGGAGCCGAACAGGATGATGGGGATGGTGCCCAGGGCCGAAGCGGCGTAGGAAAGCGAAATCCCGCCGCACGCCCGGGAGAGCTCCTCCACTGCCAGACACATCTCGAAGCATCCGCCGCCCAAGCCTTCGTATTCCGTGGGGATGAAGACGCGGTAGAGGTCGGACTTTGCCATTGCTTGCACGATGTCCCAGGGGAACTCCCCTGATTCATCCAGCTCCGCGGCGCGCGGGGCGATCTTTTCGCGCGCGATCTGCGCGGCCAGATCGCGGATCATAGTCTGCTCTTCTGTGAGGAAATAGTTCACGTGGGGTCTCCTCTTTACGGCAATCTTTACTGTTTAAGTATGCTTTATTCTGCCCCAGAGCGGCAGAGTCGTCAAGAGGGCCTTTCGCGACTATACTCCCGCAATCATGACACTGACAGATCTGGACAGGTGGCTGAGGGAGTTCCTGGATCTTGCGGCATTCGAGGCGATAGATCAGAGCCGCAACGGGCTTCAGGTTGCCAACAGTGCTCCGGAGATCACAAAAGTAGCATTCGCCGTCGATGCCTCGCTGGAATGCTTCCGAAGGGCCATCGAGTGGGGCGCCCACATGCTTTTTGTCCATCATGGCATCCTGTGGGAGAAGCCCGAGCGAATCGTGGGCGCGCTCTATGAGAGGCTGCGCATCCTGATGGAAGGCAACCTTGCGTTGTATGCGGCGCACCTCCCCCTGGACCAGCACCCGGAGGTTGGAAACAACATCGGTATTGCGCGCCACCTGGGTCTCCGCGACATCGAGCCCTTCGGGGCATACCGGGGAACAAAGATCGGATACAAAGGAACGCTTTCAGTCCCGGCGCGCCTGGATGAGGTTGTCCATCGCCTTTCGGCAGGGCACGGGGAGCAGGTGAGGACGCTCCCGTTCGGTCCTGAGCTGATTCGCACCATAGGCATCGTGTCCGGCGGCGCCGCCTGGGAGGTCACCCAGGCGGTGGAAGAGAAGCTCGACCTTTACATCACCGGGGAGCCCCTGCACGCCATTTATCACCATTGCCTCGAGTCGCGCATCCATGTTATCTTTGCCGGACATTACCAATCAGAATCCTTCGGGATACGATCGCTCAGCGAAAGGCTCGCCCGGGAAACCGGGGTGGATACCGTGTATGTTGATGTTCCCACAGGGCTCTAGGGATATGAAGCCTCGTCTCGTTTCGCTGATCCTGTCGGCGGGGATCATCCTCCTGGACCAGGCAACGAAGCTCATTGTCACGCTCGCCATCCCTCGGGGACGGGCAGTGGCGGTGATAGACGACTTCTTCCGCATCATCCACGTGCAGAACCCCGCCATAGCGTTCAGCATTGGCCGAAACCTCGCCCCGGGAACCCAGAGGACCCTCTTCGGCTTTCTCCCCCTGGTTGTCATCGCGCTTTTATTCCTTTATTACCTGTTCACCCGGGAGAAGCTCACCGGCTTTCAGAGATGGACATTCGCCGCGCTGCTGGGCGGAGGGCTTGGAAATTACGTGGATCGCATTTTCCGTCCGGCCGGCGTCGTGGATTTCCTGGACTTCCGCTTCTACGGGCTTCTGGGCATGGAGAGGTGGCCTACGTTCAACCTGGCGGATGCAACCGTGGTGGTGTCGGGCATCCTGCTGTTCGTGTCGTTCCTCATTCCGTCGCGGCCCAGGGGGGGTTCCACATGAGCTCGGGATCGAAAATGGTCCTTTTCTTCCTTGCTGCCACTGTGTTCAACCTGGCGGTCATGTTAGCGATCATCGGGGTCTTTGTTGTTATCATTCTGCTGATTCCGATCCAAGGGATTCGCGTCGCCCTGGCCCTTATCGGCCTTATCGCCTCCATCGTTCTCACCTTCATGATCTACGCATGGGTCATGAAGAAAGTGTCTGCGCGGTTTGAGCTGGAAAAACACATTCCCCAGCTCTTCAAGGGAAGAAGGAAGGGCTGAAGAGGTTGGAGGAAGCATGGACTTCAGGGATGTCATCTGCGGGAGAGAGAGTGTTCGCAGCTATGACCCCACCAAGCCGGTGGAGAAGCTCGTTCTGGAGCGGATCCTGGAGGCGGGCCGGGTGGCCCCATCGGCGGCAAACAAGCAGCCCTGGCGGTTCCTCCTTGTCTCCTCCCGTGAAAATCTCCTGAAGGTGAAGAGGTGCTATGCGCGGCCGTGGTTCCAGGACGCTCCGCACATGCTGGTGGTTGTGGGGAAAGTCGGCGATGCCTGGACCCGGCAGGACGGCTACAACTCGATAGAGACGGACGTGGCCATCGCCATGGATCACATGGTCCTGGCCGCGGAGAACGAGGGTGTGGGGACGTGCTGGATCGCCGCCTATGATCCGGGCGTCCTGCGCGCCGCTCTTGGCCTTGGGCCGGATGAGCGCGTCTACACCATCTCCCCGCTGGGGTATCCCCGGTCGGGGTATGCAAGGAAGATCCGCAAGGAAAGAAAGGCGCTTTCGGAAGTCGTGACGTATTTGTAAGAGGCGGCCCGCGTTGCCCGGGATTCAGTAACCGTCGGACTTTGCGATGTTCTGGTCTTTCTTGTACAGTTCGTTA
>Ga0187881_10004090_pt1 | contig 12061 bp, 8 predicted proteins | sample June2016WEW_19_1_2_FD_133017 | JGI IMG/M metagenome (GOLD analysis project Ga0187881, IMG submission 133017) | Peatland microbial communities from SPRUCE experiment site at the Marcell Experimental Forest, Minnesota, USA - June2016WEW_19_100 | ecosystem: Environmental > Terrestrial > Soil >...
CGGCGAATGGCGTTGCCGCCCAGGGGCAGAACGAGGCCGGTGGTCTCTCGCCACCAGATGCCGAGGTCCAGAACTTTGGCCAGGCCGCTGGCCTCATAGCTGAGCTGGCCCGCGTGGATGATAAGGCCAGCTTCGTAGTTTCCGGCCAGAATTTCGGGGATGATACGATCGAAGGCGACGGTGACGGTCTGGATGGCCGGGTTGAAGATTTTGAGGGCGAGATAGGCGGTGGTGAGGGCGCCGGGGACGGCGATTTTGATGCGGCCCAGATCTTCGGGGGCGAGCGGGCGGATGGAGACGACCATGGGGCCGTAGCCCTCGCCGACGCTGCCGCCGCAGCCCATCAGCGTGTAGTTGTGCTGGAGGTAGGGGTAGGCGTGGAAGCTGATGGCGGTGACGTCGTAGAAAGCATCTTGGCGGGCGCGCAGGTTGAGGGTCTCGATGTCGGAGAGGGTGTGAGTGAAGCGATAGCCGGGGACGCGGACCTTGTTGGTGGCCAGGCCATAGAACATGAAGGCGTCATCGGAGTCGGGACTATGGGCGATGGAGATATCGATGAGGGCGGCGGGGGCGGATAGTCCTTCTTGCTGGGTGCTCACGGTGAGTATTGGTCCTTTCAGGAGAATCACTGCACGGCCCTATGGGTTGCGGCGGCGCAGGCGCTGGACGCCGGCGGCAAGAGCGGCGGCGGCGGCGATCTTGAGCGCGTCGCCGGGCAGGAAAGGAAGCACGGCGAGAGTCAGGATCGACTGGGCCGAAGCGTGGGTGAGGACGGCCAGCCAGAGGGCGCCGCAGACGAGAATGACGAGGTCGCCGATCGCGGCGCTGACCAGGGCTGCGGCAAATCCGCGCCGGGTGCGGCGCCAAAGGAAGGAGATCAGGGCCGCGGCCAACGGATAGCAGAGCAGGTAGCCGCCGGTGGGGCCGAGCAGATGGGCCAGGCCGGCGGCGGGGATTGGGCTGGGCGCAAAAACCGGCAGCCCCAGGGCGCCCTCGGCCAGGTAGGCGCCCAGCGTGGCCGCGGCCAGACGGGGCGAGAGCACCAGGCCCAGGAGCAGCACGGCAAAGGGCGAGAGGGTGAGCGGCACGGGGGTGAAATAGAGGGGAATGGAGAGGCGGGCGCATAGGGCGACAAAGGCGCTGCCGGCGAGCACGATGCCCACCGCGCGCAGCCAGGCGGTTGCGGCAGGTGTGGCCAACGGTAGGGAGAGTTCCTTGCTCACGAGATTTCCCTCCGGTGTTCCCACAGACTGATCTTCGTCCGTGGCGTGCTCAGGGTTCCAGATCCTGGTCGGCTTCCTCGGCTGTGTCGAGGGCTTTTTCGTCACGAATAACCTGGTTGCGGCGGAGCTTTGCGCGTTGGAGACAAATGTGACACGCCACGCCCGCGGCTGCCAACAGCAACGCCAGGAGCGAGACGAGAAGAACGATTATTAACCAGCGCATGGAAGCAAACTAGGCCAAGAATACCAGACCAACCGGCTGTGGATTCCGGGCGTCAGGGCTGGCGCAGGCAGGCTTCGAACCAGTCGAGGTAGGGCCGGCTTGCGGCATCGATGCCGAGGACCAGGAATTCGGGGGTCTGGTAGCTATGCAGTTGGTGGAGGCGGGTTTCGAGGGCGGCGAGTTGATCAGGGCCGGTTTTGAGCAGGAGGAGGGTTTCAGAGGAGGACTCGACCTGGCCCTGCCAGTGGTAGATGGACTGGACGGCGGGGATGAGAGTGGCGCAGGCGGCGAGGCGCTCCTCGACCAGGGTGCGGCCCAGGCGCGCGGCCTCGTCGGGATTGGCTGTGGTGGTGAGAACGATGCGGATTGGGGGGGCGGATTCGGGCATGGGGTGGTTCCACGGTCAGTGTACGAGTGCGCCGCGGACAGTGTGGAAGATTTTTTAAGAAGGAAAAAATGGAGTCAGCTTTAGTAGTTTCCCACCCTTTCGCCAGAAAAAAGCCGAAAGGATGGGGCACCCGGCTAGCGAGAACAATGCAAACGGAAACAGCGTGTTCGGACAAATGCGGCACGTTAGCCCCCGCTTACGCGGGGATGGCAAGTTGGCGGCGGCATTGCCAGAGGCAGTTTCATCGCTCCGCGGGCCGGCGATGCCGGTGAAGGGCTCACACGAAAAGATTTTGCTCGTCGCAGCGAGCGAGAACAATGCAAACGGAAACAGCGTGTTCGGACAAATGCCGCAAGTTAGCCCCGCTTACGCGGGGATGGCAAGTTGGCGGCGGCATTGCCAGAGGCAGTTTCATCGCTTCGCGGGCCGGCGATGCCGCTGAAGGGCTCACACGAAGAGATTTTGCTCGTCGCAGCGAGCGAGAACAATGCAAACGGAAACAGCGTGTTCGGACAAATGCGGCACGTTAGCCCCCGCTTAGGCGGGGATGGCAAGTTGGCAAGTTGGCGGCGGCATTGCCAGAGGCAGTTTCATCGCTCCGTAGGTCGGCTATGCCGGTGAGGGACTAAAAGAAATAAGGTATTGTCAGAGGGTTGCAACCCGGATTCGACGTGGTGTTCGTATTGTCGCGAGGGGCTGGTTAGGGCAGTATGCTGAAGTTGAATCCATGGAAGCGGACGCAGGGGTAGAAAAGAAGATGAGTACAGCGATCAGGTTTGGCACCTCGGGCTGGCGGGCGGTTGTGGCCGACGAGTTTACGGTGGCCAATATCCGGCTGGCGGTCAAGGGGATTGCCGCCTATGTGAAGACGCAACCGGAGCCGCACCGGATTTTGCCACCCCAGGAAGCAAAGACCGCTTCCTGGGGACCCCGGGTATTGGTGGGGCGCGACCCGCGCTTTCTGGGCGAGATGTTTGTGGCCGAGGCGGCACGGGTGCTGGCCGGGGCCGGGGTGACGCCGATTGTGATTCCGGAGGCCGCGCCGACGCCGGCCATCGCCTATGCCGTGCGCACCCTGAAGACCTCGGGGGCCATCAACTTTACCGCCTCGCACAATTCGCCGAGGTATAACGGCATCAAGTTTTCGACTCCCGACGGCGCTCCGGCGCTGCCGAAGGTGACCAAACAGATTGAGGCGGCGATTGCGGCTGGCGGCGGCGGCGGTGGAGTTCCCAGCCCCTTTGCGGCTGGCGGCGGCGGAGGAGGAGTTCCCAGCCCCTTTGCGGAAAAGTTTGAGACCGTTGACGTGAAGCCGGCGTTCCTGAAACGGCTTGCCGAGCTGGTGGACCTGAAGGCCATCGCCAAGTCGGGCATCAAGGTGGTCTACGATCCGTTCTGGGGCGCGGGGCGCGGTTACCTCTCCGATTTGCTGCGCGATGCGGGCGTGCAGGTGGAGACGGTTCACGACTACCGCGATGTTTTATTCGGCGGCCATGCGCCGGAGCCTTCCGACGAGTTGCTGGGCGACGCCAGGGCGAAGATGCGGGAGATGGGCGCGGATCTGTGCGTGGCGACCGATGGGGATGCGGACCGGTTCGGTGTCGTGGACCGGGATGGAACTTTTATTCAGCCAAACTACGTGATTGCGCTCTTGTTCGACTACCTGGTGGAGACGCGGGGGTGGCGGAACGGCGTGGCCAAGAGCGTGGCGACAACAAACCTGGTGAACGCGCTGGCCGACTACCACAAGGTTCCGCTCTACGAGACGCCGGTGGGGTTCAAGTACATTGGCGCGCTGATCGACGAGGACAAGATCGCCATCGGCGGCGAGGAGTCGGCGGGGCTGACCATCCGCGGGCACGTTCCGGAGAAAGACGGGGTGATTGCCGGGCTGCTGGCAGCGGAGATGGTGGCTACGAGGGGCAAGAGCCTGGGCGCGCAGTTGAAAGAATTATTTGGCAAGGTTGGTTCCTTCTATCCGGTGCGGGAGAACTTCCGCTTGACCCCGGAAGTGAAGGCCGCGTTCACTGAGAAGATGAAGGCCGATCCCACTGAGCTGGGCGGACGCAGAGTCGCGCAGGTGGTGCGGACCGACGGGCTGAAGCTGATCCTGGAGGATGGGTCGTGGGTGTGCTACCGGCTTTCAGGGACCGAGCCGGTGGTGCGGGCCTATACGGAAGCGCGCAACGAACAGGATATGGAAGCGCTGAAGGCGGCGGCGGAGAAGTTTGTGCTGAGTTAGAGAGCGGATTGAGGTTGAATGCCGTACGAGAAGATGAAAGCCGGGAAGAGCGTGGCCGGGGACAGGGCCGGTTATGGGCCGGGCGCGATGCGCGGGCGGGAGCTCAACTTTGCGCAGCGGGCGTGGCGTCCGGCGGGCACCGTGGTGGCCGTGGGGCTGGCAGGATTGCTCATGTGGCACGTGATCAACGGCAAGCACGGGCTGCAAGTGTGGCAGCAGAAACGCGCCGAAGACCATCAGTTACAGAGAGAGATCAGGGATCTGGAGCAGGAAAACGCGCAACTGCGCGAGCGCATCGATCGGCTCAAGTCCGATCCGGATGCGATCGAGCACGAGGCGCGGGAAAAGCTGCACTACGCCAAGCCGGGCGAGGTGATCTATACGCTGCCCGCCGAGCCGCAGACACGACCGTCTGGCGCGGGAAAGTAAGCGGATAATGGGTTGGTATTTAGCAAGTTAGCGAGTTAGCAAGTCGGCGAGTTAGCGAGTTAGCAAGTTAGCGAGTCAGCAAGTCGGCGAGTCGGCGGCATTGTTGGAATTAGCTGAATACTGATCCGCATCCCCGTTGATGCGCTCAAAATCCACGTGTGCGCGAGTGAACCTATCCAGGCTGGGGCAGAGTCTGCTTCCGGGATGTATCTGCTCAGAATTCGGTGTGAAAGCGGATAGACGAGACGGAGACGGGGCCGCGAGCCTGGTTATAACCCGGGTTATTGATGTGCTGAAAGTCGTAGGATGCAGAGAAGCCGCGCCACAGGTGAGCGGTGTAGAAGGTCTCGAAGATTTTTTCGTGACCGTAGGTGAGGCCGCCGTCGCCGAGCACGAAGCCGAGTCCGCCCAGGGCAAGATACTGCTGATGCGCGGCCACGATCCCGTTGGCAACGAAGGCGGCTCCGGCACGATCGTAGCGCCGATGCCATGAACTGCCCGCCGCATAGACGCCGAGCGCGCCCGTGCGGTCGTCTTCGGTGTAGGCGAAAGTTTCATTGCGGCCATCGCTCCAGCCCAGACGGCCGAAGACGCCCACCTGCGGGGTTATTTCCTGCTCGACGTTCAGGCCGAAGCCATATTTGTGGCGTCCCTGTTGCCGCGTGGCGACGATATCCGGCGTGGTGGTTTGATGATCGAGGAACTCCGCAATGGCTTCCTCGTAGTTTCCCATGTTGGCGTGGTTGAGATAGCTCAACAGGCGCACCGTACCGGCCCGATGCGCGATTCGCTTGCCGCGGGCTTCGAGCTCGAGGTTTTCGGCTCGCGCACGGGCGATATCGGCGTCCAGATAGCGTCCATTCGCTGTTTTCGGCATCAGCGCTTCGGCGAAGCGCGCCGTCCACCCATGATCGTCGTATTCGAGGACAGCGCCATCGGTGTAGCCGCGCGTGTTGGCGGCGTAGTCATACGCGCCGTTGTTGTCCACCGTCCAGTTGAGGAACTGCAAGTGGCTGTCGGAGCCCCAGGTATTCAGATCGAAGAAATCCACCAGGTCCAACTTGCCGAGGCGAAATTCGATTCTGCGCGCGGGAAGAGAAGTTGCCAGATGCAGCTCGTCGCGGTCCGCATCGACGTGCTCCTGAGCGAGCGGGATGATCTGCCGCAACATGAAACGAGCGAGATAGGGCGCCTTGGAAAGAGCTACGCCGTCCGATAACCGCACAGAATCCAGGTTGGTGTAGCCGGCCAGGCCGTTCGCGTTGCCGATGCCATCGCCCGTGGCATCCTCCATGTCGGCGAAGACTTCAGTGGTATGCGAGAGCTTGTAGCCGGTATAAAGCGTGAGAACGTGCGTGGTGGCGCTCTGCGCCCATGCGGTGAGGCTGTTGGGTCCGGAGTATTTCGCCGCGAAGGCCGGATGACCCTGCAAAATGACGTTTGCCTGGCCCGAGATCCAATAGCGGCTGGTGTCTGAATGGGGAAAGATCGTTAAGGGAGTGCCTGGGCTGGAGGCGGCGGCGGTCGATTGGCCTGCGCTTGAATCGGGCGCCTGCGCGGCTGCGACGCCGGCAGCCAGAGCCAGCCCGAGGGCCAGGCGGCTGAGCGCGCGAGCAGCGCGGAGGGAATCAGGGCGCAGGCCGAAGAAGCGAAGCATGGAAGAACCTTCCTGGTTAGATGCGTGGCGCAGGGCAGCGGGGATAGAATGGAATAGCAACTATACCCCCACTGGGTTAATACCATACTGGGGGTGGGTATTGTCAAGAGGAGGCATCCCATGTCCATTCACGATCGGGAAAAGGTGAAGCTGTTGCAGCGTGTGCGCCGATTGCGCGGCCAGTTGGACGCCGTGGAGCGGCTGGTGACGGCCGATGAGGATTGCGGCGGCCAACTGATGCTGCTGGCCGCGGTGCGTGGCGGGGTGAACAGCCTGATGGGCGAGGTGCTGGAGACGCATATCCGGTTTCACCTGGTGGACGGGGCCAAGGAGCAGATTGCCCCGGAGCTGGCCGAGGACCTGATCGACCTGGTGCGCGCCTATCTGAAATGAAGTCATGGGAATGAACATAACGGAGGGGTTCTCCAGTTCCTGTGGAGAACCGCTCGACCGGAATCAAGCGCGGGCATCTCCGGCGGCCCCGGAGGGACGGTTCCTGCCTATCGTAGCGGGCGGAGGGGCGTCGGATTGTTAAGGTTTGGTTGATATGGCAAGGCAGGGAACAGGAGGCAGACGGATGGGCGGGAGGACGCTGACTGGCGGGGTAGGGATGGTCACCGGGCTGGATCGGGTTGTTGCTTTCCCAGGTTTCTCCGTCCGGCGGACGAGTTCCCCCTTCAGCTTCGCTCAGGACAGGCATTCGGCAAGATCTCTCGAAAATCCACCGAGCGAAATTCAATCCTTTTCCAATTCGCCCCGGTCCTACGGGACGGGGTGAATTGGGGGGAACGCTGACCCTGGGTTTCGTCTGCCACGGCGGACTCCACCCTGCCACCCCAGTACGCGAAAACCGCGCGTGCCGGGGACCCCGGCCCTGAGCTACTTTCGTATACTCCCTACCGGGAGAATGTCGTCGCACTCTCTCGAAAATCGCGGTGCGGATTTTTCACCTCTTTGGATTGGCCGAAGGCCCATCGATCACTCAGGGCGGGCTCTGGGTCAGCCTTCGGTTTGAGCTGCAGTGACGAAGGATGCATACACATAAGCAAATTATTATCATCAACATAAGGCGTATAACGCCTATGGGTACCCATGTCTACCACATTGGTACTATGTGTTTACAGAAAATATATTGACAGTGCGCGTAAATACTGAGCTATGCTAAGGTTCTCAGGCAGAACGCGCCATAAGTTTCATGGGGGCTCTCACGGGATTTGCGGGATTGAGGTCACAGTAGTTTATTCCGTGCCGGTGAGGAGTAACAGGCTTTGAGATTCCAAAGCAAACGCGCTTCCCTAAACGTTTTCCCACAGTTCGAACTACAGGCTCCGCTGCGTGTGCCAGTGGCATTCCCCTCATCACTCAACCATAGGAGGATTTCCGTGTTCCGACTCGATGCAATTTGCCAACGTCCGTTGCGGTTCAGCCTGTCTTTTCTCACTCTCACCCTGGCCTGCCTGTTGCTGCCGATTGCGGCGCTGGCGTCGCCTGCGCCGGGAACCTGCGACGGCATGTCGCTTGGCACCACCGCAACAACCGGCACGGTGGGCGGAAATCTGAATGGATTTATTCCGTTTCCAGACAGCAATCCCTGGAACACCAACATAGCGAGCGCTGCTGTTGACCCCAATTCGGCCGCCATCGTCGCCACATGGCAGACCACGATTCTTGGCTTTTCCAACATTGACGTGCTGTATCCCAATTTTGGATCAGGAAACAATCCCACCACCGGCATTCCCAACGACGGCATTCCCTACATTGTGGTTGACTCTACGGTCACCCCCCTGCAGCCAATCACTGTGGTTGCTCACGCAAATCAGGGCGATGTGGTTGTGGCGCCGTTTCCGAATACCGCCAGCGGCGTCCCCATCGGAGGCTCGGCTAACGGTACTGATGAAGGCGGCAACCCCGACTGTGATGGCTGGCCGGAAACTCCCCCCACCGGCGACAATATTGCACTGGTGCTTGACCGCGCGACATGCTGGCTCTATGAGACCTACGGCACGACCAGTTGCAATGGGCAGTACGAGGCTAACCGCGAGACGATCTGGGACATGACCAACGGCGAGTCGCGGCCCTGGGGCTGGATTTCGACAAATACATCCGGATTGCCGGAATTCCCGGGGTTGGTGCGTTACGACGAAGCCAGCACGGGAACCATCAATCACGCATTGGCTTTTACCATGACTCCCACAAGGGGAGATTCCAATGAAGGTTACTTCGTGCTGCCGGCCAGTTATGCCGCCAGCACCACCACGACCGCTCATTTGCTGCCCATGGGGGCGCGGATACGATTGAAGGCCAGCACCAACATCTCCGGATTTGACACGGTCAACCAGGCCATCCTGGGCGCGATGCAGAATTATGGGATGATCCTGACGGACACCGGCACAAACTTCTACGTTCTGGGCACGCCCGATGCGCGCTGGGACGACACTGATTTGGCCGTATGGGGGTGTGGTACCGATCTTTTAAGCACCTGCCCCATCACCATGTCAGACTTCGATGTCATTGATATGTCTCCCGAAACCGGGGCCAATTACGGCATGGATGCCGTGTCGGCATATACCAGCACCAACCCCGAGTATGCCGGAGGCCATGCCATACCGGTGATCAACAGCTTTACCGCCAATGGTTATGGAGGGCCAATTAACGTCGATTACGTCGGGCTTCCCGTTGTCTTCGATTACTCCATAACCGGCGACTCCTACGATTACATCGATAACATTGGTCCGATCAGGCCCACAGGCAGCGGGAGTTTGACGATTTATCCCCAGACAACCACGGAATATACGCTCAACGCTACGAATGCCTGGGGCCGGGCCTCGTACACGATTGAAGTTACCGTGGACGGTTCGGTGGTGGCCGCGCCGGTCTTTAACCCGTCGCCGGCCCAGACAGGCCTGTTAACCGCGCCACGGAATATTGCGATCAGCACGCCAACTTCCCCGTCGGCGACGATCTACTACACAACCGACGGAACCACGCCGGCGACTACCTCGACGAAGTTTACCGGATCGCTCACGGTCGACTCCGGCTGCACCACATCCGGCGGACCCTCAGAGACGGTGGAGGCCATCGCCACAGTGACCGGCTATGCGGAGCCCAGCGCGGTGAGCACGGCGACTTACACCTGCGGAGCTCGAGTGGCCACGCCGACCTTCAGCCCGGCGGCCGGAACCTACTTTGCGCCCCAGACGGTAACCATCAGCGATGCGACCGGGGGCGCAACGATCTACTACACCACCAACGGAAGCACGCCAACGACCGCCTCGACGGTTTACTCCGCCGCGATTAGCGTTGCCGTGACGCAGACGGTGAAGGCCATCGCTACGCTCAGCGGCGACGCCAACAGCCTGGTAGGATCGGCGGCATACACCATTCGGGTGAATACGCCCACCTTCGCGCCGGCGGCCGGAACCTACACGGCGGTGCAGACGGTAACCATCAGCGATGCAACCGCGGGCGCAACCATCTACTACACGATCGAGGGAGGGACGACCGGGACGACGCCGACGACCGCTAACGTGACGCAATATACCGGCCCGATAACGGTGAATACAACCTCTACAATAGAGGCGGTCGCCGTGTACCCCGGCTACACCAACAGCGCTGTCGCAACAGCGACATATACCATCAACCTGACGAACACAACAGCCGAGCCGGTTTTCAATCCGTTGCCCGGAAGCTACGCGACGACCCAGACGGTGACCATCAGCGATGCAACCGCGGGGGTAACGATCTACTACACGCTGACGGCGGGGGCGACCGGGACGGCGCCGCATAATCCGCCCATCGCTTCGACGCATCTTTATACCGGTCCAGTGACCATAGCTACGACATCGGTATTGGAGGCGCTCGCCTGGGTCAGCGGCGACAACAACAGCGCGGTCAGTACAGGGGCATATACCCTCACGAATACGATAGCCACGCCCACCTTCACCCCCGCGGCGTCCACCCTCTTCCTCGGCATCTACACCAACCTCTACACTACGCCCCAGACGGTGACCATCAACGATACAACCGCGAGCGTATCGATCTACTACACCGTAACGCAGGGGACTACCGGGACGACGCCGACGACCAATTCAACCCTATACAACCCCGGCGGAACCGGACCGTTCACGGTCTTTAGCCCTACGGTAGATGGAGCAGTGACGGTGGAGGCGCTGGCCGTGAAAACCGGCGACCAAAACAGCACGGTCGGATCAGTGCTCTACTACTTCGACCTGCCGTCAGTAGCCGAGCCCACCTTCAGCCCTGGAACCGGGGTTTACAACGGGGCCCAGACGGTGACCATCAGCGATGCAACCTCGGGCGCATCGGTCTACTACACCATAACGTCGGGGACGACGGGGACGACGCCGACGACCGCCTCGACGCCCTACACCGTTCCGATCAGTGTTACTCCGCCCAGTGTGGTGGAGGCGCTGGGCGTGAAATCCGGCTACGACAACAGCACGGTTGGAGAGGCGATCTACAGCGTTGAAACTGCGGCGCCCACACCCACCTTCAGCCCCGTGGGCGGAACCTATGCTGTGGCCCAGAATGTATCCATTTTCGATACAGCCCCAAGCGCAGTGATCTACTACACGACCGACGGGACGGCGCCGACAACCGCTTCGGCGATCTTCGGCTTTCCGATCCATGTTGTCGGGGCAGTGACACCGACGACGATCGAGGCCATCGCTACGGCCACCAACTACCTGACCAGCGCGGTCGGATCGGCGACCTACACCATTCCGACGCCGGCGGCGCTGACCACTCCCACTCCGGGCACGCAACTGCCTGGCACCTCAGTGCAATTTATCTGGACGCCCGGCAACACCGCCAAGGACTTTGAACTCTATGTGGGCAGCCTGGGCGTGGGCACACACGACCTGTATAACTCAGGTGAAACAGGGGCCACTACCGTAACTGTAGGCGGGCTGCCAAGCAACGGGGAGAATGTGTATGTCCGGCTCTATTACCTGATCTATGGAGTGTGGGGATATGCCGACTACACCTACACGGCATCGGGCTCGCCAACGCCGGCGGTGCTCACCACTCCCACTCCGGACACCGCCACCCCACTGACAGGCACCAGCGTGACCTTCGATTGGACGCCCGGCAACATCGCTACGGAATTCGAATTCCTGGTGGGCAGCACCGGCCCGGGCTCCAGCAACCTGTATAACTCAGGTGAAACAGGAGCCACTACCGCGACCGTGACCGATCTGCCCAGCAACGGGGAGACGGTGTATGTCCGGCTCTATTGGCTCATCAACGGAAAGTGGTACTCTGCCGACTACACCTACGTGGCATACGGCACGGCGATACCGGCATCTCTCACCACTCCCACTCCGAACACCTCCACCCCGCTGACGGGCACCACCGTGACCTTCTCGTGGACGCCCGGCAACATCGCCACGGAATTCGAATTCTGGGCTGGCACCACCGGCCCGGGCTCGACCAACCTGTATAACTCGAATGAAACCGGGGCCACTTCCGCGACCGTGACCGATCTGCCCAGCAACGGGGAGGCGGTGTATGTCCGGCTCTATTCGCTCATCAATGGAGCCTGGCAATATACCAACTACACCTACGTGGCATCGGGCTCGCCGATAGCGGCGTCTCTCACCACTCCCACTCCGAACACCACCACCCCGCTGACGGGCACCACCGTGACCTTCGATTGGACGCCCGGCAACACCGCCAAGAACTTTGAATTCTGGGTGGGCACCACCGGCCCAGGCTCGACCAACCTGTATAACTCGAATGAAACAGGGGCCACTTCCGCAACCGTGACCGATCTGCCCAGCAACGGGGAGACGGTGTATGTCCGGCTCTACTCGCTCATCAATGGAGCCTGGCAATACACCAACTACACCTACGTGGCATCGGGCTCGCCGATAGCGGC